>JAEEGL016243178.1_pt1 | contig 11967 bp, 10 predicted proteins | sample 9134231 | NCBI WGS metagenome assembly JAEEGL01 (sample SAMN16246548, study PRJNA631951) | gut metagenome | biome: gut microbiome; feature: rumen; material: fiber-attached | host: Bos | place: Iran: Karaj | collected 2018-10 | reverse complement strand
CCGGTACGGTGGGCTTTGCCGATGGGGACTATATCCTTCGGGCGAGCGGCAGTTTTTCTCCCGGGGAGCTGTTTCTGGATATCAGTACCCACTGGGGCAGAGATCAGATCCTCACCATGGTGGAAACGGGCCTGGTCAACGGCATGGAGCCCCACCGATTTGAGCCGGACCGGCGGGTCACCAGGGCCATGTTTGTGACGATCCTTGGGCGATACTGCGGCGCTTCGGCGGAAACTGCCTTTGAAGACCTCTTTCCCGACGTGGGGGAGGCGGACTGGTTTGCGCCCTATGTGGTCTGGGCAGCCGGGGAAGGGCTGGTCCAGGGGTATGACGATGGGACCTTCGGCCCCGGGCTGGAGATCACCCGGGAGCAGATGGCCCTGCTGCTGGTCCGTTTCTGTGAAGCCCGCCTGCCGGGTCTCCCGGAAATAGCCGAGGATCGACCCTTCACGGATGAAGAAGAGATCAGCAACTGGGCGTCGGCGGGTGTCCATCAGGCGCGGCGCTGGGGCCTGGTCAGCGGGCGGGACGACGGCAGCTTTGACCCCAAGGGCACCGCGACCCGGGCGGAAATGTGTGCCATTATCTGCAATCTGATGGATCGCACCGCCGCAGAAGCATCGGCTCCCGCAGAATCCCCGGCGGCGGAAGCCGGAGGGCAGGCGACGGCGCCGGAGGAGGAGAATCTGCCGGAAACCGGCGGCGGGCTGCCGCAGGATGAGAACCCGCTTCCCTGACTCGCCGTTTGAGATACAATACACGAACCCCCTGTGAGAGACAGAGAAACACTGTCATCACAGGGGGCGCTTTATCGGGTGCGGGCACCTTCCGCGGCACGGCGGCCGGGGCGGTGCGGGCACTGGGTGCCCTGTATGTTTTTGCCCTATCGCAGGTTCTGACTCTGGTCCTTCCAGCGGCGGCGCGGCTCCGGCGGAACACCGTTCCCCTGGTCGATCTGCTCCTGCACCAGCTTCCGGAGGCCGTCCATCCGCTCGTCCAGCTCTGCGCTGAGCTGGGCGCAGGCAGAAAGCTCCCGTCCCATGCTCTCGGCGAAGTCAAAGTCCTTTTTATAGCGGAGCTGATGTTCCAGGGTGGCCCAGAAATCCATGGCCAGAGTCCGGAGCTGGATTTCCACCCGCATGTACCGTTTCTCGTGGGCCAGAAAGATGGGCACGGAAACGATCATATGCAGGCTGCGGTATCCGTTGGGCTTCGGGCTGCGGATGTAATCCTTCCGTTCCAGCAGTTGAATGTCGTCCTGCTGCATCAGGGCCTCCGACAGCATGTGTACGTCTTCCGTAAAGGAGCAGATGACCCGTACGCCCGCAACGTCGTTCAGATTCTCCTCGATGGATTCCAGGGAGAAGGGAAGTCCTCGCCGTTCCAGCTTGTCGTGGATGCTGGTGATGGTTTTCAGGCGGCTCTTGATGCCCGTGATGGGATTGCGGTCAAACTGAAGGGAGAACTGCTCGTTCAATACATTGAATTTCGTTACCACCTCCATCATGGCACAGCGATAATAAGACATCAGCTTGTTCAGCTCCTGCACCCGTTCCAGGGTGATCACCCGATCCCCGGTGCCCGGGAACAGCTCGTGGATGCTGTGGGAAAGCGAATCTCCCTGCGGCATATCGTTGCACCTCCTTGCGCCTTCTATTGTAGCCGCAAAGCGCCGGGAAGTCAATCGACATTCCGGGCTGACCGAAGGCAGTAAGAGCCTGTCCGGACACGCGGCGGTTGTCCCCGGCATAGACTGCAGTGGGGCCGGAAGGCTCCAATACTCATCAGGAGAATCGTATGGCTACCTTTCAAAACTTCGCGACACTGACCTATAACGGCGGCAGCACTCTTTCCAACCTGGTGACCGGGGAGATCGTGGAAGCACTGCAGCTCACGAAGACCGCCGTAAACGACAGCTACGGACCACGCGGGAAGCTCACCTATGTGCTGAGCATCGTGAACGCCTGTGCCGATACCTTCACGGACCTGACCCTGAGCGACGACCTGGGGACCTGTAACCTGGAGGGCGGCACGGTGACGCCGCTCACTTATGAAGCGGATTCCCTGCTGTGCTTTGTGAACGGCGTACTTCAGGCGGCCCCGGCCGTGACCCCCGGACCGCCTCTGGTCGTCACGGGCATCACGGTGCCCGCCGGGGGAAACGTTCAGATCGTCTATACGGTGACGGCCAACGAGTACGCGCCCCTTTCCGGCGATACAGGGATCGTGAACACGGCCACCCTCAGTGGCGGCGGTCTGGCGGCTCCCGTCTTCGCCACGGAGACGGTGCTGCCGGAGGAGCGCGTCCACCTGTCCATTTCCAAATTCGTCAGCCCGGACACCGTTACGGAAAACGGGACCCTGACGTACGCCTTCGTCATCACCAACGATGGCGGAATGGCCGCGGAAGCCGCGGAAAACCTCTCTGTCTGTGACACCTTCGATCCGATTCTGCAGGAACCGACGGTGACCCTGAACGGCACGCAGCTGCAGCCGGGACAGTACAGCTATAACGCCCAGACCGGGCTCTTTGTCACGGTTCCCGGCGTCATTACGGCCCCCGGGGCGACCTTCGCCAGGGATGCAGCCACCGGCGTCTGGACCATCACCCCCGGTACCGCTACCCTCACGGTCAGCGGCACGGTATAAAACCCCGGAACCTGTCCCGGGGGCCTTGCAAAGGTCCCCGGGCTTTGATATAGTAAGCCTCGATGAGGCGGCAGCCGCCGCCGGAAGTGAGGGATCCCTATGGCATTCACCGTTCTCCGCAGCGAAGGCAGGGCCCGGCGCGGCCGGTTTGAAACCGCCCACGGTCCGGTGGAAACCCCGGTCTTCATGAATGTGGCCACCCAGGCGGCCATCAAGGGCGGCCTGAGCAGTGAAGACCTGGAGCGGCTGGACTGCCGTGTGGCCCTATGCAACACCTATCATCTGCACCTCCGCCCCGGGGAGGGGATCGTGAAGAGCCTGGGCGGTCTCCACGGCTTTATGGACTGGCAGAAACCGATCCTGACGGACAGCGGCGGCTTCCAGATCTTCTCTCTTGCCTCCCTGCGCAGGATCACTGAGGAAGGGGTGGCTTTCCGCTCCCACATCGACGGGGCGAAGATCTTCATGTCCCCCGAGGACAGCATCCGGGTCCAGTCCGGCCTGGGCTCCGACATCGCCATGGCCTTTGACGAGTGCGTCAAGCTACCCGCGCCCAGGGAATACCTCGCCGCCTCCTGCGACAGGACCTATCGCTGGCTCCTTCGCTGCCGGGACGAGTTGGACAGGCTCAACGCCCAGAAGGACACGGTGAACCGCGGCCAGCAGCTCTTCGGCATCAACCAGGGCGGCACTGACCGGGAGCTGCGCCTCGAACACATGGCAAAACTCGCGGAGCTGGACCTGCCGGGCTATGCCGTGGGCGGCCTGGCGGTGGGGGAGAGTACCCGGGAGATGTACGAGACCCTGGATTATCTGGTGCCGGAGATGCCTGCGGACAAGCCCCGCTATCTGATGGGAGTGGGAACGCCGGAAAACATCGTGGAGGGTGTGTACCGGGGCATAGACTTTTTCGACTGCGTCATGCCCGCCCGGAACGGACGCCACGCCAAGCTGTTTACCCACGGGGGCACCATGAACCTGAAAAACGAGAAATACGCCGGGGATGAGAGGCCCATCGAGGAGGGCTGCGGCTGCCCGGTCTGCCGGAGATATTCCCGGGCCTACCTCCGGCACCTGTTCAAGGCGGAAGAGATCCTGGCGCTGCGCTTCGGAGTGATCCACAATCTCTGGTATTATAACCACCTGATGGAGGAGATCCGGTCCGCTCTGGAGGAGGGCCGGTTTGAGGAGTTCCGGCGGGAGTTTTACCGGCGCAGAGAAAAAGATTGACTTTGCCGGAAGAGGACTATATAATCCGATTATCATATATTGGAGGGTCAACAGAGTGAACTACAGCGGAATTATCATGATCGTCCTGCTGTTTGTCGTTTTCTATTTCTTCCTGATCCGCCCCGAGAACAAGAAGAAAAAGAAGCTGCAGGAAATGCGCACCAGCCTTCAGGTGGGGGATGAGATCACCACCATCGGCGGCATCGTCGGAAAGATCGTCAGCATCAAGGACGACATGATCACCTTTGAGACCGGCGAGGACCGTGTCCGGCTTCAGATCATGCGCTGGGCCATTTCCACCACCGGCGTAGATACACAGGGCTGAACCGAATAAAGGCGGCATACCTCCGCATATCCTTTGCTAAGGAAATGCGGAGGTGTTTTTTATGCCCAAAAACAGGAGAAGAGAAGCACGAGGCAGCTGGATCTGGAGAGGCGCTGCAGGGACCGTGGCCGGTCTGCTGCTGATGATGGGACTGACAGCGGAACTGATGCGTGCGGGCGTGGTGAAAATCGACCGCCTGGAAGTGATGCTGACGGTGTCCTGCCTTCTGTCCGGATGGATCGGAACAATGTTTGCCGCAGCAGGGGAGAGAAGAAGAGTATCAAAGCTGCTGGCAGGCGGGATCCCGGCTCTTCTGCTGCTGACCGTATCATTGCTGAGGCCGGAAGGGGAGTGGGGGAGGGCGCTGCTCCGAACCGCTCTTCTGCTGCTGCCGGGGCTGCTGGGCTTCCTGACGGGAGGAAGAAAACGGGGAAGAGGCAGGACTTCCGGACGGCGGACAGGGAGGAAGTGACAAGTTGACATAACAATTTCGACAAATACAAGATATAGTATTTCAGCTATCCAAAAAGCACAAGAAGAGCAAAAACCATGAGATATTACAGGGCAATACCGGCCAGGCAGGAAACGCCGGTCATTCTGGTAGACATAATGCAGTATACATAATATTTGAGCATAATGCACAAAAAAACGGAAATTGCCGTTTCTCCCTTGCATCGGGAGAAGGGCTGTACTATTATGAATTCCGAAGTCAGGAAATGCGTGGAATTGCGCCTCCCGTCCTCGGAATCACGGAGGGGAGGCAAAGGGAATGGAATATGCCGGAGAACAGCGGCGTTATCTGCTTTGCGCCGCGGTTTTTTCTTTCGGTGCGGTCTGTGCTGTGCTTACGGTTCTTCGCCTGAGCCCGGAATACCGCGGCGCCTTTGTTTCTTCTGCTGAAGCTCTGCTGGACGGCAGACCTCTCTGGATGAGCATGGCGATGTTTATGGCTCTTCCTGCCGCGGCCTTTCTGTTGGGAGCAGCACCCCTGGGGCCGATTCTGCTTCTATGCCTGGATGGATGCTGCGGCGCTCTGCTGGGCTTTGGTTCCGCCGCTCTTGTTTTGAGGCACGGGCTGGGCTTTGCTCCGTTGCTGTTTTCGCTGCCCTTTGCCCTGGGCTATGTCCTGCTTTCTGCGGTCCTGCTGCGCGCCTCCGGCCTCGTCTGGCGGCAGTTCCTCTCCGGGGGGCGGTTTCGTCCGGACCTTCGGCCGTGTTTTGTGCGCTTTGCCGCGTATTCTTTTATCTGTGTTTTCTCTGTTTTGTCCTTTTGGGCAATGATCCCATAGTCTTCTGAGAGGAGGGAAGCCTGTGACAGATCTGGAAAAATGCCTTCGGGATTTTGAAGGCTATCTGAAAAAAGAAAAGAACGCTTCCCCCAATACCCTCAGCAGCTATCTCCGGGACCTGAGGCAATTCGGTGAATGGCTCAGCGGTACGTTGGGAAAGCAGCTTCAGCAGGCTACGGAGGAGGATATCTCTGCCTACTACCGTTTCCTGCTGGCCTCGGGCCGCTCCCAGTCCACCGTTTCCAGAAGCAGCGCTACCCTCCGGGCCTACTACACCCATCTGATCGACCGCAAGAAGCTGCGGGAGAACCCCGCGAAGCATGTGGAGCTGGCCCGGCAGAAGCGGAAGCTGCCCCAGATCCTCAGCAGCAGCGAGGTGGAGCTGTTCCTGGAGCAGCCGGACCTGCGGGAGGCCAAGGGGATTCGGGACAAGGCGATGCTGGAGCTGCTGTATGCCACGGGCATCCGTGTCTCCGAGCTGATCCAGCTGGACCTCAGCGACGTGAATCTCACCGTGGGCTTTGTTCACTGCCGCAGCGGGGAGAAGGAACGGGTGATCCCCATGTACAAGGTTGCGGTGAATGCTCTGCGGGATTACCTGGATCATGTCCGTCCCGCCATGGTGGAAGAGGCGGACGAGCCTGCCCTCTTTGTCAACGTGGGGGGCAGCCGGATGTCCAGGCAGGGCTTCTGGAAGATTGTCAAGGGCTACCGTGAGAAAGCGGGCATTGCCAAGGAGATCACCCCCCATACCCTGCGCCATTCCTTCGCCGCCCATCTGCTGGTCAACGGGGCGGAGCTGAAGGACATCCAGGAGATGCTGGGACACGCGGACCTTTCCACCACCAAGATCTATACCAAGGTGGTGCAGGACCGACTGACAGAGGTCTATCGGAAGGCGCATCCCCGGGCGTGATACCCTTCTTCCCGAATCCTACAAGGAGCCGCTGATGCCATGAGTCTGTTTCGTCCCTATGTCTATAAGCCCCGGCCTGACCTGCTGGACAACGCGCCCGTTAAAAAGGGATTCTTCCGCTTTTTCGAGATCTATTTCCGGAAATTCTGGCGCTTTCTCACCCTGAATCTATGGTACTTCCTGATTACCCTCCCCATGCTGCTGTACGTGTTTTACACCGTGAACGGCATCTTCGCCGACCGGCTGGCGGCAGCGGGGGAGGGAGTTGTGCTGTTTTCCGGCGTCAGCTTCATCGCCGCGGTTTTCAGCTTTGTTCCGAGAGTCCTTTTCGTCCCGCTGCTGATAATCTCCGTTATCCTCTACGGTCCGATCACCATGGGCCTGACCTACATTTTCCGCAATTTCGCCAGGGAAGAGCATGCCTGGATGTCTGACCTCTGGAGCCGGGCCTGGTCCAACGCCCGGCAGGGACTGTTTTTCGGCATTGCGGACCTTCTGATGGTATGGCTCTGTGTCAACGGCGCCTTTGCGGGCGGCGGGTCCTCCGGCTTTCTGTGGGGGGTCACCGTGGTGCGGCGGGTCCTGGCGATTCTGGCCCTGGTGATCTGGCTGTTCATGCGGCACTATACCTATCTGATGGCCGTCACGGTGAACCTGAATGTGTTCCGCATTTTGAAAAACGCCTGGCTCTTCGTGGTGCTGGGCTTCGGCAGGAACGTGCTCAGCGGCGTTATCACCCTGGGCATCACGGTGCTGACCTTCTTCCTGGCCCCCCTGCTGACCCTGGTGATTCTGCCCTTCTTCTTCTGGTCCGTAAGCTGGTTCTGCACCGTCTTTACCTGTTATCCCATTGTAAAGAAGTATATCATCGTCCCCGCGCTGGAAGCGGAGGCGGGACAGGCAGCGGCTTCGGAGGGTCCGGAGCCGGAAACGGGTTTCCCGAAGGGGTTCGATTCGACTGACGAAAGGAGCGAAGAGGAATGAAAGATTTCAAGGGAAAGATCGCCTTTATCACCGGCGGTGGGTCCGGCGCCGGGTTTGGACAGGCACAGATTCTTTCGGAGGCAGGCTGCAAGGTGGTGCTGGCGGACATCCGGCAGGACCATCTGGATCAGGCCATGGCGCACTTCAACGCCGTCGGCGCCGAGGCCCATGCCATCCGGATGGACATCACCAATCGTGAGGACTACCGCAAGGCGGCCGAGCAGGTGGAGACCTGGTACGGCTCCTGCCCGGATATCCTGGTGCTGACTGCGGGTGTCAACGCCTTCGGGCCCGCGGAAGCGTCCACGTTTGAGGATTATGACTGGATCATCAACGTGAATCTCTTCGGAGTGATCAACGGCCTCGTGACCTTTGTGCCCCGGATGATCCAGGCGGGGAAGAAAGGGCACATCGCCGTCACCGGGTCCCTGGGCGGTCTGGGCGGCGGCCCCACCACGGCCCCCTACAGCGCCTCCAAGGCGGCGGTCATCAACCTCTGCGAGAGCTATTACGAGGCGCTGAAGCCCTACGGCATCGGCGTTACCTGTTTCTGCCCCGGCAACATGAACACCAATATCCACGAGGCCACCATGACCCGCCCGGCGAATCTCATGAACACCGGCTATTACGAAAGTCCCGATTCCATCGAGATGTACCGTCGGCACAACATCCTGGGCATGGACATCCGGGAGGTGGGCGAGCGGACGAAAAAGGCCATGGAGGAGGGAATCGTACTCTGCATCCCCTACGACGAGCCCGAAAAGATGTGCGCCGACATTCTTCAGGAGACGGTGGATTACTGCACCTTGGAGGGCATCCGGCGGAAGGAGGCCCGGGACCTGTCCGGGGAAAAGAACAACAGCCAGGACGCCGCCGAGCTGAAATCCCTGGAGGATGCCAGAGCAGTGGGCTTTGCCGCCGCCAAAAAGGATCTCGACTGGATCGACGCCGGGAAAAAGTTCTGACCGGAATGGCCTGATCTGACAAAGGAATAAAAGCACTCCCCCTGCCCGGAGCGGCTTTGCCGTCCGGCGCAGGGGGAGTGCTGCATATTCGATGAGTATCGCTTTGCTTATCCGGGGAATACGCTGTCCCTGGGAGAGGGAGTGATCCGCTCATAGATGGGGAAGCGCTGGCAGAGGGCGGCGACCCGCTCCAGGATCTCCTTCCGGGAGGAGGCGTAGTCAAAGGTGGCCTTGCAGATCAGCTCGCCCACCTCCCGCAGCTCCGCCTCCTTAAAGCCCCGGGTGGTCACGGCAGGGGTGCCCAGCCGGAGGCCGCTGGTTTCCTTCGGCGGCCGGGGATCGGCGGGAACGGCGTTCTTGTTGGCGGTGATGCGGAGAGAATCCAGGCGGATCTCCAGTTCCTTGCCGCTGATGTCCAGGTTCTTCAGGTCCACCAGCATGAGATGGTTGTCCGTACCGCCGGACACCAGATCCAGGCCGCCGTCCATCAGGGTCTTGGCCAGGGTGGCGGCATTGGTGACGATCTGATGCTGATAGGCCTTGAAATCCGGGCGAAGCACCTCTCCCAAGGCCACGGCCTTGGCGGCGATGATGTGCATCAGGGGGCCGCCCTGAACGCCGGGGAAGATGGCGCTGTTGATTTTCCTGGCGATCTCCGCGTCATTGGTGAGGATGATGCCGCCCCGGGGCCCGCGCATGGTCTTGTGAGTGGTGGTGGTGACCACATCGGCATAGGGAACGGGGGAGGGATGCTCGCCCGCCGCCACCAGGCCGGCGATGTGAGCCATGTCCACCATCAGATAGGCCCCCACCTCCTTGGCGATCTCGCTGAAGATGGCATAGTCGATGACCCGGGGATAGGCGGAGGCGCCGGCGATGATCATTTTCGGGTGGTTGGCCAGGGCCAGCTCCCGTACCTGGTCATAGTCGATGAGCCCCGTGGCGGGATTCAGACCGTAGGAAACGATGTTGTAGGTCTTGCCGGAGAAATTGGCTGGGCTGCCGTGGGTCAGGTGTCCGCCGTTGTCCAGGGACATGCCCATCACGGTGTCGCCGGGCTTGCAGAGGGCGAGATACACGGCGTAGTTGGCCTGGGAGCCGCTGTGGGCCTGCACATTGGCGTAGTGGGCGTCAAAAATGAGCTTGGCCCGCTCGATGCAGATGTTCTCGGCCATGTCCACGTATTCGCAGCCGCCGTAAAAGCGCCTTCCGGGATACCCCTCGGCGTATTTGTTGGTCAGCACGGAGGCCATGGTGGCCATGACTTCCTGGCTGACCAGGTTCTCTGAGGCAATGAGTTCGATGTTGTTCCTCTGGCGCTTCAGCTCCAGGTCCAGGACCTTCGCGATCTCGGGATCGTAGGCGCTGATATAATGCATGCTGGCTTCTACCATGATGTCCTCCTGCTCTTGATTTGTGATTTGCCAAAAAGGGAGCCGCGGGAAAAACCGGCAGCTCCGAAGAAAGCAGATGAAAGGCCCGGCTGAACGCCGGACTTGCCTTCTCTGTCCTTTTGCCTGAGAGATTCGGGCGAAACGCGCCCTTGCACCTTCGGCACTCAAAACTGAGCTTCTCCAGAGCTTCCTCCACCGCCGGTCTTCCGATAATCCCGGCAGCTTCCATGGTCGTTTGGCTTGCGACAAAATAGCATACGCGGATGGAATTGTCAAGAGCCGCCTTTCAAGTCCCCGTGAGAACAGATATACCAACAGAAAAACCAGACCTTGCGGCCTGGTTTTTTGTTGATGTGATCTGCAAAAACTCCTGTTCCGGACCAGATAAAACCGGAGCCCAGCGGAGCGGGTCCGGTTTTGAGAGAAGGAAGGAGCCTGCGGATGTGCAGTTTTCGCGGCGCTTACGCAAACCGCGGAAACGGAATGGAGCAGGCTTCTTCTGACGATGGTGCGGGCACGGGGACTTGCTTTTCTGCGGAAAAGCCACGGCGGTTGCGGCGTGCCCCCGGCACGTCGCCAAGAGCCGCCTTTCAAGTCCCCGTGAGAACAGATATACCAACAGAAAAACCAGACCTTGCGGCCTGGTTTTTCTGTTGGTGCAATTGATCATAATTCCTGTTCCATTTCAAACAAAACCGGAGCCCAGCGGAGCGGGTCCGGTTTTGAGAGGAGGAAGGAGCCTGCGGATATGCAGTTTTCGCGGCGCTTACGCAAACCGCGGAAACGGAATGGAGCAGGCTTCTTCCGACGATGGTGCGGGCACGGGGACTTGAACCCCGACGGTTGCCCACGAGAACCTAAATCTCGCATGTCTGCCAATTCCATCATGCCCGCGGATCAGAGGCAAAAGACGCTTGCATTATAGCAGAAGCGCAGGAAAAGGGAAAGCGTTTTTTTTCTGTTTCCTCCATCCTCTCCAAAATTGTGCTGCGCTTACTTTATTTTTTCACAATGGGGTGATATAATAAAAAAGTTGACCCGAATTATGCAAATACTGGCAGCAAGGCGGATAAGAGATATGGGATTGATTGCTAAGCTATTCGGCTCCCGCTCCAACCGGGAGGTCAAGAGGATCACGCCTCTGGTGGACCGGATCCAGGCCCTGGAGGAGGAATACCGGCGCCTCAGCGACGAGGAGCTCAAGGCAAAGACGCCGGAGTTCAAGCGCCGCTATCAGGGCGGAGAGACCCTGGACGAGCTGCTCCCGGAGGCCTTTGCCGCGGTGCGGGAGGCGGCGGACCGTGTGCTGGGAATGCGGCATTACCCGGTGCAGCTCATCGGAGGCATCGTTCTGCACCAGGGCAGGATCGCCGAAATGAAGACCGGCGAGGGCAAGACCCTGGTGGCCACCCTTCCGGCTTACCTCAACGCCCTCACGGGGGAGGGCGTTCATATCGTCACGGTGAACGACTACCTGGCCAAGCGCGACAGCGAGTGGATGGGCAAGGTCCATCGTTTCCTGGGCCTCAGCGTGGGCCTCATCGTCCATGGCCTCAGCAGCGAGGAACGGCGGGCCGCCTACGCCGCCGACATCACCTACGGCACCAACAACGAGCTGGGCTTCGATTACCTGCGGGACAATATGGCGGTGTATAAGCAGGAGCTGGTGCAGCGGGGCCACGTTTTTGCCATCGTGGACGAGGTGGACTCCATCCTCATCGACGAGGCCAGGACCCCCCTGATCATCTCCGGCAAGGGGGACGAGTCCACCGACCTCTACCAACAGGCGGATGCCTTTGTCCGGCGGCTGAAGAAAAAGGTCTACGCCTCCACGGACGAAAAGCAGGAAGAGGACGAAAACATCGACGCGGACTACATCGTGGACGAGAAGGCAAATTCCGCCACGCTGACGGCCCGGGGCATCTCCAGGGCCGAGCAGCATTTCGGCATCGAGAACCTGGGAGACCTGGAGAACAGTACCCTCAGCCACCACATCAACCAGGCCCTGAAGGCCCACGGTATCATGAAGCGGGACGTGGATTACGTGGTGAAGGACGGGGAAATCATCATCGTGGATGAATACACCGGCCGCCTGATGTTCGGCCGGCGCTACAACGAGGGCCTGCACCAGGCCATCGAGGCCAAGGAGGGCGTTCAGGTCCAGTCGGAAAACAAGACCCTGGCCACCATCACCTTCCAGAATTTCTTCCGCATGT
>JAEEGL015205391.1_pt1 | contig 11967 bp, 7 predicted proteins | sample 9134231 | NCBI WGS metagenome assembly JAEEGL01 (sample SAMN16246548, study PRJNA631951) | gut metagenome | biome: gut microbiome; feature: rumen; material: fiber-attached | host: Bos | place: Iran: Karaj | collected 2018-10 | reverse complement strand
TAGCGGAACGGATATGTATTTAAGAATATACCACAGGTTTTCGATGAAAAAAAGGGCAAAAGAAAACTTTTTTCAAAAATAGCAATTTTCACAAAAGGAAAGGCGAAAACCGGTTTCAAAAGTCCGGTTTTCGCCTGTTTTACAAGCTTTTACGGTTGTCAAAGGTAAACTACTTTTCTTCCGACGGTGTATCTTCAACCGGGGTTCCTTCGATTGCCTCATATTCCGCTTCTTTCTTCGCCGTATCCTCGATTTTCTTCGTCTTCTCTCCGGTGCGGATTTCCACAATCGGACCGCCCTTCCCTTCGATGAAATCTCCGGTTAAGGTAACCCGGCCGATATTGTCATCCTTCGGAATTTCATACATAATATCCAGCATGAATTCTTCAATGACCGCACGAAGTGCTCTGGCACCCGTATCTCTTTCCATCGCTTTTCTGGCAATGGCATGAAGTGCGCTATCGTCAAAAATCAGCTCAACCTCATCTAACTCAAGCAGTTTCTGATACTGTTTTAATATCGCATTCTTCGGCTCTTTTAAAATCTCAACGAGCATGTCCTCGGTGAGTTCTTCCATCGGGCACAGAATCGGAAGTCGTCCGACGAATTCCGGAATCATTCCGAATTTCTTTACATCTTCCACCGTAACACGGTTTAAGAGATTTTTCTCTTTATCGTATTTATCCTTTAATTCTCCGTTAAAACCGATGGATGTCTGTTTCGAAAGTCTGGCTTTGATAATCTCTTCCATATCCGGGAATGCACCGCCGCAGATAAAGAGAATATTTCTGGTGTTGACGGTGGTTAGCGGAACCATTGCATTCTTGCTGGTCGAGCCGACGGGCACTTCGATATCGGCACCTTCTAAGAGTTTTAACATTCCCTGCTGAACCGATTCACCGGAAACATCACGGGAATTCGTATTCTGCTTCTTGGCAAGTTTGTCAATTTCATCGACAAAAACGATACCGCTCTCCGCACGCTCCACGTCGTTGTCCGCTGCCATCAAAAGCTTGCTTAAGACGCTTTCGATATCGTCACCGATATAGCCGGCTTCCGTAAGCGATGTGGCATCCGCAATGGCCAAAGGCACATCCAAAAGTTTTGCCAGCGTTTTTACCAGATAGGTTTTTCCGCAGCCGGTGGGACCTAACATCAGGATGTTGGATTTCTCGATTTCAATCTCATCCATGGTATTGGTTGCCACACGTTTGTAGTGATTGTATACCGCAACCGAAATAATCTTCTTGGCTTTTTCCTGACCGATGATATACTCATCCAGCATCGCTTTGATTTTATGCGGTGCGGGAACTTTGTTAATATCAATTAACGGCTCATCTTTTTTGCGTTCTTTTTTCTTAATCCGGGTTCTCTCCAGGTTCGGGTTCTGACCGCCGAAAATACTTCCGAGATTTAAGAAAAGCGGCGTCGATCCGGACGATTTCTTCTCTTCTCCGGCGTCCTTCTTATCTCCGTCCTTCTTTTCTCCTTCTTTTCCGCCGTCCTTTTTCTCTTCGTTTGAAGATGAATTTTCCGCTCCGGAATCGTTCCCGGGATTTAAATTCATTCCCGGAATATTCGGCATTCCCGTAAGAGGCATGCCTTGCATCATTTTTGTCAGATCATCGAGCTGGCCGTTCTGGGACATTTCATTGATCATGTCGAAAGATTTCTGCAAACAGTCCTTGCAGATACAGAAATCTTTCTGAAGCTGAATCATTTTTCCCGCCACGCTCTCCGTTCTCCGGCAGACGGCACATACTTCCTCATATCCGTTATTCTGATTATCTTCCATTCTCCCCTTTTCCTTTTCTCTTATTTGATTTGAAATATGAAACAGACCGCAAAGCCATAAGTTTCCTTCGTTTACACGAATCCGCCCATGACTTTGCGACCTTTATTGTGACATTATCTTGTAGTGCTTCCCGATTTCGATTCAAGCGTTACCTGTGCTTCGTGGGTAACAAATGTACCGTTCTCCAGTCGTTTATAGGTTACGGGAACCGTTACGCCGGAAGGATAGGATGCCAGGCACTGCATTAATTCCGCGATGGATATGACGCTCGATCCGTCAAATTCGGTAATGATATCGCCACGCTGGATGCCTGCTTTATCGGCAGGGGATCCGGCTACAACACTCGATACATAGATACCGGAAGGAATTACCATTCCGTTCGATGTAGTGGCACCGCTTTGTACGGTAGCACCCGAAATCCCGAAGTAAGACTGTTCCTCTGCGGGAAGTTCCGTCAATTCTTTCTTTTCGATTAACTGCTCGATAATCGGTCTGGCAATATCAATCGGGATGGCATATCCCATACCTTCAACCGTTGTACCGCCGCGCTTGTTCGAGTTGATTCCGATTACCTCACCTCTCATGTTAATCAGCGCACCTCCGGAGTTTCCGGGGTTAATTGCCGCATCGGTCTGAATAAAGGTACCGGTCTCGCCGGTTTCCGTTGTAACTTCACGATTCAGTGCGGATATAACACCGGTGGTTACGGACTGTCCGTATCCGAGTGCGTTTCCGATGGCAACACAGGATTCACCGACAACAAGCTCATCGGAGGAGCCGATTCTGGCAAGCTTGATGTTGTCTTTCGTTGTCTGGCCGAGAGATGCTAAATCCACGGTAACCACCGCTAAGTCCGTTGATACTTTCTTACCCTTTACTTCCGCATTTGCCGTGGAAGAATCACAGAACTGAACCGTAATTTCCTTGGCACCTTCCACAACATGGTAGTTGGTTGCGATAAACAGATCGTCATCATTCATTCCGACGATAACTCCCGTTCCGCTTGCCGGAACTTCCTGCATGTATCCGTAGTAATTATAATCAACCAGTGTATTGATAATGACGATGGAAGGCATACATTCTTTTGCAACTTCGGGAACCGTCATATCCGCCGTAACTTCCGTAACCGTTATGGCTTCTTCCTGCCCGTCACCGATTAATGCAGTTGCCGAGGAATGCTCTTTTCCGGAACTCTCTTTCGAAGTTTTCTCTCCGGACGGGATTTCCACAATTACCGGCTGTGATGTCTGGACGGTCTGTGACGAAGGATTGTTTGTATTTCCTCCCGGAACGACTCTGGTCATCAGTAAAATCACTCCGCCGGCAAGAAGTCCGAATACCAGTCCGCACGCTGCTGCCATTAAAAGTCTTACGCCAAAACCGGGACCTTTCTTATCGTTTTTCTTTTTGCTGCCGCCACTCGGAGGAACGCTTCCGGATCCCGATGAACCTGCTGCCGGTGTATGATTTGCTGCCGGTGCACTCTGCGGAGCGGAATGCTTATCACTGCCTGAAGTTCCGGGTATTTCCGGTCCTGCCTGGGGAGCACTCTGAGGTGCCGCTGCCTGAGGAGCATATTCCGAATAACCGGCCGGCTGTGGTGTTGCTCTCATCACAGTGGGCTGCGGCTGCGGTACCGGGCGCTGTGGTGCTGCCTGAGGCGCAGGAGCCGTGGTCTGATATACCGGCTGAGGCTGTGCCTGGGGTACTGCCGGCTGGGGAGCCGGTGCTGCTGCCATATTTTGCGCCGGTGCAGGCTGAGGTTCGGATGCCTGAGGCTGAGGGTTCTGCGGTACGCCTCCGCCGATTTGCGCCTTCATCTGAGCCGCTTCTACTGCCAGAGCCTGTCGCTCGGCTGCGGCACGTTCTGCCAGTACCGTGCTTAAATCCGCTCCGTCTGCTGCCGGTGCGGATGCATATTCATTATTTACATATCCACCGCTTCTGCTTACTCCTTCCACGACGGTAACTGTCTGACGGTGTTCCGGTGCAGGCATGGTCACCTGTCCGGAATTTGCGCTGTACGTATACTCTCCGTTTTCATTCATGACAATTCATCTCCTTTTTCATTTCCGATTCATATTCCAAACATTGGTGGCCTTTATTCGAATCAAAGATTTCCGGATTCTTTCATTCGATTACCGGGTCTGAAACATTCTCATTTTCTTCTGCAAAAGAACCCGTGCTAACGAGTTAATACAGATTATCGAACTCATTTGTGAAAAATCGGTGATGGATTTTTGAAGAAAACTTCAATTTTTCTTCAAAAATTTATTTCCTCTCATCCGGCGACATTCCGTATCCGCTGTACGGATCGATGGAAGAAGTGGCGTTCCGGATGTTTTTTTTCAGCCAGTAATCACGGTTCGTCGTGAATTTCATAATCCATTTCTCCGGCAGCTTTTCGTAATTTTTCCCGAACTTATAGCCGGCATATTTATAAGCACTGTTTACAAGAAACGGAATCATTTTTCCGAACTTCTTTTTGCTCTTTAAGTAAGAAAGCATGCTTTTGACATACTTCTTTCCTTCCGATACGGAAGGCACTTTCTCGAAGATTTCCGGATGTTCCGCCTGCGAAACGCCCAGATCGAAATTGCGGTGAAACTGCTCCTTATTCGTATAACTGTGCGAATGAATCACATCCGCATCCGCCACATAGGCGATTTTATAGCCCGCCTGAATGGCTTTCGCAGCAAAAATCATATCCTCGTTAAAGAGCGTATAATCAATGAATCCGCCGAGTTCATCATATAAATCCCTCCGGTATGCCGCACAGACATTGGAGAAGAAATATGTTTTAATGCCGAGTTTCTCTATATCTTTTTTTGATTTGATTTTGCTTTCTTTCGGATAATTAAAATGCCTGGTGTAGCTTTCCACGATTCCGGCATTTTCCCTCGGAAGCTGCCTTGCATAAGCAAACTGAGCCTTTTCTTTGATAATCGGATCAATCAGTTTCTCGATTAAGCGATTGCTCTTTGGCATGGCGTCATCCGTCATGCATACAAAAATATCCGCATCGGACTTCTTCACCGCCTCTTTTCTCGTGTGGCCGTGGTCAAATTCCATCTTGGAAATATGGCTGACCGTTACCTTGTTCCGGTGCTTTTGTTCAAACTGATTTCCGTACGAGAGTGCGGCAAAATAACGTTCCTCCGTATTAATGATAATAATACGGTTCACCGGATAGGACTGGTTTTCCAGCCGTTCCACCAGTTTTATGAAGTTTTGTCCCGGCTTGTAGGTCGGGATGATAACATCCACGGTCGGATTCTTCATATCTGTCCTTCTTTAAATGTAACGAACATTCTTCCCCCGATTTATGGGAATTCGTTTTTTAAGTTCTGTCAAAAAGGGACTGCCAACCGGCAATCCCTTATATTTTACCTTATTCTTACACTTTCTGACAATCCCTTTTGCTATCGCCCGATATATGGGACTGTATCATCGTGTATCTTCTGACTGTAAGCGATGACATCCTGTGAAGGAGCATAATCCTCAAACGGATAGAGGAATTTATGAAGCTGGATTACATTGCTGGTTAAGTCAACCGGAATTACGCAGCTTCCCTTGGATCCGATCATACCGGTTGCAAGTCCGTCATCAAACGGGAATCCGGAAGTATTTGCAATCTGATAAGATCCGATATCCGATACCATTTTTACGATTTCTTCAAACTTTAAGTTCGTTGCAACAAGCGGGAACAAATCGTTTGTTAACTTATCAAGCTGTGTCGGATTTAACTTCTGAGCCTTAAGTAAAATCTGCTGAAGAACGGCTCTCTGTCTTTCGGTACGCTGGAAGTCGTTTCCGATATAACGGATACGGCAATATGCCAACGCCTGCTGTCCGTTTAATGTCTGCATTCCGGAATGGGTAACCGGAGTATAATCGGTAATTAACTTATGCGGATCTTCCTCGGTTGCATAAATGGCTGCCTGATAGTCGTTTAAGAAACCGATTTCATTATCATGAACATCGATATCGACTCCGCCGACATCGTCAACCGCCTGGATAACACCCTGGAATCCGACCGTCACGAAATCGGTGATATAAAGGTCGAGGTTCTTATTAAGCATGTTGATGGCCTGCTCGTATCCGCCGAATGCATAAGCGCAGTTACATTTGTTGTAGGAATCGTTTCCGAGATTTAAATACGTATCACGGTAAACCGAAACAAGCTTTACTTCCTTGGTGGTATTGTTAATCGAACATACCATAATCGTATCGGTTCTGGTCGATTTGGAAAGATCCGCTTTCTTGTCTCTGGCATCAACACCGAACAATGCAATGTTGGTGTAGTTCTGCAGTTCGACATTGTTTTCGATGCTTTCCTTAACCTCGGAACTTACGGCAATATCTTCGGAATTTAATTCAAAACTCTTGATACCCGTTTTCTTGCTTGTGGTTTTTATAACGATAATCAGTGCTACGATTGCGACAACCAGTACTAACAGTTCCACAACGAGCAGTGCGATTTTCCTTTTCTTAAAGCGGCGCTTGCCTTTCTTTCTGTGTTGCTCTGAAGCCATTTTATATTCCTCCCAAGTGACACAATGCTCCCTTTTTCACACATACCATTGTATTTTACTACGCACTTGCAGTTATGTAAATATAAATTTTAACCAACGACAGTTCGGAATCAATAGGCATTTTTGTTAATAAAGCCCTTAAAAAATGTCAGAAACAGGATTTTAAAGTCAAATCCGAGCGTCCAGTTTTCAATATAATAAATGTCGTAATCGATACGTTTCCGGATGGATGTATCGCCGCGGTAACCGTTTACCTGAGCCCATCCGGTAAGGCCCGGACGCACCTGATGCTTGATCATGTAACGGGGAATTTCCTCACGGAAACGCTCCACCCACTGCGGTCTTTCGGGTCTGGGACCGACTAAGGACATATCTCCTTTTAAGATATTGAAAAATTGCGGCGTTTCATCGAGACTGGTCCGGCGAAGGAATTTGCCAAACGGAGTGATCCGGTCATCATTTTTGACCGTCCATCTCTTGGCTTCGTCTTCTTCCTTCTGCTCACGCATGGTCCGGAATTTGTACATTTCAAACTCTTTGTTATGAAGGCCGACTCTTGTCTGCTTAAAAATAACATTGCCCTTGTCCTGCGCTTTAATCACGATAGCGGCCACAATCATAACCGGCGAGAAGACAATAATCGCAATTAAGGCTCCGATAATATCCACGATTCTCTTTACAATCAGGTTAAAGGTATTCGTAAGCGGAACGCGTCTGATATTAACGACCGGAAGCCCCTGTAAATCCTCGGTATACGGTCTTGAAGGAATAACCGAATTGTAATCCGGAATGAATTTCGTATGAACGCCGTGCTTTTCGCAGGTATTTACCAGTTCTTCGAGTTTGTCGTAATCGGCCAGGGACAGTGTTATCGCAATCTCGTCCATTTCATTTTTGTTGAGTAAATCTTCGAGCGCATTGATGGTGTTTAACACCGGAATGCCGCGGTAAAGCGTGCCGACGGGCACATTATCGTCCAAAACCCCGTTTACGACATACCCCCACTCGGGATTTGCCATTAAGCGGTCGATATACTGCTCGGTCGCACGCGAATAGCCGACCAGCAGAATGTGTTTTAAGTTGTAGCCTTTCTTGCGGATTTTTCGAAGGACGGCACGTACCGCCTGACGCATGGCAATCATCAAAGCCGTGTTGATTCCGAAGAAGATAAAAATCATCGAACGGGAGAAATCCGGCTGATTGATGACATACAATGCCACAATAAAGAGAATCAGTCCGATGATATTCGCACGGAATACATCGACAACTTCCCTCCACGGGGACGAGAAACGCTTTGAGCGGTACAGATTCATCATCCAGTAAAGCGCAAGATACCCGGGCACAATAAAATACAGTGCCGTAAAATAGGTTTCCATGGGAAGAACACCCTTCGACGCGTCCTGAAAGACCACAATACGAAGGTACCATGCCGTAATATAGGAAATCGCCGTAATCAGTGCATCTAAAATGACATGAAGACGATTAAAATATGTCTGATTATCCTTAATCAAGACGACTCTCCCCTTAGGTAAATTTATCAGAAATTAAACACTCGCCGGAGCGTTCCCACAATCATTTCCCATTCGATTTCAAACGAACGGGAATGCATTCTGGACGTAAAATTCACTTTATGTTCCATGGCTTCGGAAGTTTTGATTAACTCGCGGCCTTCCTTGATTCCGTCGTTGTAGGCTTTTAAAAGCCCTTTCTTAGCAAAAAATGACCGTTTAATCTGACGCCCTAACCACATCATCGGCGCATTCACCACCTTCTGCCATAAAAGCTGGTTCTTGTAAGCTAAGTAGATGGTATTTCTGGCCGATAATTTTACTTTGAATTCATTGTACTGCGAACCGGACGAGGCGCTTCCCGCATGATAGCAGATGGCCGTCGGCTCGTAGAAATTATAAAATCCGTACAGTTTGGCGCGGTATCCGATATCGATATCCTCTAAGTAGCAGTAATGCAGTTCGTCAAAAAGCCCGAACAGTTCAAACCCCTGACGCCGGTAAATGGCTGCACCGGCGCACGCGGCAAACAGATTCCCGCGAAAAATAAAATCCGCCACGCTTCTTCCCTTGCCTCTGGCAAACGCCCAGCCGAGCGTCGAATAAAAATCTCCCGCATCATCAATCAGCGTCTGGTTATACATCTGAACCAGTTTCGCCTGTACGGAAAAACAGCTGGGGCGAGGCTCAATGGCCTTATATAATTTTTCCACGAAATCCGTCGCTACCGTGGTGTCATTGTTTAAAAGAATAATAAAAGGTGCCGTGGTTGCCTTAATTCCGGTATTGACCGTTGCGGCAAAGCCTCCGTTTTGGCTCCTTGCAATATAACGTGCACGCGGGTAGGAATAAACGAGGTCCTGAAGACTTCCTTCCGTGGAACAGTCATCCACCACGCAAATATCAAAGTCCTGCATGGTCTGATTCTGCAAAGAATCCAGGCAGCCCTTTAAATATTCGCTCCCGTTATAATTCGGTATGATGACGGAAATCTGTGACATCTTTCACTCCCTGTAATGCTCGTTATTTCTTCTTCATTGACGGTTCGTATACCACGATATAACCCATCATACGAATCCTTTCGCAGAAGGCGATGCTCTTTTCAATCGCATCCTGTGCATTTAATTTCTTCGGATCTCCCACAACAATATCAAAGGTTTCCTGCAGTTCCGGACGGACCTTCATGTTGCGCACATCCCCCACCGGAATCTGCTGCTGAAGCGATGCTCTGTGAAGATAGCCGGAATACCCGACGGGGAGATTTTTGTAATAAAGCGTACCGTCCGCTTTCATGGCACCGCCGGAAATTCTTCCGAGCGTATAAATCGGGCCGGCAACCGCTCCCACCTCCGGACGGTTTGCAAAAATATCCGGATAGTAATAAATCTGATAAAATCCGAGATGCGCCGTGTCGTTTACCACAACTTCCCATCCCTTGGTTTTCAGATAATCCTCGAGGGCTTTTCTGCCGTTCGAATACGCATAGGATTTCGAATCCGTGTTAATGGATGTGGATTCGTCGTAACTTCTCCAGTGATAAAGTATTTTCGGAATATGTACGACATCCTCTTTGTTTGTAATCGCATAATCCGCCGCGCGCAGAATCAGATCGTAATCCTGGCTTCCGTCGTACTGCGGTCTGAGTTTTAATTCCTTCATCAAATCCGCACGAAGCACGAGAAAATGGCAGATATAGTTATTGGACAAAAGCAGATCGAAATTAAAATTCTTCTTGCGGTTCGGCTCAAAAAACGTATACATTTTTTCATCGCCTTTGTCCTCATCCGTATAGATAAAAGCAGGATGGCTTTTCACAATGGCTTTGGCCACATGATAAAGACAATCGAAGGTCAGAACGTCGTCGTGATCTAAAAGGCCGATGTAATCGCCTGTTGCAACTTTCAAGGCCTCGTTTGTGTTATTGGATATTCCGCGGTTGGAAGACAGTTTCACATAGCGGATTCGCTCATCTTCGATTACCAGTCCGCTTAAACGGTTCCCGGCGGAAGCATCCGCAATCACGAGTTCCCAGTTGGTATATGTCTGTCTTAACATGCAGTCAATCAGCTCGATAAAGTACTTTTCCTTTGTCTCGAACGCCGGAACCAGAACACTGATTTTCGGTCCGTTATCCGTACCGGTTTCTCTTTGCTTTGCAAGTTCCTCACCCGGAACTTCCTTAAAGGCAAATTCCGGGTTATCTTTTACGAGCGTTCTCTCCGCCACTGCGGCGGCGGTTTTAACAAGGCCGTTTCTTTTATAATATCTTTTTGTCTGATCGATTCTCTGTTTCAGGCTCATTTACTTTTCCCACCCGCTTACGTTTGTATCCTTCTTTCATGTGTGCCGAATAAACTACAGATGTAGTTCGAACTGGCAATCCTTTTTCCGTCAGATCAGGCTCTTCAGTGCTGCCGTAAGTTCGTCTAACTTCTGTGCGGCATCCTCAAGTCCGCTTCCCTTGATACCCATATAGAATTTAATCTTCGGTTCGGTTCCGGAAGGACGGGCACAGCACCATGCATCATCGGTTAAATCAAAGTAAAGCACATTGGACGTCGGAAGTCCGGTCGAACCTTCCTCTCCGGTCTCATAGTTTATCTTCACATCCTTCTTGTAATCACGGAATTCTCTTACCTTCCATGCACCGAATTCACGGGGCGGATTGGAACGAAGTTTATCCATCATGGCTGCGATTTCTTCGAGACCCTCTTTGCCTTTCTTGGTAATCGCATACTGCGTTTCTTTGTAGTATCCGTACTTCTCATATACATCAATCATCATATCCCAGAGTGTCATGCCGTTCACCTTGCACCAGGAAGCCACTTCGGAAAGGCACATAACCGCAACAACCGCATCCTTGTCCCTTGCATGGGTTCCCGCCAGACATCCGTAGGATTCTTCGAGTCCGAATACGTAATTGTTGCATCCCGTCTGTTCAAAAATCTTAATCTGCTCACCGATATACTTAAATCCGGTCAGTGTCTCGATTTCCTTTACGCCGTAGTTCGCGGTAATGGCTTTCGCGAGATTTGTGGTAACAATTGTCGTAACAAGTGCGGGATTTTCGGGCATCGTGCCGTTTGCTGCACGCTCTCTTAAAATATATTCGCAAATCAGCATACCGGACATGTTTCCGGTAAACGGAACATACTCGCCGCTCTTCGTATCCAGTGCGTAAATTCCGAGACGGTCCGCATCGGGATCCGTTGCCATAACGATGTCCGCATTTTTCTCTTTAGCGAGTTTTAAGGCAAGCGTAAACGCCTTCGGATCTTCGGGGTTCGGATAATCCAGCGTGGTGAAATCCGGATCGGGAAGTTCCTGCTCGGGAACCACATAAACATTCTTAAATCCGAGTTCCTTTAAGATGCGGCGTACCGGTACATTTCCGGTTCCGTGGAACGGGGTATAAACGATTTTGATATCCTCGGCTGCCTGATTAATAATTTCCGGATGGATAATCTGCTTCTTAAGTTCCACCATGTATAAATCGTCTATTTCGGAACCGATGACATTGTAAAGGCCTTTTTCGATGGCTTCTTTTTTGTCCATGGTTTTTACGGTGTGATAATCGGTAATCGCATTCACCTCACCGATAATGCTTTCGTCATGAGGCGGTGTAACCTGTGCGCCGTCTTCCCAGTAAACCTTGTAGCCGTTATACTCGGGAGGATTGTGGCTGGCCGTAACCATGACGCCGGCGGTGCACTTTAAGGTACGAAGCGCAAAGGACAGCTCCGGTGTCGGACGAAGGGCATCGAAAACATATGCCTTGATTCCGTTTGCCGCAAGGCAGAGAGCGGTCTCATCCGCAAATTCGGGAGACATTCTTCTGTTGTCATACGAAATGGCAACGCCCTTATCCTGTGCATTATTCTTAATGATATAGTTGGCAAGTCCCTGGGATGCCTTTCTTACGGTATAAATATTCATGCGGTTTGTACCGGCACCGATGACACCTCTTAAGCCTCCGGTACCGAATTCCAAATCTTTGTAGAAGCGGTCCTCCACTTCCTTGTCATCGTTACGAATGGCGAGAAGTTCCGCTTTCGTAGCCTCGTCAAAATAATCGTCAGCAAGCCAAAAATCAAACTGTTCTCTGTAATTCATACTCTTCTCTCCTTTT
>JAEEGL013856590.1_pt1 | contig 11967 bp, 9 predicted proteins | sample 9134231 | NCBI WGS metagenome assembly JAEEGL01 (sample SAMN16246548, study PRJNA631951) | gut metagenome | biome: gut microbiome; feature: rumen; material: fiber-attached | host: Bos | place: Iran: Karaj | collected 2018-10 | reverse complement strand
GGATCGTGTCGATCGTTTCCTGTTTACGGTCCTTCCAGGTAGCGGCCTTGTTTTTCTGGCCCCGCTTGTCTTCGGATTCATAGGCAACCAGTCTGGCGACATGTTCGCCGAATTCTCTTGTGATGTCTTCGATCGTCGCATCGGTATCTTCTACCGTATCGTGCAGAACGGCAGCACACAGAACATCGTCGTCCAAAGTCATCAGCGAGACCAGGTTCAGCACTTCCAGAGGATGGAAGATGTAGGGCTGACCGTTTCCCTTGCGGACCATGCCCTTGTGGGCCAGTGCCGCAAATCTAATCGCCTGATCTATCATTTTCTTATTTTCCTTTTCATCGTGAAGATGTTCTGACCGTTTCTTCTCTCGTAATGGCATTCATCCATCGACTGCTTCACCATGAAAATGCCCAGACCTCCGACTTCCCTTTCTTCAATGGAAGCCTTGACGTTAGGGTCCTCTTTTTCAAGAGGATTAAACGGTATGCCGCTGTCGACCAGATAGATTTCCACTTCATCATTATCAAAACTCATGCCTATCGTAGCCTTTCCTTTCGAATCAGGATAGGCATAGTGGGCGATGTTGACAAACATCTCCTCTAAAGCTACGGTGATGGCCATCGTCGATTTCATGTCAGCTTCATGGGCTTCCAGACCTTCCTCTACGAAGGCCATGGCTTCATGAAGTTTTTCATCTGTCGCGTCAAATGTTCTTTCCACAGTTTCTTTATCCTTGTTTTTAGGTGTATAGTCGAATGCCAGCAGGGTCAGATCGTCAAACTGCTCGGCATCTTTCACAAAAGCGTCGATATCGCTTCTTACGGCACGAAGGGCCTGAGTGCAGCTGACGTCTCTGCCGAGCCCTTTCAGACAGTTGATCAGTCTTTCTTCGCCATAGAGCTCACCATCGATGTTGCTGGACTCGGTAGCACCGTCCGTATACAGGAAGATCTTATCTCCCTTATGCAGGGTCAGAGTCTGCTGCGTAAAACGGTAGCCTTCCATGCCCGCCATGACAAAGCCCGGCTTGCTGCGCAGATAAGATACTTCACCGTTCAGCATTACGACCGGAGGGTTATGACCGGCATTGGCGTAGGTCATTTCTCCGCTGTCGATGTCCAGAATGCCCATCCAGGCAGTGACAAACAGCCCGGCCTCGTTTCCTTCGCAAAGCAGATTATTGACCTTGGTAAATACTTCGGCAGGAGACAGGCCTAGCTGAGAATGGTCCTTGATCAGCGTCTTGGCAATGACCATGAACATGGCAGCCGGAATGCCTTTTCCGGAAACGTCGGCAATCACCATGGCCAGATGCTTCTCATCGACCATGAAGAAATCGTAGAAATCGCCGCCTACTTCCCTTGCCGGGGTCATCGTCGCATAGATATCGAAATCGTTGTATTCGGGAAAGGCCGGGAAGATATTCGGAAGCATGTTCGCCTGAATGCTGCTGGCGAGATTCAGCTCTGTTGCAATCTTTTCGCTTTTCCTGGTCTCCGCCTGCTGCGAGAAGATGGCGATACGTCCTCTCTTTGAAATCTCCACGCAGACGGACGCAATCATCAGATACATTGCCAGTTTCGGAAGATATGCCCTTAGCACATAGGATGTCCAGCTTCCTGAAAAGTCAACCATCCCGCTTTGACGGATCGCATCCTTCAGGGAACCGCTTCCTAGCTGAAGTACGGTCCCTTCAAGGAAGCGCACATAGTTCGAATCCATCAGGCCCTGTCCCATCTTGATTCCGTAAAAAGAAGCAAGACCTGAAAGCAATACCGTCAGTATCGCGGTCGAGACACAGACCGGACGGGAATAGTAACGGATCGACATGATGATCGGACATGCCATGATCAGCGGGACGGCATAGGTCATCGCCGATTCGATCCTGGCACAGACGATCGTATAGGTCAGCAGCATCACGACCTTCAGCCACTTTTTCCTGCCCTTGAAGTAATAGCAGAGACCTGCAGGAATCAGAAGCTCTCCGATCGAAGCCAGAGAAATCCTTCTCATGAATGTCGGATCGACATCCATAATCCCGACGATATTCGCCAGCCACATCAGGGCAACGACCACAACCGTTCCAAGCATGGAACTGGCGACAAACAGGTTGGCGGCAATCTCGTTTTCCCAAAGAGTATCCGTCGTACGGATGAACTCTTCTTCGAATCTCTTGATCAGGCTTTTTTTCGCTTTAACTAACATGCCCTTATTCGATTGTCAGAATGTCGATAAATCCGGTGATGTCGAACACTTCCATGATCTCCGGCTTGACATTCCTGATCGTCATTTTGCCGTTCTCGCTTAAGCTCTTCTGCGCAAACAGCAGCACTCTCAGACCGGCAGAAGAAATGTAATCCAGCTGTTCAAAATTCAGGGTCAGCTGGCTGACACCCTGTTCAAACAGTTCTTTCAGTTCTTTTTCCAGATCCGGAGCGGTCGTCGTATCAAGCCTGCCGACTAAGGCAATATCCGTTGCGTTATCATTTACTGTTTTAATGATTTCCATCTTGATCCTCCTTGTAATATGGGTTTTTATCTATACGCCGAACTGACTTTCGGCAATAAATCGTATTCTTTGAACTTGTCGTAAGTAATATCCATCAGTTTGCTTCTGACCAGTTCCGACCTGTGCGCAGGACATCTGTATTTGATCACATAGATCACACCCCGGTCGGAAATTTCCTGTATTCCCTCATAACGGGCATCCTTGGCATAACTGGTTTCTTTTTTTAAAGCCGTGCAGATCTCTTCCAGGCACTCCGCAATCTTATGACGGTCCACGTCAAACCCGAACAGGAAATGCTGCACTCTGCTGTCCTTGATCTTCTCGACGGAAGTCATCAGCGAGTTGTTTACCGTGTAGGTCGAATTGGTCTGTACCGACTGCAGCTTCGTCACTCTTGCGGAGAAGTACTTGACGTCGCATTCCTCTCCATTGTAACGGATCAGATCCCCTACCTTGTAGAAATTGTTGTTGTAGATGCTGATGCCGGCAATGATATCCTTCAGCGTATCCTGCAGGGCAAGACCGATGATGGTAGCCATAATACCTAATCCGGCAAGTATCCTGGTGACGTTGACGCCGTGCTGGTGCAGAATGCTGACGATCGCTACGATGACGACGATATACTGAAGAATACTGAAGATGACACCGTTGAAAGTGTTCTTATGCTGTTCATCCTTTGTCGTATAGGCGACTTTCTTGATCAGAAACTGCTTTATGACATAGAGCACCAATATGGTCACGCCGATAATAGCAAGGCTCATCAAAAAAGGCTTTGAAGCAAAATACTTTATACCGGTTCCTAAATCCTGCGTTTCGTTCATCTTTCTTACCTACATTTCTTAACAACTATATTTTACTATTATCTTTCTGTTTCTTGTCTATTATTTCTCTTTGACTAAAGCTTTATCGTCAGAATATTCATACCGAAATTGACGTGATAGTTCATTTCTTTGGCGACCTTTGAAACCATCCTGATGCCGATATTCTTGCATGGATCCTCGGGATTGAACATCTCCACTCTGGAATTCGGATCGAACGGCACACAGTTGTCTCTCAGTCTCAGGGAGACTTCATCATTCTCGATGCAGGCAAAGATATCGATCGTATTCTCTTTCCTGTCCTTCTCGAATCCGTGCTCTACGATATTTCCCGCCATCTCTTCCATGCACAGGCCTGCCAGCATCGATCTGCGCCTGTCGATGCCTTTGTCTTTGCAGAACGCTTCGATGTTTCTGGATACTTCAACTACCTCGGATAGTTTTCTGACCGAGATTGAATACTTGTTTGCGGTATCGAACTCTTCCGGCAGGTTCAGCAGATCATCCACATTGATAAGAAGTTTTTTCTTCCTGAACACGGCAGTCAGACAGAGGACGGAAAGCGTGATGATTTCCGAAATGGTGTAGCATGCCCAGATTGCCCTGATCCCAAAAAATCTTGTAAGCACGATGCAGCACAGCAAAGGTACGATGATGCAGTTGACCGGGTAGATCATGTTACACATTCTGACTCTGCCAAGACTCTGATAGACTCCGATCAGGATCAGAGTGAAGATATTGAAAGGCGCGCACCAGGCGTAAAAGATCAGCAGTTCCTTCGAGAGGCCGACTACGGAATCGTGCGCTCCGAAAAGAACGGAAATGCTTCCGGCAAACGGATAGACGATCAGGAACTTGAACAGGCACAAAGTGAGACCTGCGATAGCCGTGATCTTCATCAGCCTCTTCAAAGATCCCGAATCCCTTTCTCCGATAAAAACACTTGCCAGCATGGTCAGGGTATTGCCCACTCCGATGTTAAAGGCATCCAGGAAACCGCCGAAAGAACCAAGAATGGCCAAGGCATTGACCGCATCGTTTCCTCCGACAGATGAAGCGTAGGAGTTCAGGAAAATGTTTCTGATGGAATATAGAATGCCGGCAAGAGAAGCGGGAGATCCGTATTTCAGGATATCGACGATCATCGATTTTTCCGGTGTTTCTCTGCGGAAGGATACCAGATCCTTTCTGATCAGGAAGAAGATGATCAGTCCGGCTGCGACAAGCAGCTGGCTTAAGGAAGTAGCCGCTCCCACACCGAATATGTCCCCGTTCCATACTCTGATCACCAGCAGATCGAAAATCGCATTCAGCACAGCCAGCACGATGGTAGCAAGAAGCGAAACGCCCGATCTGTTGCACATCTGCAGGAAAGTCATCAGACATGGCAGTATCAGCATTGGAAGAATGCCCAACGCTACGCCTCTGATATAAGCAACCGTTTCTGGAATGACGCTCTCTTCCGCTCTAAGCAGAACGGCCAGAGGATTGGCAAAGAAGAAGCATATCACGGTAAAAAGGATACCCGAAACGCCAAGCAGGATCATGGATGCGGAGAAGACCTGATCGACCTTTCTGGTGTCGCCTTTGCCCATGTAGTTGCCGCAAAGGATCCCCGCACCTGTCGATACGATGGTTGAAAAACCGCCGATGATGTTGAACAGTGGAGAAACCACTCCGGAAGCGATCATCGCCGCAGGCGAAAGGCTGTTTCCGATGATCAGACCGTTGACAAATCTGCTCAAGGATGAAGCAAGATTGACAAAGATCTGTATCGGCAGCAGTTTCAGGAACAGTTCAATCGTATTGTTTAAATCATTCATCTCATTAACCCCACCTATTTATCATTCTCTTTGTGAAAGAAACTCTTACCGTGCCGAAGCAGGAAATCTCCAAGCACTTCTCCCAGTAGACAGCTGCCCAGAAACTCACCCGCCAGAATATACAGCATCATCAGATAGAGCGGTATCTGAACGTCATAGCCGAAATGAAGTACCAGCGGAATGATCACCGCATTGGATATGACCGTAGGAATCGGTACAAGCCAGCGGTTTTTGCGCAAGAGATAACCCAGAAAGGCACCGATCAGTGTTGCGATGCTGCCGAAGACGATATCGGTAATCACCGCTCCACCCAGCAGATTTCCCAGGATGCATCCGATGAACAGACCCGGGACGGCAGCTTTTGTGAACATCGGCAGGATGCTTAAGGCTTCGGCTATCCTGACCTGAACCGGACCAAAGGAAATCGGCGCAAAGATCAGCGTCAGAGACGCATACACAGCCGCAATTATGCCCCCCTGGGCAAGATGTAAAAGTCTTTCTCTTTTGTTCATTCCTATTCTTCCGTTATCGGAACCATTTGTTTACGGTGACCGGTTCCTGATATCCCCAGTCTTCTTCGGCAATCGTCGTCTGAATAAAACCGTTTTTCTCCAGAACGCGTCTTGAAGCCATGTTTTCGACCATGGTACTGGCGGTGATGATCTCGATTTCCGTAGAGGAATAAAGATAATCTACCATCAAAGCAACCGCCCTAGAAGCAATACCCTTTCCCCAGTATTCCTCCAGCAGACGATAACCGATGCTGATCTTATGAATATAATCCTTGAAACCGTAGAATTCCGCCAGACCGCACAGTTCATCTTTGTCTTTCAGACATATCCCAAGGATCAGCGATTCTTTATTCAGATAGAGATCGCCATACAGTTCGGCTATCATCCTGTGCATGTCCAGATACTGTTTTTCAAAAAGAAAAGTCGGCAGATAGCGGTATATTCTATCGTTTCTTACCAGCGATTCCAATGTCTGTGCATCGGAATCAACGACTTTTCTTAAAAGGATCCTCTCATCTTCCAGAACAGGGATCTCGCTGAACATCGGCTGCATTGTCTGATCGGTCTCTCCTCTGTCATATGTTTCAGAATGTTTCTGTTTATTCGCTTGTGTTATTTTCTGGTGACTTCTTCGCCATAGATGGTGACCCAGTCATTTTTCATAGAGATCGGGATCCATCCGTTCTCTTCGCAGGTCTTAAACATCTTCTCGGCTTTTGCTTCGTCGCCGTTTTCTCTGACCGTATCGTCGCAGCACAGCATGAAGGCCATACTAGGATACGGGTTATTGGTAACGGTATATCTGGCCATGCTCGCATCTCCGGATGAGTTTCCGAAAGCCAGAACAGGCTGTACACCGATCTCCTGTGCGATGACGGTGACCTTGTTCATCTTCAGGTTCTTGATCAGGAACTGACCTGCCAGGATCAGTTCATCATCATCGGTAAAGACATAGTCCAGACCGTCGGTATCTCCCTGATTGCTTGAAACAAGCAGTTCATCGGAACCGATGATCTGATTTGCCGGAATGTTCATGAATGACAATCCGTCTACAACGCCTCTGACAATCAGCCTGTCCGTTCCGGAAACGATATAGGTCTTGAATCCGTTGGCCTGCAGCATGTCGAGTATTTCCAGCATCGGCAGATAGAAGGCGTTTCCGATCGTCATGTTTTCATAACCCGGGCATGGTGTCTGACGGTATTCATAAATATAGTCGTTGAATTCTTTTACGGTCATTCCCGCAAAAGCCGAAGCGACACCCTGTCCGTGCAGATTATCCAGACCTTCCGGATAGTTTCCGGTATCAATGAATTCCTGAACCTTTTCTGCAACTTCCAGCTCAAATTCGCTCGCTTCATGCGTTGGATCGTCCTGTACCCTGTGCATGAACAGCATATGGTCGAAATAGACCGGATCGGTCTCGCAGAACAGCGTTCCATCCAGATCGAAAACGGCTATTCTGTTTTCTTCCGGGATATAGGATGGACTCGTTTCATCCGTTACTTCTTTGATGTATTTTTCCAGTTCTATTTTTGCTTTGGCGTCATCGTTCCATAAAGAGAGATAGGAAATCTCCTCTTCCGGTACGCTTTCTTCCTCCGCCGGTTTGTTCAAGCCGATATTGTTGACGTACAGAACGCCAACGACTGCCAGCATGGCGAGGGCAATCAGTGCTACCGCTTTCCAGATATTTGTTTCCTTTTTGTTCATATTCATTCCTCCAATTATTCTATTGTGATTCTGCCTTCAGTATTGCGATACAGATCGCCGAATCCGCCGATCGAATCCAGGTATGAGCGCAGCGCTTCAACATCCGTGATGCCGTTCTCTATGACGGCTTCGCTTCCCTTAAAGGCGGTATTGCCGTCGCCCGAATTCAGCAGTACATAGTTGATACCCGCCACCAGATAGGTCTTTTCCGGATCGATCGGAACATATTCCCCGTCCTGAAGGATCAGGACGTCTTTCACTCTTCTTTGTCCTTCTGCAAATCCCGTCAGCATGTCGCTTTCGTCGAGCAGCACCGGAGACTCAACAGAAGTATCGACCGTATACTTCATTCCCGATACCTGCAGGAATCCGCCGCTTTCTCCTACGGCATTTCCATCCAGTTTGTAGATCCTTTCAGTGAATCTGGCTCCGAATTCCAGTGCATCCAGGATCTGCTGACCGGTCGCTTTCACAAGCGCCAGACTGTTCTGAAACGGCGCCACATTGAACAGGTCGCTGTACATAACCTCTCCGGCCAGAATATCGCTTCTGACGCCGCCGCCGTTCATGAGTGCTACATTGCCTTCCATCACATATCGGATCGCATCCGCAAAGAAATCTCCGACCGTCGTCTCTCTGGATCTTGTCATTCTGATCCCCTCTTCATCTTTGATAAGCATGTCATGGTCGAGATCACAGACATACTGCGAAAGGATACCGTTAATTGTTTTGTTCGCCTTTTCAACTTCTTTTAACATCTCTTCATCCTGTCTGCCGTATTCCTCGACATGCAGGACACTGATGCTGCCGTCCTTTCCGAGAATGAGCTCTCCGGTTTCCATCAGCTTGGTTCCAACGGAAGACAGAACGACATCCTCTCCGTTTTTGTTCGGATAACGGTCTTCTACAATAACGGAATGAGAGTGTCCATCCAGTACAACATCGATTCCTTCGGTATGGGAAATCAGAGAAATGGAATCGTACGGGGCAAGTATCTCAAGCGACCCAAGATGAGACAAAACGACAACGTAGTCCGCACCTTCTTTTCTGACCTGGTCTACCAGAGACTGGATCTTGTCGTAAAGATCCTGTCCATTGTTCCCGGAATAGAAATCATAAACAAATGTACCGTCTTCCATGAAGAACTTCGGTGTTGAAGAGACTCTGGATTCCGGAGTCAGAACGCCAAGAAACGCGACCTTTGTCCCATCGTAGTCGGCAATGATGTATTCCGGAATATCCTCGAAAATGTTCTTCGTTGAACCGCTGTATTTGACATTGGAAGCGATCAGATCAAAATCCGTTTCATCCATTCTGCTGCTCAGTACATCCAGACCATAGTCGAATTCATGATTGCCGAATGTCGCGATATCGTAGCCGGTTGCATTCATCAGCTCAACGATCAGTTTCCCCTGGGACAGCGAGCCCAGAGTTCCTCCCTGCAGATAGTCGCCGAGATCGACCAGGCTGACATACTCATGTTCCGCTTTCGTATCATCCACCAGCGCCTTCAGACTCGCCAGCGTCAGGTTCTCCTCAACGTCGCAATGTACGTCGCTGGTAAAGAAGATATAGATATCATCTTTCTGAACGGTTCTGTTCTGACATCCCGTCAGGATAAGCATAAGGATCAGGATTACCCCGATTGATTTCTTCATTTACATAACCTTTCTTTTGTTTCTTCTTATTTATTTTACTACAGAGTAATTATTCGGAATACCTTTTGTTTTCTGTGCTTTCTGCGGCATTTGTCAGATAAGGGCAGACAGGATAAAATGAAGTCATGAATACCGATACCGATGCCTATCAGCAGTATCTCTATGCCCGAAGAAAAGCCAGGAAGACTCTTTTTCACGACCGTCTGAAGCGAAAGGATCCCTACCTGAAAGTTCTGGATCATATCGTAGACGAAAGGAAATGCAGGCCGCTAGATCTGGGAATCATCGATGTACCGTCTGAACTGATCGTAGGAACCAGAACAGATGGACGGGCTCTTTCTTTTTCCAGCGACTTCATGCCGCTGCTGAACGAAAAAAGCGAATTCGCTTCGAAATGGATGAACGTCTGCCGTTATCATCTTTCCGATCAGGGCATAACTCAAGCTCCTCTGGCTTATGAATATCTGGGCCGGTGCTATATTGCCGAAGGAAACAAACGGGTCAGCGTCCTGAAATCCTACGGCGCCCCTTTTATTCCTCTTCAGGTCACAAGACTGCTTCCGGAAAAAAGCGAACGCGACAGCATTCGTCTCTACTATGAATTTCTGAAATTCTATAAGCTGTCTCATCTCTATTCCCTGCAGTTCTCTCGACCCGGCTATTACGCAAAGCTGCTGCGATGTCTGGGCTATGACAAGGATCATGAGTGGACCAGAAAAGAAAGAATCACCCTGATCGGTTTTTACGGCCGGCTGGAGAATGAACTGGATAAGAAAGGCATTCACGAGAATCATGCGGACTGTCTGGTGGCACTTCTGGAGATGTATACCTACGACTATCTAGTTGAGATGAGTGACAGACAGATGGATAAGGTGATAGCGGAAAACAGGCAGCGTCTGGCATATGGAAAAGGATTCTACAGCATCACCTGCATCGCGGACGAGGAAGATCCGCTGCTGTATTCCGAGAATGTCAAAGAAGCATTGAAAGATACCGACTTTATTCTTTCGGCCGGTGATCTCGGCAGGGAATACCTGGAATACATCGTAACCTTAAGCAACAAGCCTCTGTTCTACATCCATGGCAACCACGACGCAAAGCTGCTGGAAAAGCCTCCGGAAGGTTGTATCTGTATCGATGACGACCTCTATGTTTACCAGGGTATCCGTATTCTTGGACTGGGAGGTTCTTTCCGTTACAACAGCGATACCCTGCAGTACAGTGAAAGGGAAATGGAAAAGCGGATCAGAAGGCTGAAACTGAAAATCGCAAAGGCGGGAGGCGTCGATATCGTCGTAAGCCATGCACCGATCAAGGGATACGGAGATCTGAAAGACATGCCTCATTGGGGCTTTGCCTGTTTCAACAGGCTTCTGGAGGATCTCAAACCGCGTTTCTGGTTCTATGGCCATGTACATACGAACTACCAGCCGTTCATGAAAAGGATACATTCCAACGACAGAACGATGATCGTCAATGTCAGCGGCAAGTATCTGGCGAGATATTAAGTATTACAAAAGGCTCCTATAGGAGCCTTTATTTTTGTTTTCCTTTGTATTCAAAGCACAGCATCGTCAGATCGTCGAACTGTTCGGCATCTTTCACGAATCCGGTGACAGACTCGGCGACATTTCCGATGATCGCATCAGGTTCTGCGTCCGGATCGATGTTCAAGGCTTCGATCAGCCTGTCTAAGCCGAACATTCTGTTATCGGAATCGCTTGCTTCCGGAATGCCGTCCGTATACAGGAAGAGTTTGAATCCCGGCTGCAGTTCAAGCTGATATTCATGATACTTGATCCCGTCCATTCCGCCTACAACGAAATCGTGCCTGTCTTTCAGCAGTTCGAATTTCCCTTCCGGTTTCTTGATCATAGGATACTCGTGTCCGGCATTGGCAGCCGTCAGAATACCTGATGAAATATCCAGAATGCCGACCCATACCGTAACGAACATTTCCGCCTGATTGTTGGAACAGATGGCTTCATTGGTCTTGGAAAGGATCTCCCCAGGAGAGCGGCCCAGCATTGCGCAGCTCTGCAGAATGATCTTAGAGACCATCATAAACAGTGCGCCAGGTATGCCTTTTCCGGAAACGTCGGCCATGACCATGCAAAGATGATCGTCGTCAATCATGAAGAAGTCGTAGAAGTCTCCGCCGACGCCCTTCGCCGGCTCCATCGTAGCATAGATCTCAAATTCTTTTCTGTCCGGAAACGGCGGAAAGATATGCGGAAGCATACTCTGCTGAATGCTGGCAGCCATGTTCAGTTCGTTGGTGATACGTTTTTTGTCTTCTTCCTCTTTATGCTTTTTCTCCTGAGCCTGCAGTCTTTCGTTTACATAGTTTTTGACCGTCTCGAAGATCAGTATGTTTACTGCCACAAACGCCAGAACATAGAACCACACCTGTTCGTAGAACGCTTTTTCCTTGACGATCTGTACGGATATCGTCTTACTGATCTGGCCCATGGAATCCATCAGATCCATGGTAAAAGTATAGTTACCGCCCGGAAGATTGGTATAGATGGCAGGAAAAACATCCACGCTGTGTCCGGTATTGCTGAATTTATCGATTCCTTCCAGTCTGCAGGATACTATAGGTTCAACCAGCGAATACGTGTACACATGGCCCTGGATAGCCAGCTTGGTGAAGTCGTGGGGCAGCATAAATCTCCCTGCATCGTCCGGATAAACGATCTGTCCGTCGATTTCGACATAAGGAATTCCTGCCTTCAGATTGCTGACGTTTTTAGACGCTTCTTCAATGTTGACTTTCGCAATGCCGGTCGTACCCGCGATATAGAGATCTCCATCATCCGTCAGTTCGCTGTAGGAGTTTGCCGTTGCGATACAAGGCAGACCGTTGGACATGCTGTAGTGGAAGGCATCGATCTTCTCGTTTTTCAAAAGATCCTCTATTTCCGCAATATAGAT
>JAEEGL013280496.1_pt1 | contig 11967 bp, 8 predicted proteins | sample 9134231 | NCBI WGS metagenome assembly JAEEGL01 (sample SAMN16246548, study PRJNA631951) | gut metagenome | biome: gut microbiome; feature: rumen; material: fiber-attached | host: Bos | place: Iran: Karaj | collected 2018-10 | reverse complement strand
CTTCGAGCAGCGCCACAAACCCGCGCTCCGACTCACCGCAAAGGGTAAAATCCACTTCGGGACAGCCCAGCAGGAGCTTTTCGCCGAGGCAGGTCGCCTGCGGGCCTCCGAACAGAATGGGCAGCGAGGGGGCGCGATCCTTTAAGGCTTTGGCGAGGGTCAGCTGCGCCGGAAACGTGTGGCACCAGCAGGAAAAGCCCACGAGATCGGGGTGCAGCGCCAAAACCCGATTTGCAGCGGCCACCCCGGCATCTGCAAAATAGACCGCCTCCTTAAAGATCTGCACGCTGTGCCCGCGCTCAGTTGCCAGTTGCTGAAGGAGATGGAGCCCTATGGGGCTTTCCGAAGGCGTCCAGGTTTGCTCGAGGCAAACGCCTGGAGGAACGAGGAGGATATGCATGACGAAGGGATTTAAAGATGGGTGTAAGTGGGCGTGCTCGGATCGGGTTGGGGCTGGGACTGCACGTCGAGCGTCACGCGGTAACCCGCCTGGTTTTGGGGAAGGTTGCCGGCGTTAAAGATGCTCAAATCCGATTTGAGTGCGAGCACCTGAAAGAACGGCGCGAAGCGCTCCTGCGAGATGTGAAAGCCGCGCAAAAACTTGTAGAAGACTTCCTGTTCGCCTTTTTCGGCCTCGCCGTCGGAGAGGGAGGATTCCACGAGGTTGAGCAGGAGGCAGATCTTCTGCGCATCGGTCAGCTTGGTTGAGGCTACGGCGATGAACTCGTCGATGCTGTGCTGATTGCGATAGCGGGTGGCGGTGTCGACGAGCTGCCGGTATTCCTTCGAGAGTTCGAGGACGCCTTTTTGGTTCTTGCCGCCGATGATCGTAAAAAGATGGCCCATCTCTTCGGCATCGATGCTGCCGCTCGAGACCATCATGTAGAGGATGGCGGTGACAAAGATGAGCGGCGGGGTCAGTTCGGGATCGCCTTTACGGCTGAAGACCGAAAACAAGCCCCGATCGGGTTTGCTCATCTTGCCCTGCTCCAGGCGGGCGCCCCCGTTTTGAAAATTTGCGCAATAGCGATCGTAGAGATCCATGTTGAAAACCCGGTTTTGAAATGCTGTGCGCCACTATATCCTCTCAGTTTTGCGGTGCAAGCGCGCGCCTCAGGCCCGGACAAAAAAGAACGCCGGTTTTTCAACTTTTGCTGCGCAAGCTTGAGATGTGCGGGTTTTCGGGCAAAATCGTCTCTTTTGAGTGAGCATCGCGCTCAAAAATGTGAGCTTTGCCGGTAAGGGGCTTCGGATGGAAGATCAAAAGCGAATCAAACCCTTGAGCCTGATGGCGTTGATCGACCGCCTTTGTGCGGAATCTTCGCGTCGGGATTTGTTTCGCATGTTGCGCTTTAAGGAAACGCGGCTTCAGCTGTTGGAGCAGCTGCGCAGTTTTGATTTGGAAGCGCATGCCGAGCCTGTGGCGCAGCCTGCGTTGCCGCCCTGTTTTTCGCTCTCCCCCGGTGAAGAGCCCTGCGAGCCCGAATGCGACGAGCCTGCGCCCCTTCGGCGGCGGCGTTTAAAGCGCGAGCAGCGATATAAACAACGTGTGGAACGCCGTGCCCAGCGGCTGCAGGAGATCCAGTGCCTGCGGTCGAAGCTCTCTTCCAAAGTGATCGAGAGCCTTTCCGGGAGGCCGTTCGGGCAGCAGATCTGGCGGCTTTGCTGCGATTCCGTGGGGAGAAAGCTGCTTTGGAAGATCGCGACCGACCGCGAGAACCTGTTGTTGCTCTTTGAACTCTGGAAGTTCCGCATGCAACAGCTTCGGCCCAAGGTCACGCTTCTGCTTCTGGCATTGAGCCTCGTCCCGTTGATCGTGACCGGTCTGGTGAGCGTACAGCGCGCTTCCGATCGGGGTAAGCATGCGGAGCACGAGAGACAGCGGCAGGCGGCGGAGTTTGCGGCGGGTGCGGTGAACAAAACCGTGGAGGAACTGCGCCATGAAGTGATGACTTACGCGCGGAGATTCCCCATCGAGCATGCGGACTTTGCTGCTTTATCGAAGAGCGCGGAGCTTTCCGGACATCCGGTGACGCAAATGATGCTGAGCGACGGGACTTCCTGGCATGAGGGGGAGTCTTTGCTCGATTTAAAACCTTACTACAACGCGATCTTCTTTGCCGATGCGGCGGGGGAGATCTTCTACTTCTATCCCTATCGCCCTGTTCGCGGGCGCGTTCATTTCGTTGATTCCAAGCCGCTGCTCGCTTCGAAGCGGGATCAGGTGTTCCTCTCCAGGCTCGACATCAAGGATGATCGCGAAGCCTTGTTTGTGACGGTGCCCCTGCGGACCTTTGATCAGCCGGATCAGATCGAAGGGTATTTTGGGGCGATGATCATGCCGTCCAATCTGGATGCCGCCCTGCGCAGTACCCTCGAGATCGCGGCGCCCGCAGAGGGATCGGGACTTCTGTTGCTGAATCCTCAGGAGAAACCGGTGGCGCAATGTGGGTTTGCACAAAACGAAAGCCTGTTGCCCTGCGTGCTGTCCGGACATTCGGAGAGCGAGCAGCTGGCGAGCGGAGTCAGTGAACTCTTTCAGGAGGAGGGGGATTCGATTCTGATCGCGCGTGCCCCCGTAGGGGATACGGGGTTTTCGGTGGTGATGGTGACGCCATCGAGCGCCGCATATTATGAAGTCCACGCGCTGATCTGGATGCTTTGCATTGCAGTGATGCTTTGTCTGGTCATCCTGGTGCTCATTGCGGCTCCGGTGGCCGATACGGTGGTGAAACCGATACAGGATCTGGAGCAGGCGATCCGTCAAATCCGCGACAACAACTACCGCGATACGCTTTCGGTCAACTCTGTGGACGAGCTTGGACGCCTCGCCGACAACTTCAACGCGATGGTCGAGAGCTTAAACCAGCGCGATCAGAGCTCGGCAAAGGAAGCGCAGAGCATGCAGGCCTCGATGGAGATGAGTCAGGTGGCCTCCGAGCGCCTCCGCATCGAGAACGAGAACTTCAAGGTGCTCGCTCACGGCCTGGGCGTAGGGATGCGGAGCAAGCTGCACCATGTTTTAAGCTACAGCCAGTTCATTGCCGACGCCGTGGGCGGCCAGGTGAAAGACGAAGACGGCCACGATCTGCTGGCCATGATCGAGGATGAAACCGCAGAGATGGGGCATCTCGGCGATGATGTGCTCGAATATATCGAATACCGAAGGACCCCCATCAAGCTCGAAGAGGTCGAGATCGAGCCGTTACTGAAGGCGGTTCGGGCCCGGGTGCTCGCTCGCAGATCAGAGGCGGCGCAGCGTGCCAAAGAGCGGGGTCTTGAACCTTACCCCGTAGGCGAGGTCGAACTTCCGGAGGGCTTGCCCAAACTGATGACCGATGAGCGCAAGCTTTCGCTGATCTTTGAAAAACTGATCGAAAACGGCCTCAAGTTTAACCGCAATGCCCACCCGAAAGTGACGATTACCTTCGAGGAGGAGCTCGACTACATCTTTACCGTCAGCGACAACGGCATCGGTATCGATCCGGACGAGCGCCGATCGATCTTTTCACTCTTCAAGCGGCTCGACGGCAGCTTCTCGGGGAACGGGATCAGCCTCAATCTGGTGCAGGAACTGGTGCGCATGCTCGAGGGACAAATCGACGTCGAATCCAATGCGAGCGGTGGGACCAACTTTTTAGTGATGTTGAACGGCGCGATGTAGGCTGTTTGAAGCGCCATCAAAGAGGGGAGCAGGATCAGAGGAAGCGCCAGAGCGCGCTTAAACCGAGGGCAGTGCAGAGGAGACCGAGCAGGGGACTGATGCTTTTACGGGGCAATGCGCGAGTGAGTCGCGGGCCTAAAGGCGCGCCGATGAGGGATCCGATGCAGAGGGCGGCGGTCATCGGCCAGTCGAGGCCGCCGGTGCCTTTGAGCACAAGGTAGGTGATGAACCCGGCGATGCAGATGGGGGCTTCGGCTAATGTGGTTGAAGCGATCGCCGTCTTCTGATCCTGACCTACGATCACCTGTCCGCCCGTGACGATCGGCCCGAATCCGCCTCCGGAGAGCCCTTTGTTAAAGGCGCTCACCAGTGCGAGCAGGACCGCCTTCCACCATCCAAACGAAAACCGGATGCCGCAGAGCAGGAAGAGGCCTACCAGTGATACCAGAATCGCAATATAGAGCTGCACGGCGTTCTTTGAGACCTGAAGCGAACCCCATGCCGCAAACACGGTGGCCGCAATGCCCAAAAAAGAGATGAGCAATGCAAGGGCACGCTCCCTGCTGTTCACCGAGAACTCCGCGTTCTTCAGCCTGTGATGCATATAGGATGCGAGCATCCCTCCCACCGCCTGAGAGAGCAGCACCGCAGGTACAGAAGAAGAAGGCGCATAACCGAGCAGCAGCAACACCGGCGATAAAATGGTCCCATAGCCCATCCCAACTCCGGAATCGATCGCTTCGCAAACAAAAGCGAGCAACAGGATGATGAACAGCGTGAGCAAATCCACAGAAAGCCTCCTCTCTGGGATCAGGATCATAAGGTTTAAACCCAAAAGTTGCGAGTCCGAAATCCAAAAAATGAGCAGGATTTGTAAAAAATCCTGCGATCCCGGCCTGAAATGCTGCCCATGATGCCGTTATCGAGCGGCCATGCGCCCTTCGGAGGGCATTTTGATGAGGTTGAAAACAACTTGCCGAAGATCGGAAAACCTGTTCGATCGGATTGCAAACTGCTTTCCGAATACCCGGAACCCCGTTTGAAAAGATTGCAAAGCGCCTTCCGAATGCCCGGAAACCTGTTTGAACGGATTTGAAACAGCAGACTTCCATCTCGGCCATCAGTTTTAACGGGATGAAAACTGCTGTCCGAACGAGAACGAGCCGTTGGATCTTTAATCAAAGCGCCTGCCGGGCCTGAAGCAGCCTCTCGGATCGCCTTTAAAAGCGCGTACCCTGCATCCGGAAACGAGTTGATCGCGCTTTCAAAGACCCCGCTTCGCATTCGGCGTGATGGGCGAGCGATCATCAAAGGAACTGCCGAAATGGGGATCCGGATGCATACAAAAAAGAAAGCATGTCGATTCAGATTTGAGTCGGCTACAGATTTTTTGAACCTTGCGCAGAATGATCATAGAGCATCACTTTTTAATCGATCGAACGTATCAATATGGTTATCATGAAGCGTGATTTTCATGATGGACGAGGATGTTGAACCATGCGAACGATCTCACTTGCATTCTTTTTTATGGCCCTCTGCAGCCTGGGTTGCAGCGATGACGATGCGGGCGATGCCCATGACGGCGGATCCTGGACCCCTTCCCACACCCGTTCACGATGCAGGCCATCGTTCGGAGGACTCCGGGCATCAGGAGAACAGAGACAGCGACATTGAAGAGTCCAAAACAGACAGCTCGATCCCAGTGACTGCCGGATATAATGAGACCGGTGATGAGATGTGTACAAATGGGCTGGACGACGACGGTGACGGCTATATCGATTGCAGAGACAACGGATGCCAATATAACCCAGCGGTTACGGTTTGCCCGTTTGGTGATGGTTCAAAACAGAATGAGATCACCAACGAACTTTGCAACGACCAAATCGATAATGACGGCGACGGTTATACCGACTGTAAAGACTACAGCTGCAGCCGGAATCCCTGGGTGACCATCTGTGAGAGCGAATTTACCGAAGAGAAATGCTCGGATGGTATCGATAACGATCACAACGGTTACACCGATTGCAGCGACTCCGCCTGCGTTGAAGGCGGCTATGGTGGCTGCGCAAAGGGTAAGGATGGTCAGCGAAGCGAGAAGGGCTACTGCATCGATGGGCTCGATAACGATGGCGATGGCAGGACCGACTGCGATGATGAAGACTGTGTCTCAGTTTCCGTCTGCGTGACTTCTTATCCGGAACCCATCCGGTACAACGAGACCGGTGACGATCTCTGCAGCGACGGCCTCGATAACGACGGTGATGGCGTTACAGACTGCGATGAAGTGATGTGTATGCTGAATCCGGAAGTGACCGTCTGCCGTACAGAGAACCTCATCATTCGCATTGAATATACCAATGAACTTTGCAGCGATGGCCTCGATAACGAAGAGAATGGCTTTACCGACTGCAAGGATCATGCCTGCACTTACTTTCCATGGATCACCATCTGCAACGGCGAAAACACCGAAGCGAAATGCCGCGATGGTCTCGACAACGACAGCGACGGTTACATCGATTGCAAAGACTATGATTGCCAGTGGAACGGCCTTGGCGGCTGCGTGGAATCCGAGAAGGGCTTCTGCATCGACGGTCTCGACAACGATAACGACGGTTACACCGATTGCGGCGATCCCGATTGCGCCGAAGCAGCAGCCTGCCGGTGATCCGGATGCGGGCTGTTTTGAGCTGAAATCTGGTGAGGGGGCTCTGAAGTCCCCTTTTTAAAAAGAGGATCGAAGAAGTTACGGCGATCTGAAGGGGCATTTGCAAATTGCGTTGGCGCGAGAAAACGCTTACTCTATGCCCGCTTCTTAAACCCGAAAGGATTCTGAATCATGCTGAAGCGCGCTCTCTCTCTGATTTTGTTGGGCCTCTGCGCCTGCGGTTGCGACGACGACGATAACGACAACGGCACGCTCGACAGCACCGTAAAAACGGATGCGACCACCCAGGATGCCGGCAAAACGGATGCGACCACCCAGGATGCCGGTAAAGAAGACGGCTCAACGAGCGACGGCTCGACGACAGATGACAGTGGCAATGCGGACGGCTCGACGACTGACACCGACGGCTCGACGACTGACACCGACGGCTCGACGACTGACACCGACGGCTCGACGACTGACACCGACGGCTCGACGACTGACACCGACGGCTCGACGACTGATGCGGGAGTGATTCCGGAACCCACCAGTCACAACGAGACCGGCGACGAGATGTGCAGCGACAAGGTCGACAACGACGGCGACGGCAAGATCGACTGCGAAGACTTCGGCTGCATCTATAACCCCGCAGTGACCGTCTGTCCGCTCGAAGAGGGTAAGGTTCGCGAAAACACCGACGCGCTTTGCAGCGATGAACAAGACAACGATCAGAGCGGGAAGGCCGACTGCGAAGACTGGAGCTGCAGCCACAACCCCTGGGTCACCGTCTGCAACGGCGAAGTGACCAATGCGAAATGCCAGGATGGTATAGACAACGACAGCAACGGATTCACCGATTGCGACGATAAAGCCTGCACTCAAAACGGCTTCGGCGGCAACAGCTGCATCAAGTCCGAGAAGGGCTTCTGCATCGACGGTCTCGACAACGACGAAGATGGCAAGACCGACTGCGAAGATGATGACTGCAAGACCGCTACGGCATGTGGCGCTGTGCCCGAAAACACCGATGCGCTTTGCAGCGACAACATCGACAACGACAACGACGGCTTTACTGATTGCCAGGATTACGACTGCAGGCCGCGCGAGGGGAATACGGTCACCATCTGCGTTGAAAACACCGATGCGCTTTGCAGCGACAACGTCGACAACGACGGCGACGGCAAGACCGACTGCAAGGATCCCGACTGCAGGCCGCGCGAAGGGAATTCGATCACCATCTGCGTTGAAAACACCAATGCGCTTTGCGAGGACGAAATCGATAACGACGGCGACGGATACATCGATTGCCAGGATAACGATTGCGTACCGAGAGATGCCAGCGATACCTCGGTGACGACCTGCCGCTCTGAACAGAAAGCTGAAGCCGAAAACACCAACGAGCTTTGCAGCAATGGCGTAGACGATGACTGGAACGGCTTCATCGACTGCAAAGACAACGCTTGCGTACCGAGAGATGCCGCTGATACATCGGTGACGGCCTGCCGCTCTGAGGAAAAGCAGGACGAGAATACCGCCGAGCGTTGCGCCGATGGCAAAGACAACGACTGGGATGGCTACATCGATTGCAGGGATCGCGATTGCAGTGGCACGGCGTCCTGCCCCGTTGAAAACACCAACGAACTTTGCAGTGATGAAACCGATAACGACGGCGATGGTTATACCGACTGCAGCGATCACGATTGCTCACAGAACACCAATGTGACGGTCTGCAATTCCAACGGTAATCACTGATCTTTTGCTCCCGCCTTAAAACCTCTCCTTCCTTAAAGCCTCATCATCCCTCGCGACTCAATTGACGCTTGCTCCGATTTGGGGTAAGAACGCGATTTCTTTAAGAGAACCGCACGCGACGCCTGTGGCGGTTTGAATGCGCAAACCTGAGAAGTGAGCTTCTGCTCTGCAAAAGAGGTCGTTATGCCTGAGTTACGCCGAGATCCGATCACGCACCGTTGGGCGATCATCGCCACCGAGCGCGCAAAGCGTCCCACGAGTTATCGCTTTGGGTCTCAGGAACCAACCGAAGGGCTCGCCAACCCCTTTGCACCTGGTAACGAGCATATGACGCCTCCGGAAATCGTGGCCGTCCGTCCTGCTGGCGGATACCCCAACGATTCGTCCTGGACTGTGCGCGTTGTTCCCAACAAATATCCGGCTTTGCGCGTGGAGGGCGGTCTCGATCGTCGCCCGATGGGCATCTACGATATGATGAATGGGATCGGTGCGCACGAGGTGATCATCGAATCCCCTGACGAGCATGCAAAGTTTCACTCCCTGCCACGGGAGCATATGATCGACGTGTTGCGCGTTTATCGCGACCGCATGAAAGATCTGAAGCGCGACTGCCGAATGAAGTTCAGCCTGTTATTCCGTAATTATGGCTCGGCTTCCGGAGCAACCATTACCCATGCTCACTCGCAGTTGATCGCGTTACCGGTGGTTCCTTTCGAGGTGCGCGAACTTTGTAACGGCGCCAAGCGGTATTTTGATTTCAGAGAGCGAAACGTCTTTGAAGACATGATCCGCTTTGAACGCGCAGAAGATCGCCGGGTGGTCTTTGAGAACAACGACTTCATTCTCATCGCACCCTTTGCCAGTCGCGTGCCCTTCGAGCTTTCGATCATCCCGCGCTTCCAGGAGACTCACTTTGAAGAAACGAGTGATGGTCATTTTAACAACCTGGCGGAAGTCCTGTCGTTCGCGTTGGGTAGCTTAGACCAAAACCTGGGTGATCCGGCATACAACATGATATTCCAGTCAGCGCCTTATGATTCCGGCGAGATGCCCTGGTATCGTTGGCACATCCAAATCCTGCCCAAGCTGGTGAATGTCGCCGGGTTTGAGCTTGGAACCGGTTTCTTCATCAATCCCATCGCGCCCGAAGAGGCGGCACGAGTGCTTCGTAAGCGCAATTAAAGCTTTCCTTCGCAAAAACCTTCATTTTTACACTCGCCCGGTCAATGGGCCGGGCATAAGGATCAATTCTGATGACCGACCCTGCCGAACCGATCGCAGCGGTAGATGAAAACGCCGCTGAGAGTTCATCAAACTTTATTGAAGACATCATCAAAGAAGACCTGGCTTCTGGGAAGCATACGCTCATCCATACCCGATTTCCGCCGGAGCCGAACGGTTACTTGCATATCGGGCATGCAAAGGCGATTTGCTTTAACTTCGGCGTCGCTCAGCGCTATGGCGGGCTTTGCAACCTGCGACTGGACGATACGAACCCCGTGAAGGAAGACGTTGAATACGTCGATAACATCATGGCCGACATCCATTGGCTCGGCTTTGATTGGGGTGACCGAAAGTTTTATGCGTCCGATTACTATCAGCGGTTGTATGAATTCGCGGTAGAGCTCATCAAGAAGGGGAAGGCCTATGTTTGCGACCAAAGCCCCGAAGAGCTGGCAGCATGGCGTGGGGACTTCCATACCCCTGGACGTGAAAGCCCCTGGCGAAACCGCAGTGTCGAAGAGAACCTCGATCTATTCGAGCGAATGAAAAACGGTGAGTTCGAAGAGGGTACGCACGTCCTGCGGGCCAAGATCGATATGCAGTCGCCTAATATGAACATGCGCGACCCTACGATCTATCGTATCCGCAAGGTCACTCACCATCGTACCGGCGACAAATGGTGCATTTACCCCATGTACGACTTTGCACACGAGTTATCGGATGCTTTGGAAGGCATTACCCACTCGTTGTGCAGCATCGAGTTCGAGAACCATCGCCCGTTGTATGAGTGGGTGTTGAATCAACTCGACGTACCTTGCAAGCCCAGGCAAATTGAGTTCGCGCGACTCGAAATGACCTACACGGTGATGAGTAAGCGCAAGCTGCTCGACCTTGTGCAGGAAGGCGCGGTATCGGGCTGGGATGATCCGCGTATGCCCACTTTGTCGGGGTTGCGCAGGCGTGGTTATACGCCCGAATCGATTCGCAATTTCTGCGACCGCATCGGGATGGCCAAGAGACCGCAGGTGATCGACGTCGCGTTGCTCGAGCATGCTGTCCGCGAAGATCTGAACGATAGGGCGCCCAGGGTTATGGGGGTCGTGGATCCCATCAAGGTCGTCATCACCAACTTCCCCGAGGGTCAGGTGGAATGGTTTGATGCGCCCTTGCATCCCGAAAAGCCCGAAATGGGTTCACGAAAGCTTCCTTTCTCGCGAGAGCTCTATGTTGAGCGCGATGACTTCCGTTCGGAAGCGCCGAAGAAATGGTATCGTCTGGCGCCCGGAATGGAGGTTCGCCTGCGTTACGCCTGCTTAATCACCTGCAACGAAGCGATCTATGACGATAAAGGCAACGTGGTTGAGCTGCATTGCACCTGGGATCCCGAATCGAAGGGTGGCGATGCAAAGGACGGCCGTCGCGTTCGCGGCACGTTACACTGGGTTTCTGCGCAGCATGCGGTCGATGCGGAAGTAAGGACCTACGACAGGCTCTTCAAGGATCCTTGCCCCGGTCGCAACCATGACTTCCACGAAGATCTGAATCCCAATTCCTTGAACGTGACGACCGGAGCGAAGCTGGAGCCGATGCTGGCCGATGCAAAGCCGGGCGATCACTTCCAGTTCGAGCGACTGGGTTATTACTGCGTCGATACCGATTCAACGCCTGAGCATTTGGTCTTCAACTTAACGGTGCCTTTGAAGGATTCCTGGGCGAAGATCGAATCGGATAAGGCCGATAAGCCTGCGCCCATCGTCAAGGGCCAAAAGAAGAAGGAACGCGAAGCGCAGTCTTTGCGCGATAAAGCGGCCCGTCAGAACAGCTGATCAAGCTGTTTCGTCTCTTATTCCCTCCATGCGCTCAGGCGAATCGAACGTTTGAATCAAATCGATCCGCTTGAGCGGTCTCAACGACCAAAAGGTTAATCGATGGAACAAAAGGACGCAGAGATGCGCACTGCTGAGGATTCTTACGCCAAAGAATCGTTTGTTCGGCGTTTATGGCAGTTGTTTTGCATCTTTGGAAAGATCGGGTTGTTCACCTTCGGTGGGGGCTACGCGATGATCGCTCTGATCGAGGCGGCCTGTATCGATCAAAAGAAATGGTTATCAAAAGAGGAGTTCCTGGAACTGATCGCTTTGGCCGAATCGACGCCGGGGCCCATTGCGGTGAACACGGCAACCTATATCGGTTATAAGCTCGCGGGCTATGCGGGAGCGACGGTTGCAACGGCAGGTGTGGTCGGTCCGGCCTTCGTGATCATGTATATTTTAACGCATATCTGGGAGAAGGCCGCGCAGAACGAGATTTGGAATCACGCTTTTCAGGGCATTCAGGTAGCGGTAGCGCTGATCATTGCAAGGGCGGGGTATCGTTTGGTCAAAACGGTGGTGAAGGCGGAGCAGGGGAACCAAAAGCTTGTGATCGGCGGATTGGCTGCTTTAGGGGCGGTGACCGCACTTTCGCTCTCGCTTTTGGGGATTCGCATTTCGCTTCTTTGGTTCTGCGGTTTTGGAATCCTTTCGGGTGCATTGTTTTGCAGGCCGAAGCGGTTGCAGGGATCGAAGCAAGGGGAGTCTGAGACGTGATCTATTGGTACCTGTTTTTAACGTTTTTTAAGGTGAGCTGCCTTTCGGTGGGCGGGGCGTACAGCGCGATTCCGCTGATCCGTGAAGATGTGATG
>JAEEGL016058656.1_pt1 | contig 11968 bp, 4 predicted proteins | sample 9134231 | NCBI WGS metagenome assembly JAEEGL01 (sample SAMN16246548, study PRJNA631951) | gut metagenome | biome: gut microbiome; feature: rumen; material: fiber-attached | host: Bos | place: Iran: Karaj | collected 2018-10 | reverse complement strand
TCTTTTTGCCGGTATCGTTTGAAGAAGCTGCAGCTGTAGAAACAGGCGTGCAATACTTTGAATACAAAATAAAATGATCACGCAAGAATTCATCTACGAATTTCTCTACTTCAATTTCATCATCAGGGCGAACAGTTGGAGTTTTTACCATGCGGAATACTCGTTCTACAGCCGCAAGACCAATAATCGTTTCGTCAATCGTTCCTTTACAACTGCTGAAATCAAACTCAAGAACTTCAGTCTGGTTAGGGTTGTCTAACTTTTCAAGAACATATTTTCCGCGGTTTACGATTGCTTCAATTACATCAACGACCCGCTCTACTCCAAACTGTTCCTTTTCATCAAGAATCTGAACGTTCTTTGTTTCTTTACCCGTTCGAGGATCAGTTCGCACATCTTCCTGAACAGTCTGTTTTACAACCCAATTTTCATCACGAACTAATCGCTCTGCTTCATCAATACCGTCAGTATAAAGATACAGAACATCACCATGATTGAGCATAAGCTTTTCAACCTTATAACCACCTGCAGTCATTTCTACCAGGTCTGTTGAAACACCACCTGCCGTTGGAGTATTTGACAAAGTAATTTCTTTAAGCTTGTGAGTTACTCCATCAAGAATATGAATCTTGTTATCTCCCGCGTTACAAACATAAAGTTCACCCGTATCTTTATTATAAAGGCTGATATTGATTGTACTAAACTTTCCGCGAGTTCCCAGATCAAAAATAAAATCATTTACTGCAGAAACAAATTTCTTGAGGTTTATTCCCTGCTTTTTATAATTCCAGCCAGAGAAATAATAGAAATCTTTAAACTTGGTAGCAACTACAGAAACAAGAAGCGCTGCTGGTACACCGTGACCGGAAATATCACACTTAATGAAAACATACCACTGGTCATCAAGCTTTTTATAATCAAAGTAGTCACCGCTAACCGCAGAGTCTCCCTTATAGAATGCAAACAGATCAAGCTTTTCTTCATTGAGTTTTACAAGCGGAAGCTTTCGTCCGCCTTCTCCATCCATCAATGGAATAAAGCGTTCCTGTACTGCCTTACCGTCAAGCTGAAGGAATTCTTCATATGCCGCAAGACCTGCAGAAAGTGTCATTTTATTTACTACATCACCAAGGTGACCAATTTCATCTTTAGATTTAATATCAATGTGCTTCTTCTCAAGCTTCTGTCGTTCGCGGACTGACTTTGTCATAAGAGAGCCGACTTCAACAAGATGAGATTCAAGCTTCTTAATAGGCTTAACGATAAGACTTGCCAAAAGCCATGCACCGATGGCTCCAAGAATAACGGCAGCTAAAGCAGACAATGCACCAGTAATGTAAATCTGTCGAACTTCGGCACGCAGCTGATCAACAAGATCCTGTACGGTAACTTCCATAAGGATTGCACCGTGAAGATAATTATCACTGTTTCCAGAACGATACAAAACAGGTCTGTAAAAAAGGTAATCAGTAATATCACTTTCTAGCATATTATCTGCAAAGCCCGGATATGATGAACTGTTTTGAGTTGCAATTGATGTAAGCAGACTGTTCAATTCATTTCTTAGCCTGCTTGTCGTATCTGAAACAACCTGTCGTCGTAAATTACTTTCTTCATCAGTCTTAAGTGCAAGCTCCGTATTTTCCTGAGAGAACAAAGTAATCTGTTTAGAAATTTCACTTGCCTGTGAAACGATATTTTCATTAAGTCCATTGAAGCGTTTAAGGACAGCAAGAACATTTTCATCAATCATGCGTGTCTCGCCTGCTACAATTCCGTATTCACCGTAATTAACTACTTTCTGACTTATTGCCGGATCATTAGAAGCCCATACATAACTTATATCTCCGGCCTGTCCGTTCAGATTTATGTATCCGTCTTCTTCTGCTGCTGTTGAACTTTTTGTTCCAACAATAGTGATATATTTTACTTCGGACATTGCGTCTTTTTGAGATGGAAGCGATCCAATTTCAAGGTCGTTTTCTGTCGGGAGGAAGTTTCTAACGCCGCTTGAAAGGCTTTCCATAAGAACATCAATTCGATTGTAAAGTGCAGTAACGAGTGTTTCTTCCTGAGTAGAAATCATGTTGTTTCCATTCTGAAGAGTTACAAAAAGAACTACAACTGCTACGAGAACAATTGTAAAGCCTACGAGCTTTCCTCTAAGGCTTCGCTGTTTTTCTGTTTTAGTTTTGATTTTTGATGTTGGCATAGCTTCTCCCGAAATAAGCGCATTTATTTCCATAAGTACTAATTTTTTCTCGCGTCGTCGTTGAACTGCAAAAACAATCACAGATTGTATGCAGAGGATTATAAAGAGTACAAGCAGTACGGAAATGAACATTGAAATCGTCAAAGAGAATCTTATTGATTCCGTTACAGACTTGTATTTATTTTTGTAAATATATTCAGGCTGAATTTTTACCGTTCCGTTTTGCAGAATGCTTAAGATTGAACCGCTCATGTAAAGTCCGCGGTCTGTATGGACAAGTCCTACTTTGTATGTTCCTTCATCAAGTTCGGTACCGATACTTACTTCACTGATTCGGCTGTCTGAATTTATTTTATACTGCCCGTCTTTTGCAGTAAGCGTCAAATCATAAGGAGCAACTCCATCGCGGTCAATGTAAATTGTTGAAATTGTTCCTTCATAAGTAAATCCGCCGCCTATAATTTCAAGCTCAGGTACACCAATTTGCGAAAGCGTTTGCTTTGCAGAAGAAATATAAGTTTGAGGACGATATTTATTTAATATTATAAGAATAGATTTTGTAACGCCAATATTTCCAACTTCATCAATTGCATTTACGGTAAACCTGTAAACACCGTTTGACTGATTATTATAAGTGCGAGATTTTGTTCCCGAAGTTTTGATTGAACCCTTAAGGGCATTTTCCTTTGTAAGCGCCGAAGCATACTTTTCATTCAATGCAGTAATTTCCTGCGCTACCCTTTGATCTGAATAAGTAATCTTGTGAGTTTTATTTTCTACAAGCGCTTTTGGAATTGCCCCAAGATACACAAGCTCATAATTGTAACCCGAAGTATCTATATCTGATGAACGGTTCCATTCAAAAGAAAGTGTATTTGAAGTTGCAAAGCCGTATTTATCGGTTTGAGGTAAAATTGGTTCCGGTGCTTTTGGCGGAGTCAAATCTCGGTGATAAGAAATCTCTGCACTCTGCGACCAGTTACCAGCTTTATCCTGAACTCGGACAAGAAGCTTGTACACGCCGTCATCAGGAGCCTGAACGTTAATTGTCTTAATGTTCGTAAAATACTGAACTCGCTCCGGCGGCTGCAAGGCATTATCTTTTCCCCATGTATATGAATAACCGTTTATACCCGAAGAATCATCCGGGAATACAACCTGAATGTAAACGTTCTTTTCACGGCTTGCTTTTCCTTCGCGGTAAGAAGTTGGTGAAAGTCTTGGTGTAGAAACTGTCGTATCAGGTAAAAGTATAGAAAGATTATTGGCCGTTTTAGAACTTTGCTGCCATATGAAACTAAGCTGTTTTCCACCACCTGATTTTTTAACTATGAGCGGAGAAACGAACATGTTTGAATATGAGTTTTCAAGTACAATTAAAGGCTCCCAGTCATTACCAGCTTTTTCGGCCATGTAGATTTGTTCAGAACCGGTACGAGTATCGAACCACAATGCATAAAGATGATTATTATATTCAAAAAGTGATGCACGGCTTGAGTTTGCTTTATCAGAAATCTTTATTGCCGACTTTGATGTCATTCCGTTTGCAGTTAATTCTGCAGACCATATTGCAGCACTTACAGATTCCATTCGTTCCCATACGACATAGATTTTTCCTGAATAGCTGTAAAGGAACGGGCGCTGATTTTGAAAATTTGCAAAGTTTCTTTTTTCATTTGAAGGATGAGAATTCTGATCTGTTAAAAGAACTGGGGAAGACCAGGTCGCTCCGCCATCACTTGAGAATGTGCTGTACAGCTGATACGAAAGTCTTCCCGTTACGCTTGAAGAATAATATGCCTGGAAAACTACAAGCTCTCCGCCAAACGCATTTATCTGATACGGAACAAAAGGATTTCGCATCTGACTGCACGGCTCGAATGATTTAAAGTTGTTCCATTTTTTTCCGTCTTTTGATTCGGCGTAATATATATAGAAAGAATCATTTTGGCTTGCCGAAGCAAAAAGTCTGAAGGAACCGTCCTTACAAGTGTAAATACGAGGCGCTATAAAGTAATTATTTGTAGTAATATCGGTTCGCGTAAAAGTGCGGCAATTATCCTGCGACATAAAAACAGAAACTTTCATCTTATCTGAAAGCACTGCAACCAAAACCTTGTCGCCTGACGAAATAACGGAAAAGATATCCGGAACTTCACCGGAATATGGGAACGGACCTGCAAACTTCAGATTGTCAGAATAAACTCTGTTATCCGAATAAGTTCTGCACGAAAGCCAGATTTGATTTTTTGACTGATCAACTTCCTGCCAGAAAACATATGAAGCATTTTGAGTATTTATTGTCGTAGGGAATCTTGAATCACCAGAAGTTATAACCTTTGGATTTTCCCAGTAATATTTTTCTACTGCAAACAGGCTTGTTGCCCCGCAAAACAGGAACAGTCCGAACATTGCAATGAGAAATTTTACTTTCAGAAAATCAATATATTTGTTCATTTTTACTATTTGCCCTTCGACAAGCTCAGGGACCCCATAATTATACACTACAATTGTGATTTAATCTTGTTATTCAAATCCTCTACTTCTTTTAGTTTTATATTGTTTGGATTATTATTCAAAAGCCGCAGCATATAAGTGTTGGCGGCATCGATATTTCCTGTCTGATAAGCCTTTTTAGCCTGTGTGAGCAGATTCTGGTCATCGCTTGAAAGAACAATAATAGAGCTGCTACCAATCTTAAGAGAGATTTTATCTTTAAGCGCTTCTGCAGCCGTATTATTTGGATTAAGTCTAAGAGCCTCATTTACAGTTTCAAGCGCCTGATTAAGCAGCTTAGTATTTGAGCCCGCATTATTAAACTGAGTCTGAGCCTGAGTTGTAAGTCGTGCAGATCGGGTTGCCGCACTGTTGTCTACAGGACGCTGTCTCATTCCAAGTTCAATTTCAAGATTATAAATTGCGTCCTTCAAGCCCTTATAATTTGGCTCAAGATTGTAATAGTCTGTAAGTGTATTATATGCCTGAGCCATTGTATCTTTATTCTTACTCTGAGCAATTGCAGTTTTAACTTTCTGTGCAAATTCTTCTTCAAACTTTTCAGGATCATGCAAGCGGTCAATCTTAAGCAAAAGCAGAGAGGCTTCCTGATTCAAAGGATAAACGGCCTTAATCTTATTCAAGCTTTCTTCTGCAAGAGTAAGGGCTTCATCTGCCTTAGCTTCATTACCCTGCTTCATGTACTGCTCACCTTCATCATAATACTGGTAAGCAATACTCAACAGCTGAGACATTTCTGAATAAAGAGGATCCGAACCAAGAAGCACACGACCGGTCTTCATGGAAACGGCAGTATTTACAAGCTCAAGGAAGCTTTCAAATTCGGGGTTCTTTTCTGTATGTGTTTCGGCCCATTTATTAATTGCAGCATTAATAGCTGTTTCTGCATCTTCATAGCGGTCATAGTTCAGATAGTTACGGGCCTGTGTATAAAGCTCGCGCGATTCAACAATTACAAGCTCGTTCTTTGCATCCATAATGCGTGTACTGAGGCTTGCAACTGCAGCGTCTATTTGAGTTCTCAAGCTTGCGTTATCTGCAATATCAAGAGAATCTGCATATCGTTCACTAGCTTCAAGAAGGAGTTTTTCGGCGCTTGAAAGATTTCCTCTTGCAAGTGCATCCTGTGCTTCTTCCATAAGTGAAGCGGCATTGTTCTTTGCATAATTTGCTTCTTCAAGTTCAAGCTGTGCCTGAGCCAGCTGCTGAGAAGACTGCATTCGGGCAAGCTCAAGTTCAGACTTTCTGTTCTGCAGATACTCAACGGAAGAATTTACAACTTCAACAAGTGACTCATTCTGCAGCCAGTCTTCATGCGCATTCAAGTTCTGTGTAAGAGAATTCTGTCTTTCTTCAATTGCGGCAACATATTCCTCACAAAGTCTGTCAACTTCCTGATACAACTTAATTGAAACGTCAGGATAATGATAAACAGGATTTGTCTGCGCACCTGATTTTTTTGCATAATCGAGCAATTGTTTTGCACTAGCGTTATTTCCACCAAGGCTCGCAAGGTCAACATGTTCATCAAATCCGCTTGAATAAACCTGAGCATACTGTTTATATTCATTTGCATTTGCTACATATGAATCAGAATCGCTCTTATAGCTTTCGGTAATGATTGTCCATGCATCTGTCATTGATGTTGCAGAAGTATCGAACAGAGTATTCAAATATGAGTTATACATTTCTGTTGCTACAGTCCATGTATGAACGTTTACAAGTGAAAGGTATGCACTACCCCAGTCATAGGCACCTGGTACAAGCGAACTCTTTACTCCAAGAATTGTAGTCATGCGGAATACGGAATCAAACAGCGGAGTAATATCTGTTCCCGTAGACGCAAGCAGCTGCTTTTGAACCGCAAGTTCTGCTTCAAAGTCTTTTGTTTTTTCAAGAAGTTCAGCAGTTATGAGCGCAAGCTTTGGTTCATAATTAACTATGATGTCATAATCAGGATCCGGATTATACGGAAGTTCTGAACCGTTATCTAAAAGTGCATAAAGCGAATTTGCTTTTGTTCCAAGTGATGCATATTTTTCGAGCGGATATATATATTTCGTTCTGTTTGTAATCTCATAGTAATCTGTATCAGATTCAAGCAGCCGTTTAGGAAGAACAGTTAGATATTCATCACTTCGAGACTGTTCAGAATCAAGAATTGCAGTTTTAATTTCTTCAAGCTTAGTCTTAAATTTACAGTCAATTGCTCCAAGAATTCCGGAATTTTCAGGAGATTGAACTCCAAGAATAAAACGCTGCATGAACGGAAGGTAAGAGGCATCTGTAATTTCGCTGTCTATTTCACGCTGCTTTTCATAAAGTGCAATTATATTCTGACCGCATTCATAAACCTGATTTCTAACCTGACTGTATTTTGTATATGCGGCTTCCAGTTGTGGGAAAAGCCTTTCTGCCCTTTCAAAATCATCATCATCAATTGCCTGAAGGAACTGAGAGTTAATGTTATCAAATTCCCTTTGGAGCGCGTTATCCTGAAAGCTTGTAATTGCATTATTCAAGGCGGTCATTATTTCTTCTGCCTGAGTAATCATTTCAGGATTTTCAGTTTCAAACGAGTCGTAATATTCGTCCTTGTAAATATCAAAACCTTCATCGCGGACTGTTGTTATGGCGGTAAAATAACTTCCCTCTTCAGAAAGCGCTGCAGACTCTTCAAGGATTTTATCAAAAAGATACGCGTAGTATTTGAAAAGGTGCATCTCTTCCAGCAAGTCAATCATTCGCTTAATTTCAGCAGGCGGGTTCTTTTCAATACCGCGCATCTGCAGAATGATTTTTGCAGGAGTTTCGTGATCTTCCGGATTTTCTTCGCTTGACTTTATTGCTTTTTCTGCAAGAACAGAGTACTGTTTACGACGGTTCATAATTATTTTGATAAGTCGTTGTGCGTTGTCAAAATAATCGGGCTTTTTTTCGATGTATAGGTTAAGCTGCTTAAGTGCTTCCGTATAGTCTGTGCGTCTTATAAGTCGTTCAATTTCGAACAGAGACATAACTTCACCGTTATTATCATCAAGTTCAATTGAATCTTGAGACTGTGCAAAAAGCGGCATTGCAAAGAGGAAAAATATTAATATTTGGAAAAGCCGAAATCTCCGTTTCATCGTCTTTCTATTATATTATATTTTCGGTAATTAACCTTATATATAAGAGAAAAAAAACCGACAATGTAGTATCATTTTAGCGGATTTAAAGCAGAATGAAAAATACTAAAACGAAGAAATTTTTAATTATTGCATTCCTCATTTTTTCTTCCGTACATGCCTTTGCGCTTGATACAAATAATATCTCTGACTTTTTAACAGACCTTGGATACATAGACAGCAGCAAAAACGAAGGTGTTACTTCATTCCGCTCCCTTTTGATTCCAATTGGTGGTCGTGCAGAAAGTCTTGGTTCGGCATATACAGGACTTTGTGATGATGCGGGATATATAAATTTCAATTCGGCCGCAAGCAGCATTCTTCAAGAAACACAGGTTTCTGCCTTTCATAACTCCTGGATTGCTGATTCTAAGATGGATACACTCGTTTTCACAACAAGAATTGACAATGTTGGATTCGGACTCCAGGCTGGTTGTCTTTACATGCCTTTTACAGAATACAATATTTTTGGAGAGCGTGTAAATGCAAGCTATTATACCGAAACTAATTTTGCTGCAAACATTTCATACAACTTCCTTGCAGGCTATGATTTTAAGGGACTTGCGCTTGGGGCAACAATAAAAACGGCTTTCCGCAGCGTTCCTGATTATACAGACAACAATACAGATGCAATTATCACTCATTCGGGCCTTGAACAGTCTGGAATTGGAATTATGGCAGATGTTGGCATTATGATGCAGTTTAATTTCTTAAAATTCTTTGCATCCCGCACTCCAAACGTACGAATTGGTATTTCTGCTCAGAATCTTGGTGCCGCATTTACGGGAATTTCAGGCAGTTCGGGCATAAAACTTGATGATCCGCTGCCTACTTTCTTTGCGGCAGGCATTTCTTGCCAGTTTTTACCTGTAATTACTGCCACTTTTGACATAAAACAGCCTGTAAATCTGTTTGCACCAAAGGATTATCAGACATTTTCTTTGAGTACAGGCGTTATCCTTGCATTTACTAAGAAATTTAACCTTCTTGTAGGTGCCGAAATCAAGGGAGGAAACCCAAGATTTTCTGTAGGCTCAGAAATTCAGCTTACAAACGCCCGATTGAACTTTAATTATTCGCTTGATTTAACTTCTTCATTCAATCCTGTAAACAGAATAAGTCTTTCTGCAAAAATTCTTCTTGGAGACAGAGGACGAGCCGAACGACAGGCTATAATTGACGAGCTTTACCTTAAAGGCCTTGATTATTATGCAAATTCTGAATGGGAAAACGCAATTGAACAGTGGGAAGCAGTTCTTGTAATTAATAAACGATACGATCCTGCAATTCTTGGTATTGAAAGTGCAAAATCTCAGATTGAAATGTACAACAGGGTTCGCGAAAGCATGTTCTTCGAAGAATAGTTCTATGTCATTGTCGGGTTTGACCCGACAATCTCTATTTCTTTACGGAAAAAATCTTATAATTTATCCACGAAAACAAATTATCCATTATTTCGAGCTTTGTGAGCCATTCGGTGCTTACAGTATTTGAACCGAGTGCATCAAAAACTACTGTAAATGCATTTATTGCAAGGCGGAATCTTCGTTCTGCATATTCTGAATCTTCGTTCTGGTCAATCATTTTTGCAAGAGAGCTTGACTGAGCCAGAAGCAGCTCAAGTGCACCAATATTCAGAAGTCTTGTTTTAAGGCCCGTATCGCTTGGGAATCGTTCTGCGAGGTCAATCATTCGTTCAGTTGCTTTTCGAACATAACGCATCATCCAGCAGTTTCTGCTTGAAAGAAGGTTTTCTCCATAACCGTCTCCTGTTCCTGCCGAATAATAAGGTTCAATTCGTTCAAGTGAAGAAGGTTTTGGAAGCATTTCTTTTATTAAAGTAAGGTTAAGATCATTTTGTTGAGTCTTGCGGATTACAGCTTCCAGCCAGATGACATACTCTGACCACTGTTTTCTGATTTTTTCTTCGTCTATGCAGCATACTGAAGCTACATATTCTGCATTCTGTGCAAGTTCGCCTGCCTGAGTAAGCAGCTCTACCCTTTTCTGAATGAAATCATCAGCGTCTGTTTGAGCCTGTTCCTTTGCAGCATTAAAATCATATGATACGCTTGAATCGTCATTAAAATCCTTTTTCCAGTATTTATAGCCTGTAGAACAGCGTGCAGATTTTTCTTCCATGATTGGCGTGAGTTTTTTAAGTTCAAGCTCAAAGCCAATGTCGCGGTTTTCATTTCGGTAAACACTGTTTGAACACCAGCCGTCTTCAGAGAAAATCTGTTCGTCAATATAAGGATCTGCAGTAAATGCAACAAGGGAATTATCAGTTCTTACAGGATAGAATATTCCGTTTACAGGAGGATTATCTGTAAGAAGTATGCTTCTGCTGTGAAGAATAGTATAAGAATAGCCGTATGCACGAATAAGCTTTTCAATTCCAGGTGTATAACCAAGTTCCGGAAGATAAAATCCTTCTGGCATTTCACCAAAATACTTTTTATATGACTGAAGCCCCATTTCAATCTGTGCAGAAATTGCTTCAGGTAAATCTGCATAAAACGGCATGAAGATATCCGTTGCGCATGTACCAAGTATTTCTACGAACCCGAGCTTTTGGAATTCGGCAATTTTGGCTATAAGATTTCTTTTATATGTATCTGTAAAGAGTTTTTTAAGCTCCTTGTTTCTTTCAATTGTTGCAGTTGCAATTTCGGCTGCCTTAGGATTGTCTTTTGAACGGTTTACTTCTTTTTTACCAAGTGCAATTCGTTTATCAAGGAAAGAAACATAAAGCTCCTGGATTTTTTCATCAACAAGCATTGAACATAAAACAGGCGGAATAACAAGCCCTACTTTAAAAGTAACTCCATCGTTCTTAAGGCGCTCAAACATCTGGAGCATTGGAATGTAAGAATCGGAAATGGCTTCAAAAAGAGAATTCAGCTTGAGTTTATCGCATTCAGGAGTGTTTTCTTCGTTTGTTCTTATAAAATCCTGAGTAGTTTTAATTATAAATGCCAGATTTTTCAACATTCTAAAATCTCCAAATATCTCTTTCCCGTTCCGCTATCATAAAAAAGAATGACGGTATTTCGTGTATTGATCAGCAAGTATTTTTTCTATTCCAGAAAGCTTAATAATTGGTGGGAAATCATTTTCTACACCCGGCTGATATTTTTCTACGTTTTCAGAGCTTCTTGGAACAGAAACTATAGGTGAAAATGCCAGAACTTCCCTGTTTGAACCGCTGGAATATACTAATTCAATTCGTATGAAGCTTTTTCCCGATGGAATGAGGACATACTGTTCGTTTACGCCGTTTGGAAGTTCAATTTCAAAGGTTTCCTGAGGAACAAGCTCTGTTTCTGAAACAAGGATACATACTCTTAACGAAAGTGAATAATCCCCAAGTGCAGAAAGCATATTCATGTCTGTATCGCTTATATCCCAGAAAACAAATGCCCATACAGGATTTCTTAATACGCAGGAAATATGTGTTTCGTTATAGCCTTCAGGCAGATTTGTATTTTGATTTACATTTTCATCATAAGAAATAATCATCCCGGCATTTTTGTCCTTGTCTGTTTCTTCTGCAATTTCAAGTAATTCGCACAAAAGAAATCGTCTGTCTAAATCTTCTGGAACATCTACGCCGTATTCATCTGCAAGTTTTTTTAAATCCGAAAATGAAAGGGTTTCCAGATATGCGCGGGTTATTTTCTCGTCGTCCATAAGCAAATATAATCTTAAAAAATCAATTCTTAGTCAAGATATTTAGATTACATATTGTTATATGCATTCAACAGAAAATATTCCCTCCCGCCCAAAACCAAAAAAAGCCAACAGAAGGAAGTTGTTTTTTTTGTTTTTGGGCTCCGGAAATATTTTAAACTAAATTTCATATAATAATAAAATTATATTAAGAATTGATTTTTTTCTCTAAACCCCGGAAATTTGGTACCGATAATTAAATTATAAGGCACAAACGGGTGATTATTGACATCCAGGCACCTGTAGATGCCCTGAATTTTGTTTACTTTTTTTAAGATGAAAGGCGTGTGAGGTCTTTCATCTTTTTTTTTGTCTATAGGTGTGTTATAATATATTTATG
>JAEEGL015437948.1_pt1 | contig 11968 bp, 10 predicted proteins | sample 9134231 | NCBI WGS metagenome assembly JAEEGL01 (sample SAMN16246548, study PRJNA631951) | gut metagenome | biome: gut microbiome; feature: rumen; material: fiber-attached | host: Bos | place: Iran: Karaj | collected 2018-10 | reverse complement strand
TCGAAGAAGGTCTGTTCTACGGCGGCGGTATCACCCAGCTGATCAAACAGTGCGGCGGTGTCGGCGTAACGGCTCTTTGGACTGTAGTCACCATTACCATTGCATTTACCCTGATCAAAAAAACCATCGGTCTTCGTGTCAGTGAGGAAGAGGAGATCACCGGTCTGGATGCTACCGAGCACGGTCTGCCTTCCGCATATGCCGGCTTCTCTCTGATGGATATTTCCGGCACCATGACTATGAACGTAAACGAGAACACAAACCTTGGTTCCGAGTCTTACGAAGAGGCTTCTGAGGCAAAGAAGAAAGCAGCGGTTCCCGTGGTTCGGGAAGATGCTGCGGGAATTCCGGAACTGGATACCGGTATTTCCAAAGTTGTTATCATTGCAAGACTTTCCCGGTATGATGCACTGCGTCGTGCCATGAATGAACTGGGCGTTACCGGTATGACGGTAACCCAGGTCATGGGCTGCGGCATCCAGAAGGGTGCGGGCGATCGCTATCGTGGTATTGAAATCGATGCAACCCTGCTTCCGAAAGTGAAACTGGAAGTTGTAGTCAGTGCCATCCCTGTAGATGAAGTCATTGAGACAGCCAAGAAAGTACTGTACACCGGTCACATCGGTGACGGTAAGATCTTCGTATATCCTGTAAGACGGGTTGTTAAAGTCCGTACCGGCGAAGAAGGATTTGCCGCTCTGCAGGACGTGGAGTAAATATACTGACAAAGTTGAGAGGCGGCCATGCTTGCATGGACCGCCTCTTTTCGTTGCGAGTTATTTACGATCATGTTTGCGTCTTTTTTTTATAGTGAGTTCCAGTGTAGTATCCCCGTTGGTCTCGCCATTTAGAAGCTTGGCTGAGGGTATGTATTGGGAATCGAAGTACAGGACGTTACCATCATTAAGCGGTATTTCTTCGTGGGGATGAAGAAGAGTACTGCCGTCTTCCAGGATGCAGGTGGGAACGTCCATGGACGATGGACCGGTCAGCAACCGGCTCATACGATAGCGGATAAAATCAGTAAGTTCATTGATCAGATATTCTTGTGCTTCCGGAGAAAGCGGAACAAAACGATCTTTTTGCACATCGATTAGAAGATTGAGATCCGTATCTGCAAGGTCTTTTTTCATATTTTCAATAAAAACCTGTGTGTTGGATGGAAAGGTCTGATTATAGTCTGTAGCTTCAGTATACAGGTCTGCGTATCCCAGGTTGAGAAGAAGTGTGTGGATCGCATGAGTAATGTTTTCCGTTTTCTTGATGGCGAGAGCCAGATCCTGCTTTGTCCGATAGGGACTGGCTCCGGCCAAGTATTCCTCTGTGACCCCGAATAAATTTGCAAACAGCACGAGATTGGCAGAAGAAATTGGTCTCGATCCGCTGCAAAAACGCGAAATGGTGCTGGATTGAGATTTGAGGGGGGAGAGGGCTTTTTCTTTATCAAGGGCTTCCTCTGTACTCTTATAGTTATGTTCTTTTAAAAATCTTTTCCATTCTTTTTTAAAGATGGTTTCGTTGGTCATATTGGTCTTTTCAGCCATGTGCCGGTTCCTTTCTCCGGTGCAGGTTCTCTCCTTTCCATTATGATGAGTCAATAATAACACAAACTTGACATATATGTAAAAGTATTAGTCAACAAGTGCATGAAATTGACAAAGATTGTCATTTCTAAATGGGAAATGTCTTGTTAGGCTATGGTTATCAGATTACGCGAGGAGGTGCGTATTTGAAAACAACTGATTGGAAAAACAAAAAGAACGAAGCATTAACACAATTGCAGGAGAATGGGAAGAGGATTCCGCTCTTACAGAAGAAACTCGTCAGGGTGGAAGCGATCGGCAGTGCACCAAGGGTTATTGAATTTGTGGGCTTTCGGGAGCCGGTGACCTCAGAAACCATAGAAACGCCGTACTTAAGCGACTATTTCCGGTATGGCAGTGAAGATGAGGATCTGCTGAAACACCTCTATCTGATCCTGGTGTCGGAGGACCTGCCATCGGCAAAAAAGTGCGCGATACAGGCGGCCAATAACTGGCGAATGGAACAGGAGGAAAATGACGATGGATTCTATTACACAGAATGATACGGGTTATGCATTGATGCTGGAAGAGGAGAAACCTGAGCAGTCAGGCGAACGATATCCGTTTGTCCTCTTTGCGGAGAATGTGGATGGAGATGCAAAAGGGGGAAATCCGTATCTATCCCAGCTTCCCATCATATTAAATCCCCAGGATCCGCCACCGACAGTGTGCGCGATATCCGGCACAGGAAAAGAGCTTCGGGGACAATTGCAGGCAGTGCAGTGTACGGGCACACCTTTTGTTATTGTGCCGGTCCGGGAACAGACGATGAAGGATCCGGAAATGCAGGATTTCCTCGCACAGGAGGATTGTAAGATCCTTAAGCTTTCAACACCGGATAATGGGTATTTTGGTAATGTGCTGAAAACCTGTCTGGAAGGAACCGGGTTTTCTTTACCCTGTGAACAGGATGTGAAAGGAGTGATCACTTCTCTTCGGCAGGAATATGGCAGTAACTTTTCGGAGATCCACGTGGTCAAGGCCTGCAAACAGGCGATTGAAAATGCGTGTGAACGAAGGACCACAAAACTGACTGTCGCTGATTTCCTGGGCTATGATCCGCAGGATTTCGTTCTAGACCGTATTCAAAAGATGATCGGACTGGAGGAATTCAAGACAGTACTGAAGGAATTCCGGGCAGTTCAGATTGCTTCGCTGACAAATCCACTGCTTAGCGGAATGCACAGGAGCATGATCTTTTACGGAAATCCGGGAACCGGGAAAACAGTCAGTGCAAGACTTGTGGCGGATGCTCTCCGGGAAGCGGGGGTTGGAAACGGAGTGTTCGTGGAGGCTGACAGAGCTTCTTTGATCGGAAAGTACGTGGGACATACAGCTCCCAAAATCCGGGAGATTTTTGAAAGGGCAAGAGGCGGCGTGCTGTTTGTGGATGAAGCCGGATTTTTCCTGACGGAGGATGGAAAAAAGGGATTTGCCGGGGAAGCCATCAAGGAATTTGTGCGGTATATGGAACTTTATCCGGATGTGACGGTGATCTTTGCCATGTACGAAAAGGAAATGAATGACTTTTTGAAACTGGATGAGGGACTGAGGTCCCGTATTTCCAGGAGAGTTCACTTCCAGGATTATGATACGGAACAACTTTGCGACATTACGGAATACATGCTGGGAAAATATCACTATGAGCTGGAAAAGGGGGCGAGGGAAAGGCTTTCCGCTTTTTATGAAAAGAGAGATATCACCTTTGGAAATGCCAGGGGAGCCAGAAAACTGACGGAATGTCTGATCACAACCCATTGTGTGGATGCAGCGGAGATGAGTTTGACGACAAGAAACCGTTATGTCATCACAAGTGACCAGTTGAACAGAGCAATTGCTGCATTAAGCGGAAATGATCAGGCGATGCCCAAACGCACCTTTGGATTTTCAGCAATGTAGGAGGTTTTGGAACATGCCGATCATTATCGATATGGAACTGGAACGAAAAGAAAAAGAGAAAAAAGCAGGACAGATCGTGGGATCCGTGATCGATTACTGCAAAGGGGAGTATTGGGAAATGACTTCGGCTTTTTTACAACTGAAGCCGGAGCCGCTTTATCTCGAAATCCGTCGGGTGGTAGAGGTCCGAGGAAGTCGGTTTTTTCATGGATTTTCCACGAACGGGGAGAAACTGTATTTTGACCCCGAATACATTCTGGCGCAGCAGGAAAGGGGAAATGTCGGATACCGAACTCTTGTGGAAGATCTTTTGCATGTGGTGTTTCATCTGCTGATGGGAGATCCCTTTGAAAAGGGAAAAACGGACGATGCCGAAAAGTTGTTTGATGCCTATGTGGATCTGCGCGCGGAAATGCTGGTGCACACGATGACCGGGAAAAAACCGGCAAAGGGACGGGAAGCCGTGGCGGATTATCTGGAGGGCATAAAGGCTTTTCCGGAGAGTTTTTCAAGGCTTCGAAGAAGCAGAAAACAATGCAGAGAAATCCTTGAACTGAAGGATCCCCTTTGTAGGGACAATCATGTACAGTGGCTGGAAAAAGCTCTTCTTGATCAACTGGCACAGACCTGGAAACAGATCGCGAAGCAGATCCTGGGAACAGACGGAATGGAAAACGGCACAGCGGAAACCGGGAAGGACCGGGAAGCAGATACCTACATAAAACTGGAAGGATTAAGCAGACAGATCGGACAGGAAAAGAGTACTTCTGCATCCTCGAAGAATGGAACGGGATCGGGTTCGTTGATACAGGCTATGAATCCAGCGAAAAAAACGGAAACGGACTACCGGGAGATCCTGAGAACTTTTTTGGAAAATGCAGAGAGCGTGAAAGAAAATCCGGACACCATAGACCGGATCATGTACGCCTATGGCATGGAGTTTTATGAGAATATTGCACTTTTAGAGCCCGGGGAGGATGAAACTTATCGCAAGCTGGATTTTCTGGCAATTGCAATTGACACCAGCGGATCCTGCGATGGAGACGTGGCACGAAGGTTTTTAAGGGAGACGTCCAATCTGATCCGGGATATCGGCATCTCCGGTGCGGAAGGTCGTGTGGCAATCTATCAATGTGATGACAAGATCCAGGATGTAAAGATCTATGAGGATCTTCAGCAACTGCCGGATATGACGAAAAACTGCGAACTGAAGGGATTTGGAGGAACCTCGTTTGTGCCGGTGTTTGAGGATCTTGAGAGCCGAAAAAGGCAGGGGCAGATGATCTCGGGACTGATCTATCTGACGGACGGAATAGGAGAGTATCCGGTAGAGAAACCGGATTACCCGGTGCTGTTTTTGATGGAAAAAATCCCGAATGAACGGCTGCCGGAATGGGTCAAAACAGTGGAATTTAGGAGTGTATGATAAGGAGGAAATACGAATGGATGCATATACCATTCAAAAGGCTAATCAGGAATTGGAAAATGCCGTAAAGGCATATCTTTACAAAGATGAAAACGGGAACTACGTGATGCGGGAACGGGACAGGCTCCCGTTGTATCTGCAGGGAGCACCCGGTGTCGGAAAGACGCAGATCGTTTTGGAAGTGGCCAGGAATCTGGGAATTGGATTTGTCAGTTTCAGTTTGGCTCACCATTCACGCAATACTGTTCTTGGTCTTCCCGTGATCGAAGGGATCAATGGAACAGATCAGGAAAAATGCACTCGATATACCATGTCTGAGCTTCTCGCCGCGGTGTATGAGGAAGTGAAGAAGGGGCACAAAGAGGGAATTATACTTCTGGATGAATTTCCTTCCTGCGCGGAGAGCATCATGCCGATCATGCTGCAATTTCTGCAGACCAAAAACATCGGCAGGTATGCGCTTCCCACCGGATGGGTGATCGTGGTGTGCGGTAATCCGCCAAAGTATAACAAGTCAGCCAGACGGTTTGATGCAGCGATCCTGGACCGCCTTCGCCTTATCGATATCGGAGTAAGTTCAAGGGATTTTCTGAAATATGCCAAAGAAAGAGGGGTTCATCCCCACGTGATCAGATACCTTGAACTTTATCCTAATAACTGCTTTCGGTATGGACAGTCGGAGGAGAGAAGTGAGCTGATCACGGCAAGAGGATGGGAAAACCTGTCGGAGACCATGAAAGTGTATGAAAAACTTGGAATTGAAGTCACATACGAAATCATAGCGGAGTTTATCAAATGCGAGGAAGTTGCCAGAGATTTTGCCGGATTTTTGTCACAGTTTGGAAGTCAAAATGAACTGGAACAGGAGGAATATGAAACGATCCTGGCAGGAAATGCTCCGGAAGAATATGTTGAATGGTTCAAGGAACTTGGTGTGAGAAACGCCTACAAGAGGCTAGAGTATACGGTACAGTTTCTGTTTGCAGGAAGCGGAACGGTTTATGACGACACGAAGGAACAGGAAGCGTTTGCAAAGAGGTTTGATCATGTTCTGGAGTTTTCGGAGAGAGTGGATCAAAGTCATCTTCTGAGTCAAAAACTCATGAAGAAATATGAGGAGAACGAGGAGATTTTGAGGGCAATGGCGTATTTCCCGCAGCCGGTGTTTGCCGAAAAATGCAAAATGAAATATGACTTTATGCCCAAACCGGTAGGAAAAACCAGTGTGGCCAAAATGGCACTTTGTGGAGGACATTGATGATGGAAAAAACAAATCAGAAGATAAAAAAGCAGATCCATGTACCGAAGAATATGGAGAGGGAATTCGCCCAGGGGAAGGTATCAGATGAGGTGCTTTTATTTATGGATCAGGTAGAGCAGTACACGAACGGATCAGAAAGAAGCCTTCAAAACATTGCAGGCTTATCCAAAGTGTTACTTGTGATGAAAACCATTTTGCGCGATAACTATGGCATCTATGAGGAATTAAGCAAGCTTGAGATGCGGGTAGACATAATGCTGCAAAAACTGTTGAAAAACAGAGAAATCGATGACCGCTTCCTGCCGGATGATTCCGATTGGGAAAAATATGGGCGCAAGAGTACTGATTATAATAATGTCCTTTCCGTTTGTAAAAGCTATGGTTGCAGCTGGATCCGTATTGATGCCGGGAGTAAGTGGATGGAAGATATGGTGAGATTTGTTCAATCAGTAGATTTTGGAAAAGCGGTTGCGAATATAATTCTCCGGGATGTGGATGAAGTTGCCTGGAAAGATCCGAAGGGGAAACTACCGAGGGACTTTATTAAAACCTGTTTGCTGTCGGATCGGACGGCAGATTGTGACGATACTACCCATATGGCCTTGGATAAGGGGCTCATCCCAAGAGGGCAGATCCCGGAAATCCTGAAATTGGCAGCGAAAGAGGAGAAGTATCAAAAAATCCCGTATCTGTTGGCGTATTTGGATCCGGCAGAAGAATTATAAAAAAGAGATTATAATGTGAGGTGAGGCTAAATGATGTTATGGGGATTTTGCGGTGAACTATGTGGACACATACTTACGCCCGGTTTTGAAAAAAGACTGCGAAGGATCAATGAGTATCATGATGTGTGGGAAAATCTCCGGATCGTTTTGGATGATGCTTTCTTATCGAAAGATGGAACCGGAAAAAACAGGAGAGAGGTAGCGTGCAGAATCAGCGGTATTGCCTTGACAGATGGAAGAAACAAGGAACAAATCCGGAGCTGTCTCATCGACTACCTTGCATTTGTTACCGATCATCCCGAATGGAAAATATTTGATTTGAAGCAGATAGGTCGCAACAATTTATTTAACAGGCGGACTCATTGGGGGAGTAAGATAGGTTTGATCTTGGAACGATTGGGTGTGGAAGTAATAGAAAGTCGGAATAAGTGATATTCATAAAAACCAGAGCTGAATTATAAGGAGTGGACATGGCAACGTACGTGATAGCAGATATTCATGGAGAATATGATATGTTTCTGAAGCTTCTGGAGAAGATCCGATTAAAGGACTCGGATACGCTTTACATTCTGGGGGATATCCTGGATCGGGGAGCGCATCCGATCAAAACCATGCAGAAGATTATGGAAATGCCCAATGTGATCTGTTTGGTTGGAAACCATGAGCTGATGGCGTTAGAATGTCTTTCTTTGCTCACGAAAGAGATCACGGAAGAAAGCATAGAAAGTTTTGATCAAGCGGCAGCAGGAAATCTGATTTCCTGGGGGCAAAACGGAAGTGCCACCACTATTCAGGAGTTTCGGGAGCTTTCCCGGGAAGATCAGGAGGAGATCCTTGAATTCATCAGGGACTTCTCCCTCTATGAGGAAGTGAGCGTTGACGGGAAGGAGTATCTGCTGGTGCATGCCGGACTTGGCGATTACAGCCCTGAGAAACGGATCGATCAGTACTCCTTGGAAGAACTTGTATGGAGTCGGGCAGATTATGATACGCAGTATTTTGAGGACCGGTATGTTATTACCGGGCATACGCCCACACAACATATCGACGGAAATCCCAAACCGGGCTTCATCTACAGGAACAAGAATCACATTGCTATTGACTGTGGAGCGTGCATGCCGGATGGAAACCTGGCAGCACTTTGTTTGGAAACGGGGAAAGAGTATTATGAGTCGAAATAAGCATTACAAGAGAAAGGCGAAGAAAAATGGACTGGTCAATAGAATGGACTGAAAATCTTGATACAGAAGTATACGAACCTTATCCGTTACAGTTCGCCAATGTGGAGCGAATTGAATGCAACGATGCTGTATATATGTTTGATGAGACTGGCAGTGGAAAAACAATCAGTTCCGGTCTTATGGTGCTTCATTATTTGTATAACCATCCGCAGGAAAAGGCATTGGTCATAACAGAAAATGCTTTGGTAAAAGAAGATAAAAAGCATTCTGATTTGAAGACAAAAGATGCATACGGCCAATTTTTATCAGATTGGTATTATAAGCTCCCGTTTGATGGTGATCTGAAAAATCGGATTGAAATCATCAATAATGATTATAGAAATGTACAAAATGCTGAATGCGAATATGGAATTTTGGTTGTGGATGAGGCACATCGTTTTCTGGAGGCGGAAAAAAGAAAAACTGCATTGAAGAATATCCGTGCCCATAAAATTATATTCATGACCGCAACGCCGATAAAGCGCGGAGCGTATAATCTGGAAGATTATTGTGATCTTGCAGATGCGATTTTAGGGAAAAAAGTGGATCGTTCATGGGTCAATGACATTGAAGATTGTAATGATACTCTTTGCGATTCATTTGATCCACAAAAACCTGTTACCAGATACTTTAAGGACACGGTTACGGCTTTAGATTATGTTGAAAATGGAAAAATCGAATTTGAGAAGAAAAAGGCCATCCGAAGATTGCCGGCTGTATGGGAATATGATGATGGAAATCAAAGACCGGTAACCCTTGCAAATAAGGTTTTGGAAAACAGATATTATGATGAAAACGGGATAAAAAAGAAGAACCGGTTTGTTGTTTTTACCAGATTCATTGGTAAGGAAGAGGATAAGATAACTGAATATTTTAGTAATCATGGAGAGTTCTTTCATGAATATGAAGAAACATATTCCGGCGATAAGATGACATATATCTGTATTAACGGACAGTCAGAAAGAAGTGTATCCGAATATACTCATAATGGAACAAAAAAGCCGCTCCCGGATATTATGATCGTTACTTATCAATTAGCTGAAGCAGGTGTTAATCTTCCAGGTTTCAATTATGTGATCAACTATCATGTTTCTGCGTTCCCTTCTTCGCTCGAACAGCGCTTTGGTCGAATTGATCGCATGGGAAAAGATGGAACGCAGTTCCAGGAAATCCACATGGTTTATATGCTGTCTTCCAGATATGATCGAAATACAGCGAATTTTGGTATTGCCTATTGGCTTTTTAACTCCCAGATAATCCCGTATCTGCCCTCTAAAAATGTTTTGATTACTTCAGCCCTTTATAAAGCACACTTTAAAGGAAAATCTGATCTCCTTAAGAAAGAATTATCAGTTATCGAAAACGAATTAAAGAACCCCAACTTCATCGCGAGTCTTTACAGTAAATTACTGAACGGAGAAGAAAATGAAGTGCTGGATCTTTTGGACCTGGACGAGGATTTGCCGGAAATTGATAAAGAGTTGCCCTGGGATGAACAACTCGATGTGTTCAATGAGAAGGTTTTGTATAAGATCAAACTGATCCAGGACGCAATCAAAACTATTGAAAAGGAAGGAGAGAATGTAGATAACATTCAGAATATCGGCGATAACATTTCTTGGAAAGACAGTCTCTTGGATGCTATTCAGGATTGCGCTGTGAACATAGATAAACAGTCGGAGTATAAAGAATACTGTGAAGCATTCAATAAACTGATTAAATTGCCTATTGAAATATCGAAGATCAGGAATGGAATTGCGGACAGCCTTGAGTCCTATTTTGAGAAACAGTTTTTGACAACTCTCGAAGAGAAACATGGTGTTCAATGCATTGAGGAATATAATGATTTTCATGTAGGACAATTTGAAAACATATTTACGGAGAATTATTGGCAACTGTTAAGTGGCGTTGAAGATTTTTCGGCGGAATATGTATTACCTGATGAAAAATGGATACATATACAGAAAAGGTTGCCTAGCACAGGACAAGAACCCATGGGTAAAGATGAATTCTTGAAAAGATGTTACGATAACAACTGGGTAAAGAAACTTCCTTTCTTTAATATGTGTGATTCTTTCGGCGAAACCCTATATAATTATTGCTTTTGCAAAAAGAGTCCGTACGGAAATACCGATTATATTGATTATTCTGGCGAGTATCTGAAGGATGTTTTTCGGGACAATCCTTTTTGGTATACATTTTATTTACTGAAAAGAAACGGACTTATTCCGAATGATATTTTGGCAAGATCTAATCATCACGATTTTGAAACGGTTATATTTGATAAGCCTGGTAAGCGCTGGGGAGATGAGACGTTTTGCGAATGTAGTAGTTGGCTGAAACTTGTGTTCCTAAAAATGAAGGAATTAAAAGAACTCGATACTTTCTGGAGTATGGTATACACAAATGATGGACATTTAAGAGAAGTAATCAGAGAGTATAATAGTAAAACTTGGCATGCATTATCCTGGACACGTCTATTACCATACTATAGCAGTGGAAGAGGATATCGGAACTATACTCAAACAGAGTACAAGAAAGAGGGGATTAAGGCGGCAGACCAGTTGACCTCGGATATTATGGAATTGCTTTTGCCTGATAAATACGAATGGGGCGTGTATACTGCATATCCACCTTATGGTTATTGAAAAGACAAACTCAAGGCGGTCATGCTTTGCATGAACCGCCTTGAGTTTGCTCAGCCCTACAAATTGACTGTCTGTACAAGCTGATATAAAATATAATAAAGTATAATAAAGTATTACATTATATCACAGAAGGAGGACCGTCATGACAGTGGAAGAATTAAGATCGCTCAAAGAGAAGAAGGGATATTCTTTTGTGCAGGTGGCGGATTGCTGCGGGATTTCCATCGGAACCGTGGTGGCGGTACTGTCCGGGAAATCCAAGAACCCCAGGCAGGCAACACTGGATGCACTGGAAAAGATGCTGACGGATCCGAAGTATGAATATCTGGGGAGAACCTACACGTACGAGGAAAAAGCCAGGGCCGGCCATTACACGAATGTGTATGGAGAACAAATCCTTATGGAACCGGCTGGGGAATATCGTGCGAAAAAAGCAGGCAAAACGATCGAGGACTATTATGCACTACCGGATGGTGTAAGAAAGGAACTGATCGACGGAAAATTCTATGATATGGCCTCGCCCACAATCTTGCATCAACAACTGATTGGCGCGGTTCTTGGTACGATTGGAGACTATATCCGAAAGAAGAAGGGAAAATGCCAAGTTTTCTTTGGCCCCGTGGATGTCCAACTGGATGAAGATGATGATACCATGCTGGTGCCGGATCTTCTCATCGTGTGTGATCCGGATAAGATCCGGAAAAAGGTGATCTTCGGAGCCCCGGATTTTGTGCTGGAAGTGCTTTCACCCTCCACAAGATCAAAGGATCTGTTCATCAAAGCGGGAAAATATGATGAGGCGGGTGTACGGGAATACTGGATGATCGATCCCGTGAAAAAAGTCCTGATTTCCTACAATTTTGCGCAGGGAGAGTATTTCTCACAGGTTGAAGCACTGAAAGGGAAAAAGGGGCTGGCCATCTACGGATGCGATTGTAAGATCGACCTGTCGGAACTGATCGAGAACCCTGAGGCGAAGGCATGATACGGGAACAAATAGTAATCTTGACATGAACTCCCATTGGAAGTAAGATTTTACCGAAGCAAAGGCGCTTCGAGTTTTCGGGCTCGAAGTGCCTCGTTTTTTGCCAAGCAAACGAATTTGGAGGATGGGAATGCAGAACTACGGTGATGACAAACTTCACGAAGAATGCGGCGTATTCGGGGTGTATGCCCCGGAAGGCGTAAATGTTTCTTCCGACATTT
>JAEEGL013131389.1_pt1 | contig 11968 bp, 5 predicted proteins | sample 9134231 | NCBI WGS metagenome assembly JAEEGL01 (sample SAMN16246548, study PRJNA631951) | gut metagenome | biome: gut microbiome; feature: rumen; material: fiber-attached | host: Bos | place: Iran: Karaj | collected 2018-10 | reverse complement strand
ATTTACCATGGCCATGGCCTGCTCGCTGTTAACGATCATATCACTGTAATTGCTATTGTTAAATGTAGCCACTATCGGCTTTATAGCATCTGTAACTTCATTAAGAACGATATATGCTTCCTTGCCGAGGGCACTTACCATACGGTATAAGCCGACTGCAGAACCAAAGGCATCTGAATCCGGTCTCTTATGAGCCATGATGATAACCTTCTCCTTGCCTGCAAGAAGTTCCTCGAAGGCCTGAGCCTTAACTCTCGCCTTAACTCGTGTTGTCTTCTCAGTACCTGCACTCTTACCGCCGTAGTAGGAAACCTGGTCACCGGCTTTAACCGCAACCTGATCACCGCCTCGTCCGAGAGCAAGTCCTATGGCAACCTTGGCATATTCATAGTCCTCTATGAAGCTGTCAGAACCAAGTCCGATACCCATGCTGAGAGTCATAGCAATCTCGTTGCCGACATTTATGCTCTTAACCTCATCAAGGAGAGCAAACTTATCGTCTCTCAACATCTGCATATACTTCTGTCTGAATACACAGAAATACTTATCATTTTCTATATGTCTTACTATAGCATCTGCGTTGGAAAGATACATGTTGATCTTTCTGTCTACAAGTGCTGTAAGGATCGAGTGCTTAACGTCCTCAAGGGAATCCATAACTTCATCGTAGTTATCGATATATACAAGACCGGCTACAAGCTTCTGATCTTCGTTCTCCTGCATCAAGCGGCGGAGTTCGGTTACATCGAAAAGATAAACTGCGATAACTATCTCATCATCCTTGTGCTCTGCCTTATCTTCAAGGAATACATTTGTAAGGTCCACTCGGCGGATATCGGCATTGAAGATTCTGTTGCCATACTCAATGTCCATCGCAAGATCTTCTGCACCGTTAAATACTGCCGGTGTAAGCTGTGGGAAGTATGCTTCGATAGTCTTCTTGATATGCTTCTTATCTGCAACTCCGATGATCTCATAGAACTTTGAGTTTGCCCACATTACATGGCCGTCCGTATCAAGGATTGTATACGGAACTGCCAGATCTCTGAGGAGCTCGTTCTGAATCTTTCCCTGCTCCAGCGCATATTCCACCATGGTGGAATTGATGACCGGCATGAGTCTGATATAGGCTACTATTACCAGCACTATGTAGATAAGCAGTGCCACAACGGCAGCTATCGTCTGCTTCGAATAAGGCCCGAAGAGATAGATGCATATGCCCATCAGAATCAGTGCCAGCACTATCGGCACGATTATCAGATATTTGATTTTCCCCTTGAGCTTTCTCTCGTTACTCATACTATTTCTCCATATCAGGATACATATTAAATGTATCCCGTATGGCGCAGGCCAGGCCTGCGCCCAAGTGTTATGTTAACCAAGCTGATTTATTCTTTCAAGTACCTGCTCGTATGTTTCCTTATACTTCTGAAGCTTAGCCTTCTCAGCCTCTACCTTTGCAGCAGGAGCCTTGTCTACGAAGTTAGGATTACCAAGCATTCCCTCGCCACGCTTTATCTCGCCTTCGAGACGAGCCTTCTCCTTCTCGAGACGCTCCTTCTCCTTGGCAACATCTACAAGCTCTGCGAAAGGAATATATATAACTGCATTGTGGATAACTACTGATACCGCATCATCTGCGATTCCTGTCTTATCACTCTGAGTCTTAATATCGTTAGCATATGCCAGTGCTCCGAAGAAGCTGCTTGACTCCTCGAATACGTTACGTATGTTCTCCTTATCAGATACTACGATTACGCTGGCCTTCTTTGATGGTGGAACATTCATCTCTGTACGGATATTTCTGATTGCACGTACTCCATCCTTGATGATGTCAACCTTATCTGCATCCTCTGTGAACTGATACTCATCTGTGAACTTAGGCCACTCAGAGATCATGATAGACTCTTCATCTGTAAGTGTGCAGTATATTTCCTCTGTTACGAATGGCATATATGGATGAAGCAGCTTAAGTCCGATTCCGAGAACCTTCTTAAGTGTCCAGATTGCTGCAGCCTTTGTTGAGTCCTCAGCGTTCCAGAGTCTTGGCTTAACCATCTCGATATACCAGTCACAGAACTCATCCCACAGGAAGTCATGGATCTTATCAGCTGCGATTCCCAGCTCGTACTTCTCCATATTATCAGTAACATCCTTAGCAAGCTGGTTAGCCTTGCAGAGGATCCACTTATCAGCCATGGTAAGGTCTGAAAGCTGAACGCCTGCTATCTGCTCATCTGTGATGCCTTCCTCATGTGCCTTATCAACATTCATCATGATAAAGCGGGAAGCGTTCCATATTTTGTTAGCAAAGTTACGGCTTGCATCCAGTCTGTCCCAGATGAAACGCATATCGTTACCAGGTGCATTTCCTGTGATAAGCATGAATCTGAGGGCATCAGCACCGTACTTATCTATAATCTCCAGTGGGTCGATACCGTTGCCCAGAGACTTACTCATCTTTCTTCCCTGATCATCTCTTACAAGACCATGGAAAAGAACCGTATGGAACGGAATCTTATCTGTCTGCTCCAGTGATGAGAATACCATTCTGATAACCCAGAAGAAGATGATGTCATATCCTGTTACAAGTACGTCTGTTGGGAAGAAATACTTGAAGTCCTCACACTCTGTATCAGGCCAGCCAACTGTTGAGAATGGCCAGAGAGCTGATGAGAACCATGTATCAAGTGTATCCTCATCCTGCTTCAGGTTAGTGCTTCCACACTTAGGACACTTGCAAGGTGCTTCCATCTCAACAATAGTCTCACCACAATCCTGACAATACCATGCAGGAATTCTGTGTCCCCACCAGAGCTGTCTGGAGATACACCAGTCACGGATGTTATCAAGCCAGTTATAATAAATCTTATTCATTCTTTCAGGAACAAGTTTTATCTCGCCGGTTTCAACAACCTTGCGAGCACGAGCTGCCATCTCATCCATCTTTACAAACCACTGAGGTTTGATGAGTGGCTCAACTGTTGTTCCGCATCTGTCGTGTGTTCCTACCTGATGAGTATGAGGTACTACCTTTACCAAAAGACCCTGAGCCTCAAGATCCTCCAGCACTGCCTTACGTGCCTCATATCTGTCCATACCATGATATCTTGTTTCAGGACAGTTGATAGTAGCATCATCATTCATGATATTTATCTCTTCAAGGTTATGTCTCTTACCAACCTCAAAGTCGTTAGGATCGTGAGCAGGTGTAATCTTAACGCATCCTGTTCCGAACTCCTTATCAACATATGAATCAGCGATAACCGGAATCTCACGGTTAACAAGTGGAAGAAGCAGTGTCTTACCAACGATATCTGCATATCTTTCATCATCCGGATTAACTGCAACAGCTGTATCACCGAGAAGAGTCTCAGGACGTGTTGTTGCTATCTCAACAAATCTTCCCTCTTCACCAACTACAGGATAGTTGATATGCCAGAAATGTCCTTCCTGCTCCTCATGCTCAACCTCTGCATCAGAAATGGTTGTCTCACAAACAGGACACCAGTTAACGATACGGGATCCCTTATATATCCAGCCCTTATCATAGAGCTTCTTAAATACTGTGTTTACCGCCTTGTTATTGCCTTCATCCATGGTGAAGCGCTCTCTGTCCCAGTCAGCAGAAGAACCCATTCTCTTCAGCTGATTAACGATACGTCCGCCGTACTCATCACGCCATTCCCAGACACGCTTAAGAAATCCCTCACGACCCAGGTCATCCTTGCTGATTCCCTGTGCCTTAAGATTTTCAATAACCCTAACCTCTGTTGCGATAGCTGCATGGTCTGTACCAGGCTGCCACAGTGCGTTGTAGCCCTGCATTCTCTTCATACGGATCAGGATATCCTGCATAGTATTATCAAGAGCATGTCCCATGTGAAGCTGTCCTGTAATATTTGGAGGCGGCATAACAATTGTGAAAGGCTTTCTGCTTCTGTCTACCTCCGCATGAAAATATCCCTTCTCGACCCACTTATCATACAGTCTCTTTTCGATACCCGCAGGGTCGTATGTTTTCGCCAGTTCCTTACTCATTTTTATTTCTCCTCTATATTCATAAATATTTTGAATTCGTTTTATACGGAAATATGGATTTCTTATTCTGTCAGCTTGAGGATTCCCGTGGTGTAATTCCGGGACCATTTGCGAACGTCGGCACTTAGTGAACAGCATGCTTCTGCTGTGAGCTTAGTGTCCGCTACGTTCAGCAACTGAAGCGCGAGCGATGTCCCGGAATCACATCCGGGAAGCCGAAAGCGTCAGCTTTCAAATGGCTTGTTCTCTAAACTCGTCCTTGAGTTCCGCAAGAATAATATCCATTCTCTTATCGTAGTCTGTCATGTCCTTATTGAGTCTGTTATAAACAGCTCTCTGGAGCATGGCAAAGATTGTCATCTCCTGGACGTCAGCCTTCGAATCACCGATTTCAGCCATTATATCATCGAAGTACTCCTCGTCCAGGCCATGGACTCGGATTTCCTCCCTCAGAGTCACTGAATCTTCATAGGTTGCAATTATATAGAAATATCCCTTGAGTGACTCAGGGTTGTTATTATATTCATAGGCCTTAAGGAAGTACTCCTTAGCATCCTCGATATCGAGATTATTAGCAGCAGCGACAGCTCTGTTATGGCATACATTTCCGAGGAATATCGGATCTGTGTTTTCATCTGTGCCATCCAGAATCTCATCATAAAGCGTAGCTGCCTTGATATATCTTCTATATGCAAGATATCCGTCTGCCTTCAGCTTAGCTCTCTGCTGCGGACTAAGCTTACGATACTTCTGCCATGCAGCGGCATAGGTCTTGATCTCATCAGGTGTGTAGTAATCTCCTGCATTCAGAATCTCAATAAGAAGATCCTGAGCATAAGTCGTCTTATTCATAAGACCAGTCAGCTTGTCAGCCAGCTCTTCCATTCCCAGCTCGTCGCGGATGAAATTGAAAAGTTTCTCTGACAGCACCGACTTACTTATCAGCACCGTATTATTGAATATATAGAAGCAGAGCTCCTCATATGTATATATCTCAACCTTAGTATTCAGAAAGGTGAACGGAGTTTCTGCTGTTTTTGAAGAACAAAGTATTACTTTTGACATCAGATACTGAACTCCTTTCTGTATATTTTGTTAGTAGTCGGAAAGAGCTTACCAAACCCAAGATCCTTGATGATAACCGCTCCTGAGTGCGGATCATCAAACTCAACCTCAAGACTCAGCTTCGTAGTCTTGTTAGGCCTCTTTGGAAGGCCGTGGATCCTTACAGTCTCACGCTTCTCTTCTTCGGTATGATGGTTCTTATAAACTATAGTTATCTTATCCGTGTCGTCTAAGATAACACATATCTTTCCATAGGTGTTATACCACTGTCTTCCGCCGCGTACGATCGGAACGAACTCGGTATCTCCTTCTTCAAGAGCAATGCCCACATCAAAGAGAACATTCTCCTTGGTCTCCACAAAGAAGTCATCATAGAACTGAGCGTACTCGCCGCCCACTGCTCTGTAGCAGGCACCCTTTGTGTAAATGTTCTGTCCCACGAAAACTCTTCTACCCTGGCAGAGAACGTTGGTTGACTTCTTCATCCACTTATTGGAGAAGCCGACACCTGTCAGGAATACAGATGAAATGTATGCCTTCTTAAGCTCATACTCAGCAATCTTACTGAAGTCAATATCCATCTGATAAGTATCATTGCCGTATCTTGAAAGTGATATCTGAGATGAATAGTCCTCATGCTGAACTGTTACGATCTCAGGCTTTCTGTTACGGGACATATCGATTCTATAATAATGAAGCCCATCTGCACTGTAATCATAAAGTGCAACGGAATTATTCCATAGGTCATGTGGCTGATTGAAGATGTAGTAGAGACCGCTGTCGAGGTGGCTGGTGATCTCAATACGATTCTTCTTTACGCCCATTTCCTTATATAGTCCGGACAGAAGGTGGAATATCTGCGGATCATACTCCGGCACGGATATAACCAGCTTCTTTATCTCTGCGGATTCATACCTGTACAGGAAAGAGTCTATATGAAGCTTGACCATCATAATAAAGAGGTCAGGATAAGTATATTCCCTATCGGCCACCTTCACCGGCTCAGTATTTCCGAGGTTCTCGAATATACTGTCCACCACGACACCTTCCTCCGAGAATCTGGCCTCGGATGCCTCACCGCCCACATACCAGCGCTCAGACTCGGTACTGTAGAACAGAATATTCGGCATAAGGTAGGTTTCCTTGTTATTCAACTGGCTTACGGACTCCGGCTCACGCTTAATATCGTTGTAGTATGACAGCTGTGTAAAATCCGAGCAGAGGTCCATTCCAATGTAGTATAACTCTGACATTTCCGGTTCCTTTCTATATCTAGTTCCGGCAGGTCACTTCGTACCCGCCTCTCAATCAAAGTATGTTCAGGTTTTCCTCAAACAGATGTACTGTATTGATGTAAATATCCAGATCCTCGAGAAGTGACTTGTCGTCACGCATTTCCTGCTTAACAAGCATGCTGTTGATAAGTTCGAATCGGTTGACCTTCTTCTGATTAAAGGACTTCTTCTTCAGCACTTCGCTCTCCATGATCTTAGCGTTGCCGTTCGGATCATCCTCGATGGAGTATACCAGGCGTTCTCCGTGGAATATAACGAATTCCATAACATAAACACCATCAACAACTTCTTCAAGTCGTTTTCTCTCAGTCTTTGTCTTGTTTCTTGTACCTGTATCAAAACTGTATTTAACAAATACATGACGTGTATTCTCAGTCTTATAGATAAGATAAGTCTTGAGATATACATCCTGTGGCAGTTTGATGAAGCTTCCGAACTTCTTAAAGAACGGAAGGATCTTTCCCGCATCCACGAAGCGCTCAATGTTCTCTGTAATCCACTTTCTCTGGTTGTCATTAAATCTCTGCAGCCTGCTGAAGTAGAGAAGCAGTGCCATTGCCGATACTTCGTCATCTATGTTTCCGCGCCACATTTCCTGATAAAGAGCATCCAGAATATGGTTTGGAACCTGTTCATCATTAACAAGATAATTATGTGCTGACAGTCTGAGGAATGCTTTAACAACAAGTCCTCTGCTTCTTCCCGTATAGTAAGTTGAGAAGATATCGTAAATGTACTCCAGATAAGAATTGGAGAACATCATCTGAGCAAGTGTATTCTCAGCAAGCGGTGTCATATCGGATACTCTGTCCTTAGCCAGCTTGAAGAGAGATGACAGCTCATCCAGACTGCCCTTAAAGTTCGAGGTCATATAACCAAGAATGTTGTTATTAACAGTACCTGTCTTATACAGGTTAAGGCATATGGACATCAGGTCCTCGTTAAGGAAGCCGTCTGAATCCGATACACCGTAATCAGCAAGACGATAGAGCTCATTTACATCCAGCTCGTTAAAACCATAAAGCTTAACAGCCTGAAATGCTTTGTCGAACATGTTCATATCGATGAGATATGTGATGATAGTTCTTGCATTTGCATGGGTCAGATACTCTATATCCAGCTTATTGAGATACTTGACCAGAACGTCTGTATCAAGGTTCTCATGATAGTACTCAATTATCCTGAGGCATGCCTGCTGCTTATAATCATGGGATATCTCTTCACACTGAATGATATCACGGGCAGCGTTGACCTCTTTGGCATTCTTATAAGTAAACTCGCCCAGGCTCTCATAATTGAAGAGAAGAACTCTGTAGTCGCGAGGGCTGTACTCCTTGCAGATCGGCATATAAGCCTTCTCATCCACGATTCTCTCAAAGTGGTATGGAATAGAACCTGCATATCTGTTGCCGTTATTGTCCTCAAAGACGATCGAAGCGTTATCTGACAGAATCTCGACATAAGCCTCACCATTTACAAGCGGAACTCTCTGGATATCCTGCAGCTCTTCGTGAGAGATAACAACTGCTCTTACCTTCTTGTTAGCGCAGACGATCTTTCTTCTGAAGATTATATTGATGAGCTTTCCTGCGTACATGGAGCTTACATTATCAGGCTCAAGGAATTCGTCGTAAATGACTGTAAGGTCATCGTTGACTCTTCCCTTCATGATCATCTTCTCCATGAAGTCTTCCATGGTCGGAGCATACTCATGATATATCTTCATGTGTTCAGACTTATTGAAGATAACATTTGCATAGAGGTAAGCCAGCTCATCCTCTGTAAGTGTATTCTTGTAGTTAAGGTACATAAGAACGGATGACGGAATAATATCGTATCTCGTTCTGTTCATGCTTCTGATGTAGCACTCATTCAGACCGATAAACTTAAGGGATCTGTCGATTGCCGCCTTATAGAAGCGGTGATACTTGTTGTCCAGCATATTTGCTGATATGAGCATCGAGCAGATTGAACTGAGAACAGTCAGGTTCTCGTTCTCCTTACGTGACAGTTTCTCTGCCTCATCAGCACGGACTGCCGCATCGAATCTGGCCTCTGAAGGAGTCACCACCGGTTCTTCCTTCTCGTACTCGAGCTTCTCATCCACAGCATCAACAAGTGCTGTGTCATCGCCATCCTCTGAATCCTTCTTCCAGTAATCAGAAGATCTGGCAAAAAGTATCTTATCTATTCCTGAAGACTCAGAATCATAGAGATATTCTTCTCCATAATCATCATCGTCATCATCATCCTCTTCGGATCTTCCGCCTTCAAACTTAAAGCCTTCGAACTCATCCTCTTCCTTCTTCTCGGAATCCATGTCAGCTTCCTTGAGCGGGAAGTCGAGGAGCTCTTCCTGATTCATCTTATGAGGGTTGGATGTAGACCACACCTGAGCCTTAAGTCTCTCACCGCGGAGTTCCTCTTCGTTCTTGTCATAGATCTGACGAAGAACATCGAATATCTGCTTGTTGAAATCACGGTTCTTGCCCGCAAGCTTAACAAACTCGATAAGTACATCGTCCGAGATGAACTTATGTCTGAGTCCCCACTTGATAGCTGTTATCTCAAAGGAGCCAAGCTTCTTCAGGATAATAGGGTTCTCATTCAGTATATTACAGAACTCAAAGTAGATAACCGGGCTGTTCTCGCCGTCATAGTACATATCACTGAGTTCTCTATAAAGCTGTGACTTATCCTCACTGTAAGTAGGATCAACAAAAAGCAGAAGCCAGAAGTAGAACATCTTCTCCTTCTCTGTTCTGAAATGCTTTCTGAGCAGATTTGCAACCTTCTCAGTCACATCATTATCTCTTGCAATAAGAGCACGCAGATATTCATAGTAGCACATCTGCTCACTGCTCATCTGGCTCTTATCAACATCAGCCTCTATACGCAGGAACTCCTGCTCAACCTTGCTGTAATCACCATTCAGGATATTCATATGCATGATGCCGAGTCTATAAAGGTTATCCTCAGACTCAAGCTCATTCAGAGCCTCGAGAGCCTCCATTGTCTTTCTCGTGTACTCTGCAAGATTGATCCTGTCCATTCTGAAATCAAGGTATGCTCTTGTAACAGCAACCTTGCTGGTCTTATAACGCTGCTCTCTCAGGCGGTTCTCCTGATTATCTCTAGGTCTCTGCGGCTTAGAGAGATGAACATCTATCTCAATCTTCTGATATATATTTTCGATGATAAGCTTTCCGCTGTTCTCACCTTCCGGAACATGCTCCGGAGAAATATAAACGCGGAGAGCGCATTTATTCGCTGTGAAATCCTGTGAAGATATGGACTTCTTCGCAGGGATGATAAACTCAGAATCACTTCTTATATCCGAGTAGGTATAGCCCCAGGTATTCTTGGTAAGCTCTATGGAAATGCTCTCCGTCTCTGAAGGCATCTCTATATCCACTTTGGCTTTTGCAGCAGAAAGTGTAACGGTTCTCTTCTTGGATACGAGAACGAGGAACTCCTCCATAGCCTGATCGATGGAGCGGCTGTCCAGAAGACTTCCATATACACGTCTAAGCTGAGCATCCTTATCGATAAATGTACGTCTGAACTCATCACTTACAAAAAGGCGCGCAGCATCCTTCCAGCTTCTTTCCGCAAGAGCAGCAAACTTGAAAAGGTCATCAACCCTTTCATCATGATGCTTTACGCAAGGCTGAACTATATTGATATCGTAAGGGAGTTTAAACTCTCCTCCGTCTGTTATTACATTGATATGACCACGGAAATTCTGTCCTGCTTCAAGACAGGTTGCATCATAAGAATACTTTACTGCAAACTTTCTTGACACAAAGGAATGGTTCTCGAATCGAAGCAGATATCTGCTGTCATATACGAGACCCTTAATAGGATACTGGTTCTTGGATTCTACTGTAAACTCCCCCGAATATACAGTACCAGCCTCAATATTGATTTTGAAAAATCTCTCTGAGATTACAACCTCGGGTCTGTCTATGATAAACTGACCCTTTGCATACTGTTCAACAATGGCCTTCATGCTTTCCCTCTGTAAAAAATTCTGCTGCCTAAGTGCGTCTTTCTTTTGACACTTGTTACTTTATCGTGTAGAATAATATCCGATGGTTATCCCATCTTAAACATAATTAATCAACTTATTATATCAGATATAACTTTTTTTTAAAAGGTTTCTTTTGGAGGTGCAATTCGTGAACTCAACTAACCTTCGCCTGGAGCAGTATCCAACAGTTTTATACAATGCAAACCTTAACCCTCTCGGAATCCCTGAATCTGTAAGAAGGGCCATCGCCGAGAATCTCAGTTCTATAACGAAATACCCGGATATTTATTATAATAAACTTAAGAAGGCAGCTGCCGAGTATACAGACATGACTCTCGACAGAATCGTTATGGGTAATGGTTCTTCGGATCTTTATAAACTGTATGCGACAATACTTAAGCCTAAGAAGGCTCTCCTTCTCTCTCCCGGTCCAATGGAGTATGAAAGAGTACTTCGTACCTTTAACTGTGAAGTTAAGTATTATGATCTTTCAGAGAACAAGGAATTCGAACTTGATATGGACGACCTTATCAAGTCCCTCGATGATTCATATGATGTTCTTATGATCAGCAACCCTAATAACCCAACTTCGAAGATTGTAAGTTTTGAAGATATCAAGAAGCTGGCCGAGGCCTGCAGAGACCATAAGATATTCCTTATCGTGGATGAAATGTATATCGAATTCGTAGATAACTACAAGACTTATACAGCCATCCCTCTTACAGACGAGTTCTCAAATCTCGCTGTAATAAGAAGTGTATCCAAGTTCTTCGCAGTTCCGGGTCTCAGATTCGGATATGCAGTCATGAAGAATCCTGCTCTTATGAAGCAAGTAGATATCACAGTAACAAAAAATAACATAGCTTCACTTTCAGCTATCGCTGCATCAGCTATGTTCAAAGATGATGATTATATCGAACAGGGACAGTCAGTGATCCATACTGAGCGAAGCCTCGTATATCTGGCAATGTCCACTTCAAAGAATATAAAGCTTTACAAACCGGCAGCAAACTTCATGCTGGTACGTCTCCTGGGTGACAACGTAGATTCAACTCTCGTTGCAGATCACTGCAATCAGCGAGGCATCATTATCCGCCGCTGCGAAGACATCCGCGGTCTGGATAACAAGTTCATCCGTTTCTGCTTTATGAATCCAAAGCAGAACGACCTGATGGTTAATACCATTCTTGAGATTGTATAATATATAACGAAAACACCCGGCACGCGCCGGGTGTTTTAAGTTTACACACAGGCCTGCCGGGTGCTTCTCTTATGGACGGAACAGGTATACATATACACCGTCGCCCCAGGTTCCTACTGCATGCTGGCAGTAGTCGTTGGTATAAAATCTTATCTTCAGGTACTCCGGGTACTCTCCTGAATCAAAGGAAAGCTCTCCCTCATCATTCATGAATCCTCCGGAAAAGCTCTCCGGTTCATCATCTCCGCAATATTCCCACTGTGAATTCTCGCCCCATAGACAGTAATAATACTCTTCTGTCCATGTTGCTTCGTCTCCACTAAAGGATATGGT
>JAEEGL012922237.1_pt1 | contig 11968 bp, 5 predicted proteins | sample 9134231 | NCBI WGS metagenome assembly JAEEGL01 (sample SAMN16246548, study PRJNA631951) | gut metagenome | biome: gut microbiome; feature: rumen; material: fiber-attached | host: Bos | place: Iran: Karaj | collected 2018-10 | reverse complement strand
ATCGACAGCAACTTTACCCTGCGCACGCTCAACCTGGTCGAGGTCAACGCCTTCGCTGGCGAGAATCTTTGCACCAGTCGAAGTATCTTGCGCCATAATGCCCATCAAAAGATGCTCAGTACCCATATAGCCCTGATTGTAACGTTTGGAATAATAATCAGCCTTCTGCAGCGCAAAACGGGCGTTTTCGCTGAGATGGTTCATAATTTCACTAAATTCGTCTACCATATACCCCTATTATATGTAATTAGCACTCGAAATGCAAGAGTGCTAATTACGGGGCAAGCATCCATTCGAGAATGACATATTTATAACCGTCACCGTCAGTATATTCGCGTGGTTCATAACGATATTCGGCCTCAGTCGGTAAGTATTCTGATGGCTGGAATGGCATACTAGATGCCGTAATGCGACCATCATAGAAGTTAACCTTACCAGAATCATTATGCGCGCCAATACCAGTACTGGAACCGATTGCGCGAATATTAGGATTCTGTGTATCGACGTTTGCATTTTGGCCACCATAATCCGGCGAAGTGGATGGCTCTGGCTCGCCAATTGTTACCTCGCCCGTAGTGTTATAGATGCCATAAACCGTCGCGCCCTGCACCGCGAGAGAGCCGTCGTGAATGACGACGTTGCCAGAACCGTTATAGAGGCCGCGTACTGACATTGGGGCTAGTTCTACATTAATGTCGGTCGAGTTCAGATTTAAATCGCCCGAGTCATTATATACCGAGTAGTAAGTCGTATCACTGTATGGGTATATATGCACTCCATCTCCTATGATGTCAATAGTCGAATTATCAAAGGTCATAGTTGTGCCAGTATTATATATGTCGAAAGTCGGCTGCGATATGTAATAAATTACATCGTGACGATACGTCAGGTGATCTATATTCATCACATTACTATTGGAAATAGCATACAAATTATGGGCTTGATGATCGGATGTACTGAGGGTGGCAGTAATTGTATCGAGAGTCATTGTGCCGGAATTTGAAATAAACTCAAATACTCGGCTACCGGTGCGAGAAATCGTACTATTAGTAATTGTTGAGGTGCCTGAATGGTTCACGACGGCGCCATTAATAGTCGCCCGTGTAATAGTGCTACTAATCGCATCATACTGATAATATGCGCTCGAGCCTGACGATATAGTAGAATCAACTATACTGACAGTTCCGCCACTAACATAGCAGCCGGTACTCGTGCCAGTAATATTTGAATAGTTGCTGATCGTGAGGCTACTGCTACTAATTCCGGTACTAGAAGCAGTAATGGTCGAGTTATCAATTGCGACCGTACCGTCGCCAGCGATGCCGTTCCCGCTTGCCGTAATTTCCGAGTCTTTCACTGATATTGTGCCGCTATTATCAATAGCATGCTGTGCATTGATTATTATATTATCTAGCTCTAGTGATGCCCCTGCGCTATTTACAATATAATAGTCCGATCCGCGATAATTATAGACCGGGTTCTGAGCAGTATTAGAGTTAATCATTTTTACGGTACCGCTATTCGTGATTTGATTGCCTGTTATGGTCTTATAGCCATTAGTTTCTATTGTAATATTCTTGCCGGCCGGAATAGTTAACGAGTAGAACATATAGTTATCCGCGATTAGTTCGATCGTATCTCCACTACCGGCAGCGTTTACGGCGTCGCTTAGCTTAGCGTATTTCGTCGAGCCAATCTGTGCAACATCATGTTCTGGCACGAGATAACAGATTTCATACTGCACACCATCGATTGTCTCATTTCCGATAAAGATCGTAGTATCTGCCTGGATAGCCTTTATTGCGTCTATGTAATTGAAGGCATTTATGCCGCCTTTTGCTACACCATCATAGAAATATAGACTTCCGCCATATACGCCATAGCTACCGCCGAGAATTTGAGGATTCGTCGAACTTAACGTAGAATCATTCGTACCGATCGTCATGCTGCTTGTAGCATGGATGCCATTAGTTCCTGCCTCGACCGTGCCGCCAGTAATAGTGCCATTATATGTATAGATACCATAAGATAAGCCCGAGTCGGACGAGGCTGTAATAGCACCATCGGACATTGTGGTGGTACCATACCAGTTATTATTCTGAATACCGTAGGCCGTATTCGTATTACTATGAACCGAGATATCTCCGCCAGTTATATCGACATTAAAGCCAGACCAAGCACTATCTGTAACTAGGTAACCGTAAGCGGCACCAGTATTCGTATTAACAGTAACCGTGCCACCACCAATATGAATCGTGTAGTTATTGGCGCCGCCATAGAAAGCTACAATTTCACCAGAATCATTATTAGTCAATTCATAGGTACCGCCATTGAAATATATGTCTGGACCGTTAGTATAGAGGCCGTAGGTCATATTACTACCACGGTTAAGTACGGTAATATGGGCATTATCTTGGATCGTGCCACCGCCATTAGTAACGTAGGCGTAGCCATTTGCCTTAATGTCGATTTCGGAATTGTCTTTTATAAGATATCCGGAAGTAATACCTTCTACGGCAACTCCATCTATATTAATCGAGGCATAGTCCTGTAATGTAACAGATCCGCTGCCATTAATACCGCGCGATACGCCACCAGTCGTATTATTTATCGTAATTGAGCTATGGCCACTAAGGACATTATTACTATTTGAACTGCGCCATATACCGTACACATCACCGCCATTACCATTAACCGTGATTGAGGCATAATCCGACATGGTCGTTGACGACAGGTTGCCGTCATTATAGACGCCGCCAGCGACGCCGACTATTTTTGCGGTACCAGAGAGGTTGACAATATGACTAGCAGAACCGGTAGTGTTATTAATTGGCACCGAAACACTAGAAACAGTACCGGATTGAACATTAAGAACGCCATTATTCGTGATAGTTGTAGTGTTTATATTATGGAGCGTACCGGTCGTATCAGTACTATCGATAATTGTCATTGTAGTATTATTGATGAGTGGCTGAGTATAAGTTAATGTAAAGCTATTTAAATCAATCGTGATATTTTTGTCGCTTGGGCTTTCCGAAAGAGCAGCATTGACAGTCGTGCTTGCAATTACTTTGATAGTGCCATTATTTTGGACAGCTTCATAGGCCTTGGCGAGTGAGTTATAACCAGTTCCAGCCACTTCTAGATAATTAGCACTCGGGACCAACCAGCAGTTTTCCTTACCATCAATCGTTTCCCTATGATATGTTGCGCCGTCCGGAATAGCCTTGACTACGTCCATCAAATTAAAGGCACTGGTGCCGCCTTTTGCTACGCCATCATAGAAATATATATCGCCACCATTTACTCCGTAACGGCCTCCGCTAACCGATGGATTAGTAATATCAATTGCATCATTATTTACGCCAATCGTTATACTACTTGCAGCATAGAGACCATCGGCCCCCGCCACAACAATGCCACCAGTTATAGTACCATTATGTGTATAAATGCCATATGATTCCCCCGAGTCAGACGATGCAGTAATGGTACCCGCTGACATTGTAGTTGTCCCGCGCCAGTTATTATTTTGGATGCCAAAAGCAGTATTCGTATTACTATGAACCGTAATATTCGCACCAGCCACATTAACATTGCCGCCAGACCAGGCACTATCGGTAACTATGTAGCCATAGGCGACACCAGTATTCGTATTAACTGTCACAGTACCGCCGTTAATATTGATTAAACAGTTATTACCGTCACCATAGAAGGCACTAACTGCACCAGAGTCATTGTTTGTTAGTTCATAAGTGCCGCCATTAAAGTTAACGGTAGCACCGGTAGTACGAAAGCCGTAAGTCCTGTTGTTGCCACGGTTAAGCACGGTTATATGAGCATTGTCTTGGACTGTACCGCCACCATAAGTAGCATATACGTATCCATTTGCCTTAATATCGATCACGCTATTATCTTTTATGATATAGCTAGCGACAATGCCTTCTACGGCGGCCCCGTCTATATCAATCGAGACATAGTCTTGCAATGTAATATATCCGCCACCATTAATACTGCGCGATACGCCACCAGTCGTATTTTTTATCGTAATCGAACTATGGCCACTAAGGATATTATTGCTATTATAGCTGATTCGTATGCCATATACATCGCCGCCATTACCATTAATAGTAATTGAGGCATAATCCGACATATTCGTTGATGGTAGATTGCCGTCGTTATAAACGCCACCAGTCACGCCAACTATTTTTGCGGTACCAGAGAGGTTAACAATATGACTAGCAGAACCGTCAGTATTGCTGATTGGCACTGAAACACTAGAGATGGTGCCGGATTGAATATTCAGAATGCCATTATTCGTAATAGTCGTAGTGTTTGCATTATGGAGCGTACCGGTCGTATCAGTACTATCGATAATTGTCATTGTAGTATTATTAACAAGCGTCTGGGTATAGGTGAGCGTATAGCTATTAAGATCAATGGTGATGTTTTTGTCGCTTGGGCTTTCCGGAAGAGCAGCGTTTATAGTCGCATTCGCAATCACTTTGATAGTGCCATTATTTTGAACAGCTTCATAGGCTTTCGTTAGTGAGTTATACTGGGTACCGTCTACTTCTAGGTAGTAGATTTCTGGTACTAGCCAACAATCTTCAGTATCACCGACCGTTTCAATATGATAGGTCGAACCGTCTGGGAGAGACTTAATTATATCAATGGAATTAACCGCATGAATACCTCCTTTAATAATCCCATCATAAAAACTAACATCGCCACCATATACACCATAGCCGCCACCAATAATAGTTGGATTCGTGATACTAAGCGTCTCATTATTAACACCAATAGTAATACTACTCGTAGTATGAAGACCGTTAGTTCCCGCCTCGATAGTGCCACCAGTAACGGTGCCATTGTGTGTATAGATGCCATATGACGACCCCGAATCAGACGAGGCGGTAATAGTACCGGTAGACATTGTAGTCGTGCCGCGCCAGTTATTATTTTGGATACCAAAAGCGCTACCCGAGTTACTATGAACGGTAATATCCACGCCAGCTACATCGACATTAAAACCGGACCAAGCGCTGTCAGTAACTAGATACCCGTAGGCGTTCCCCGTATTAGTATTTACGATAATGGCACCTCCATTTAAATCAACATAGCCGTTATTTCCTCCACCATAGAAGGCGACTGCACTACCAGAACCCGTGTTCGAAACTTCGACCGTCCCGCCATTAAGGGTTGATGTTGAAGTGGCGCCATTATATTCAGCGTAGGCCGTTTCGCTACCCTTGCCCACTATGACAAGATGCGCACTATCTTGCATCGTTAATACGCCATTTACGCCATATACATAGGATGTACCCTCAGCAGACATACTGGCGTTATCTTTCAGAATAGCGCTACCCTGAACCGCTACTACGGCGGCGCCGTCAATCACGGTCGATGAATTATCTTCCATCACCAGCGTACTGTCATAAACGACCCTCGATTCGCCGCCAGAGGCATTATTAATAGTGACAGAACTACGGCCGCTCATCGTGACGGTTGCATAGCGGCAATATGTAGCCGATACGAAACTTCCAGTGCCATTAATAATAATTGCAGCATCACCGGCTAGATGCAGCGAAACACGGTCTGCGCACTCGATTCCGATATAGCGGCCGGAAACATTACCACTATCCCAAGTCCAATTGGAAATCGCATTATATATGGCTCCCCTACTTGTCGAAGTCGAATCTATATAGGAGTTACTATCCATATTCCAGGTTACACCCTCTTTGGCGCGCATAGTGTATCCCGTAGTTGCGCTAAGAATTGCACTCGTCATGTTGACGGTATCGTTGTTAATAATCGTATCATTCGAAGATGTACCGGTCACTTTTACATTAGTTAAGTTCAAAGTGCCATTATTAATAATCGTCTGAGGAACACTTAGAAGACCGCCATAATGGATACCGGACGAATCGCTCGTAGTAGTGCTGTCAAGAATCGTGAACGTGCCGTTATTAGTAATCGTATCTTGGATGCTGACATTGTATCCAATAATATCAAACTCGATTGCAGTGTTCTGGGCGACCGTAACCTCATAGTTGGCGTCGAAATCGCGAATAGCGTAAATCCTGTAACCAGTCTGCGCCGAGGTATTGATATTATCTTGGAGATTGTAATAATAGACGTCGCCGCCGACAGTGGTCTTTGAGACCGCGCGATCCGCACTCTTTAGCTCGACGTGCTGACGACTTGTATCGCCAATATGATCGACGAGCGGATAGTAGCGCACAATGACGCCATCACCAGTCCTACGGTATTCCGGAGTATTATGATAACCACCATCGAGTCCAATATCGCCCTCAATGAAGCCGTCGTAAAAGTTGAAGGTACCATTCTGATCAAGGCCAATATTCGAGCCAATGAGGCGGACATAAGTATTATTAATCAAAGCCGAGCCATCACCTTCCGTATCGTAGTCATCGATACCCATCGTAAGTGTGCCGTTATTAACCACTGCGGCGCCATGCGAGTTGCTAATCTCGCCGTTGAGGAGCGTAATGTTGCCAGTCGAAGTGTTCGTGAGATTGCCGGTAACCGTATGAGTATTAAGATCGAGAGTGACGGTCTTTTCGTTCGTGAATTCCTCGGAAGTATCAACAAGGAGCGTAATTACATCATTCGGTTGCGCCTCATTCTCGGCAGCCGTGATCGAGCCATAGAGCTTGCCGGTGCGCTCGATGCGTGCAACTACGCTTGTCCAAATAGCGCGAACTGTCGTATCCTCGGTAACTACAAAACTATTGTCTGATAGAGGCGTTCCGTCCGCATATTCCCAATGATCGACAATTTGTCCTTCGCTAGTTGCTTCGCCAAGTGTAAAGGTATCGTTTTCGCCAACCTGATAGATGGTTGGACTAGCGCTGCCATCATAAATGCCACCGTTTGGATCAACGGTCACATTATAGCGAACGGCGCTATCCCAGTTCGCGACAAGTGTCGTGTTCTCAGTGATCGTAATCGAAGTATCCGTGAAACCCGGCGTACCATTCTTGGTCCAGTCGCGGAAGTCGTAGAGATTACGCGAAATATCGCTAAGATCGACGATGGTGCCCGATTCGACTACGTCGAAATAGATGTTGGATGAACCATTAAATTCGCCGCCATTTGGATCGATCGAAATATCATAATGACCACAATCGCCAGTTGGGAAGTTCGCATCAAGTGGCGCCGATTGGATGCAGACATAGAGATGATACTCTGCTTCGCTGTATGGATTTGGCGTAGTCGAACATTGCTGACCGTTAGCCGTATCAACACAAACGTCTTCACCGCCTAGATCAGCATCACAGTTGAGAGTAACTGATTCAAGTAGTGACGGAGTTGTTTGCCCCTCAGCTAGATCGTGTTTGTAGTAATACCAGCCGTCCTGGGCGTTATACTCCCAGTCGTTTTGATTCTGATAGTTAATTTGCGCATAGGATTGCTGTTGGCTCTGATCATCCGTGAAGGTCGGACTGAGGCGAGTAACACCATTTTGGGCGCGCCAGAAATCATCAAAAGAGATACGAACTTTTCGATCGGAGCCACTAACATTCGTAGCGGTCGCAAGCTTTGGCACTTCTTGGCATGGCTGCCAGCCACTTGGTGAAGTGAAGGTATCTGTGTAAGATTGAACCGAGTTTTTGACATCAAAATGGCTACTGAGTGTGGCGTGATCTTGCGAGACAGCTAGCGTAACGCCAAGTCCCACCAAAATACTGAGCCCGAGTACTCCGAGCAGCAAGCGCTTGCGATGCCTTATCCGTTTTTTAATGATTTACCTCCACAAATAGACCATTAAAACTAATGCTTAATATTAGTATATTACGCCGCTTTTGTTTATATTAGTCTTGATTTTTTATGGATTTTGTGCTATAATAGATAAGTTGTTGTAGTAATACTATATATTTCACAGGGGAAAGGGGTGAAGTAGCAATGAACTTTGTCGTATCCGAAACCGAGGACTGGGTCTGGGAAAAGGGCCACTATATTGAGGATGAGGAGGTGGAGACCTATGGGTGTGAAAAATAGTCTATTAATTGCAGGCGATATGCTGGTCAAGCTCGAGGAGACAATGAAGTCTGACGCAACAGACTTTGGTGTTAGGCGAAAGCTTAATAATTTCTTCTGTGGCGCAACGTGCGTAAAAATTGATAACGAATGCGCCATCGCAGAGAAACGCGAGGATCCGAGTTACGAGATTGACTTTAATAGTCGGGAGTATAACTTATTCGCACAATACTTCCTCAATGCGTTGAAGAAGCTCGGGATTGTGAACGGATAATAATTTGGGCTGGACTTAATTGTCCGGCCCTTTTTATGCTAATTATTCGCCGAGAAGTTCAAGGAATTTCGCTTCATCGATAACCTCGGTACCATATTTCGCAGCCTTTTCGAGTTTGCTCTTCCCTGTATTGTGGCCAGCGACGAGATAATTTGTGGTTTTAACAACAGAGCTGTGGAATTCTCCACCGAGAGCGCGGATTTTTTCAGCCGCAACATCGCGACCCATCGAGTCGAGTGTACCAGTAACGACAAAAGATAATCCATTAAGTTTGCCGCCTGAAGTGTCCTGATAAACTGGCTCGACGCCAAGTTCTTTGAGACGGTCAAGGAGCGCAAGATTATCCTCATCGGCAAAGAAAGCTAGAATTGACTCGGCGACAATCTTGCCGATGCCAGGCATTTCGATTAGTTGAGACTCGGTCGCATCGCGGAGTGCGTCGAGGGTCTTAAAGTGCGCAGCGAGATCAATCGCCGTCTGCGTACCGATATGACGAATTCCAATCGCCGTAATAAAGCGCGCGAGTGGCGGGTTTTTGCTGGCCTGGATATTATCGACGAGCTTATGGGCAGAAATCTCGGCAAAACGATCTAATGCTTCGACTTGCCCCGGAGTTAGAGTATAGAGATCCGCGATTGAGCCAACGAGCCCACTATCGACAAGTGTCTCGACGTTTTTCTCGCCAAGCCCCTCAATATTAAGAGCGGACTTACTGGCATAATATTCAATGCTACGCTTCAGCATTTCACCCGCGTCAGAACCTTTGACGCGATAGACGACTTCCCCGACCGGACGTTCGAATTCAAGTTCCGGATATTGTTCTTTGAGCGCCTCCTCGTAATTAAAGGCGCGCGAATCACTCGGACGAAGTTCGGTAAGAACGCGATTGACCTGCGGAATAATATCGCCAGCCTTATAGATAACAACCGTATCACCAATGCGCACATCTAGGCGTGAGATTTCGTCGGCGTTATGGAGCGAGGCATGACGCACGGTCGAACCGGCAACCTGTACTGGATCAAAAACCGCGACTGGCGTCGCGGCACCAGTACGACCAATCGATATTACGATATCCTTAACTATCGTAGTCGCCTCTTCGGCCGGATACTTAAAGGCAACGGCAGCACGAGGAGTCTTACCGACAATGCCAAGCGCCTGATAGACTTTGCGATCATTTACTTTAATTACGGCACCATCCGTACCGAACGGCAAATCTTGACGAGTCGTCTCGAGCTCACGAATGAAGCTCATCGCGCCAGCGAGGTCGTGGTAGATTTTTTGCTGTCTCGAGATGCGAAAACCGAGCTCCTCGAGACGATTATAGACGTCCGAGTTTTTCGGAAGATTTGGTGAAACCATATCGTAGCCCATAAATTTGAGCGGGCGGCTCGCCGCAATCTTCGGGTCGAGCTGGCGGATTGAGCCGGCGGCAAGATTACGCGGATTGGCGAATTCAGGTTTTCCGGCAGCGCGCTGTCCGGCGTTTAGTTTGTCGAAATCGGCTTTAAAAATGACAATTTCACCGCGCACTTTAGTATGCTCTTTTTGTGGAATAGAGAGTGGTACATTTTCAATCGTGCGAACATTCATCGTGACGTCTTCGCCAACTTTACCATCACCGCGCGTAACAGCCTGCTTTAGAAGACCGTCTTCATAAATAAGCGCCATTGCTAAGCCGTCCATCTTGATGTCGACAAATAATTCCGGATTGACGGCGCCGAGTTTCGCGATACGGTCAAGCCATTCGCGCACCTCATCTTCAGAGAAGACGTCGGCGAGCGAAATCATACGCTCGGCATGTTTGACTTTTTGAAACTTATCAAGCGCCTGTCCGGCGACGCGCTGAGTCGGCGAATCTGGCGTAATGAGTTCTGGGTATTGCTCCTCTAGTTGAGATAGCTCATGTTTCAGACTATCAGCCGCCGCCTCAGACATAGTCGACTCGTCGAGAACATGATAATGATAGCGATAATCATTTATTAAGTTGCGGAGCTTTTCGACGCGCTCACGAACATCATTCGGGATCATCGAGCATCCTTCTATAGAATAGGTAAATATACGAAGTGAAATATACGAGTGAGAATGAGGTCATAATCTGCAATACGAACGGCACAATTGGTACGCCTACGAGCCAATCAATATTCTGTTTAAGCACGAGATCGAGCCAAATAATCGGCAAGACGATAATTACCCAGATAACAGCAAGGAAGATGAGCCCGAATAGTACGCGAATAATAAATTTCGTTCGGCGCCCTTGAATGAGATCCGTCGTTGCGTTGACAGCCTCCATTGGATAAATGCCTGGCACCGTCACAGCACAGAGGCCGAGAATCGAGCCCGGCAATAGGTAAGCCGAGAGCAAAATCAGTAATCCACCAAAGAGCCAGAATAGGAAGGCGTAAAGCGGTTCGCTCAAGAAGTCGGTCTGAATGGCGGTTGAATATGCCACCATGAAGAGTAAGATCGGCAGCAGATGAATCAGGACTAGCAATATTACGAGAATAACTGGAATTAACGGCGTAAGTGCATTATAGAGGCCATCACGCATCTTCGGCTTGTTTCCTGCCATCAGGTGGCGCAAATAGTAAATCGTTACAAGTATAATAATACCCGTGAATAAAATTGCGAAAACCTGTTGAACTTCGGTCATACCGTTCGTTAAGCCACCGGTTGTAACGGTTGAAACGAGCAATAGACCAGCCTTCGCGACACGACCAAGTTCGCCATAATTCATAATTTCACTACTCTCGTGGATACTATCTTGAACCGTCTGATAAGTATCCTCTCTCATTATGCCGACGAACAGGATAGTCATAATAACAACTAAGACGAGAAAAGAGCCAAAGAGTCGCCAGTTCTTAAAGAGAATCTTGAGTGTGCTCGTCGCGTGCGAAACGAGTCCAGGCGCCTTAAGCCCGCGCACATAATCCTCGCGATAGCTACGCCTAAAACTGTGATGGAGCTTGAGACGAGCGCGCTTCTTAGCCCAGACCTTCTCGCGCGTTTCATAGAATGCCTGCTTAAAAGTCTTACGCGGCTTCTTAGCGGCCATGCTTTTCTTTGCTATAGGTTTCTTTTTTGTCGATTTCTTACTTTTTGGCATTTTCGAGCCTTTCTATACGCGCTTCAAGTGGCGGATGCGTAGCAAACAACTTACTAATAACAGACTTTTTGAGTGGGCCAGCAATAAACATCGCCTCGGCCGCAACATTCTGCTGACGCATTGGTCGGCCGTGTGCCTCAAGCTTGCGTAAGGCATTAATCATGTCATCTGGGTTAGTTAGCTCGGCGGATGAGGCGTCGGCAAGATATTCGCGTTGGCGTGAAACGGCAAGCTTGATAATTGTCGCAACAATTGGCGCAAGTATTAGAGTGACCATAGCGAAAATGGCGCCGATTGGCGAATTATTATCTTCGTCGCGCTTCCCCCAGAAAAGCATGCGGAGGCCAATATCCGAAATAAGGCCAACAATCGCAGTAAGCCCAAAAACAATCATACCGACGCGAATGTCATAGTTCTTGACATGCGACATTTCGTGCCCCATAACGGCGCGGAGTTCTTTATCGTCCATAATCTCGAGCAGCCCGCTCGTTGCAGCTACGCAAGCATGCTCGGGGTCGCGACCGGTCGCGAAAGCATTTGGTGCCGGATCATCCATAATATACACCTTCGGCATCGGAAGTTTCGCATCT
>JAEEGL012822529.1_pt1 | contig 11968 bp, 11 predicted proteins | sample 9134231 | NCBI WGS metagenome assembly JAEEGL01 (sample SAMN16246548, study PRJNA631951) | gut metagenome | biome: gut microbiome; feature: rumen; material: fiber-attached | host: Bos | place: Iran: Karaj | collected 2018-10 | reverse complement strand
TTCTCTTTCTTCCGGCGCTTTGTCTATCATATCAAATGCTGTTGCCTGTGCTAAGCCTCTGTTTGCCAATACTGATGTGATTGCTGCTGTTAATGTGGTTTTACCATGATCTACGTGTCCGATTGTCCCAATGTTTACATGAGGTTTCGTTCTTTCATATTTTTCCTTTGCCATTTTATAGCCTCCTTGTTAAAACAACTAATAAAATTTTATTTTAATTTTTCATTTATCCTCTTCGTTTTATTTTACCTTCTCGAAGGATAAAACCATTTCTACCTGCCAAAATAGAACCCGTATATAAAAAATGGAGCCCACGATCGGATTCGAACCGATGATCCCCGCCTTACCATGGCGATGCTCTGCCTGCTGAGCCACGTGGGCATAAACTGCTAACCAGTTACATACTTACTAATATTATATCCATCTTTCCCCTGAAAATAAATAGTTTTTTCTAAAATTTATCATTTTGTTCCCTTTTCCGCTTTTCTTCAAAACCGTGGAAATCAATGGAGCGGGTGAAGGGAATTGAACCCTCGCAACCGGCTTGGAAGGCCGGGGCTCTACCACTGAGCTACACCCGCGGAGAAATATGGGATTATTTTACAAAAAAATGGTGGGGAGAGCTGGATTCGAACCAGCGTAGGCGTTGCCAACGGATTTACAGTCCGCCCCCTTTAGCCTCTCGGGCATCTCCCCACAAATTGGAGCTAGTGATGGGACTCGAACCCGCAACCTACTGATTACAAGTCAGTTGCTCTACCAATTGAGCTACACCAGCCTAATAACATTAAGATTATAGCAATGTTTCATTTTTTTGTCAATCGTTTCTTTCCTTATTCTGTCCCCCTTTCCAAAAGATGATGCGGCTTCAAATAGCATTTTTTTCTTCTTTACATATAATACTTTGAGGTGATCCTATGCTATCTTTTTTTGATTTGCTCCAAGGCAGAGAAAATATGGATGAATCTTTGCTGCAGGCCATCGCGGAAGACGATCTCTACCATCGTCTCTCTCCCGAAAAGACCTATCCCGTTTTGATCCACTGCCCGAAAACCCGTTCCAGAAGTTCTTACTTTTCTCGGCTGGGCATCCAAGATCTGTTTCCTTACGCTTATTTGGACGCGTATTTTGGCCGCGTCAACTGCCGCCAGCTCAACATTCTTTCTCAAAATCCTCATATTTCGTATATTTCCCTCAACCGACAGGTCAAAATCCTTTTGGATGTAACGGGAAGCGCCGTTTTATCCCGACCGGTACGGGAAAATTACGGCTATACGGGAAAAGGCGTTACAGTGGCTGTGATCGATACCGGTATCTCTCCCCATCCGGATCTTTCCTCCAAAGGAAAGGTCCTGGCTTTTCAAGATTTCATCAAAGGAACTAAAACCCCCTATGATGATCACGGGCATGGCACCCACGTGGCGGGGATCGTATCCGGCAGCGGCTCCCTTGACCCAAACTACAAAGGGATCGCTCCCGACAGCAGCCTTGTCATTCTGAAAGCTTTGGATAGAAAGGGGCGAAGCTCCGAATCCCTTACCCTGACCGCTTTGGAATGGCTCATCCGCAATCAAAAAAAATATCAGATCCGTGTTTTGTCCCTCTCTATCGGCACTTCCGGGATCAAAAACCAAAACCGTGATCTGATCGTCCGTGCCGTAAACAAACTTTGGGATATGGGCGTAGTGGTTTTTGCCGCCTGCGGCAATGACGGGCCGAAACAAAGGACCATTGCCAGCCCGGCCGTTTCTCCCAAGATCATCGGCGTGGGCGCGGCGGACCACAAAAAAACTTATGTGCGCACCGATGATACGGTAGCGGACTTTTCCAGCCGCGGCCCTACGATACAGGGATATCCCAAACCGGATCTTGTGGCGCCGGGCACGGATATCGTTTCCTTGAAAGCGGTCCCTTCTTCCAAAAAAGGAGAACAGCCCCATGACCTAGCCGCCCATGTCAAAACACAGGACTCTTATACTTCTAAAACAGGCACTTCCATGGCGGCTCCCGTCTGCGCCGGTGTTGCCGCTCTTTTGCTGGAAAAAGATCCCGGCCTGACACCCGACGAGATCAAAAAGATCTTGATCCACACCGCTTATCCCATCCCCGACCCCGTTTATTCCACGGAGATCGGTATGATCGACGCGGAAAAAGCCATTCAGGCAGTAAAACCAGGCCCTTTTTCTTTTTAAAAGGCCTGGTTCTCCCTAGTTCTCCTTAGATAAAATCTCTTTTCAAAATAAAAACTGCCTGTTATCACTGTCCCTCCCGCCATTTTCTTTCCATCTCTTCAAACAGCCCCGCCATACGCATCCCTTCCGATAATTTATCGATTATCTGTCTTTGTCTTGCGGAGCAAAAAGGGGAAAGGGCATACAGCAGGTTCCATCTCGGATCTTTGCTTCGATATTTTTCTTCTTTTTCCGCTTTCTCTTTGGTTTTTTGCACGTGTGCGGCAAAATACGGTTCTTCAAACGGCTCCTTCTCTTTTTCTGTTTCTTCTTCCGGGCTCTCGCTTTCTTCTTTGATGATCTCGCCCACATCCTCTCCCATGTTCAGCCCCTGCTCGTTTTCCGGAACACCGCTGACCGTTTTGGCCATCTGCATGATCCGCTCCACTTCTCTCGGGTCCATATTTTGGGTCAGCTCCTTCATTTTCTGCAGGATAGCTTCTTTTGAAACCCCTCCTCCCAAAAAATGCTTTGCCGCTTCTCCCGCCATACTCTTTTCTTCTGCGCCAAACGCGGATCCTTTTTCCGCCTTTTCTCCCTGAAAACCCATGAGCACAGGCAGTATTTTCATGGGATCTGCCCCTTTTTCTCCTTTCATAGTCGATACCATAACGGGAAACAGCGGATTTTTTAAATAAGACTCCGCTCTTTCCGCCGACATTCCGCCCAGCATGGCAAAGAGGATCCCCAGCGGTAGATTTCTATCAGACTGATCATCCTTCAGCAAGAGGAATATCAATAAAAAAAATAAGAGATCTCCTAACAGCACCTTTTTCCCTCCATTGTTTTCTCTTCTTTCCGCAAAATGTCACCGAATAGGACCTTCGGAATACTATATCTATATAAAACTTTTGGGATGAAGATAAACATGGATTTGAATGAAATGATGCAGGCTTTTCAAAAAAACATGCCCCTGTTGGAACAAAAAGCCATGAACCAGGTCGTAAAAGCCCGTTCTCATTCCGGACTGATCGAAGTGGGCGTCAATTTAAGAAAATATATCACTTCCATCCAGATCAACAAAGACGTTTTTTTGGCGCAGCAGCAGGATCTGCAAAATTTGGAAAAGGAATTGGTGGGACTGCTGAACAAGGCTTTACGAGAAGCGGAGCGCAGGACCAATCTGGAGCTGGAACAGCTGGCAAAAAATTTGAAATTTTAAATAACCGCCGCATACAAGCATAAAACACCGCTTCTTTTCGTAAACAAAACCACTCTCATGATGAAAGATCAGCTAAACAAGATCCTCTCGCCATGAGGAGCGGGACAAACCAGATCCACCCCGCCGCGGGAGCCGGACAAACAAAAAACATAGCCGAAACGATCCGATCGGCTATGTTTTATTATTCTTTTCTTTTATATCGCTGTGCTTGCTCTATGCTCTGACATCTGAGCGTTTTCTTAAATTTTTCCGCATCAGATCACGGATCATCTCGCTGTCCTCTTCCGTCAGATTCCGTTTTGGCAGGATCAGCGCCTGCTCCTGATTGATATACAGCAGAAAATAATCTTTGATCTCATAGGCTTTATATAGATAGATCCACAGATATTCCGCTCTCGCTTTTTCCACGCCGCCTTCTGTCACGATCTTTTCTTCATCTATGGTATATTGATGCGCGTTGTTGATGGACAATCGGTCTGATTTTAAAAATCTATAGACCATAAACTCCGTTACCAAAAACAAAAGAGGGATCAATACGATAAATATCGTGCAGACATAGATCAAAAAGTCCGGAAAAAGGATCCGCCCCGTAAAATGCAGTACCAACACGCATAAAGAAGCGATCCCTGCCATTACTATGAGATACAGCATTTTCAAATCTTTAAAAAAAACATTGAAATACGCGATCTTGCGATAATCCCTTTTGTCTATGGAAGAAGTAAACGAGATCGTTTTTTTCTCTTTGCTCTGTTCCATTGTTTCACCCTGCTTTCCCTTATACTGCATAGCTTTCTTATTACACTTCTTTCCTATTTATCATAGTATAGAAAAGAAAGAAGTGCAATCATGAAATCATGCCGCTGCTCAATTGTCTATAAGTCATTACAATGATTGCCCCGCTGATCAGCGCGGTCAGAACGTCCGACACAGGCATAGAATATAAAACACCATCCAGTTGAAAAAATACCGGGAGGATCAGAGCGAACCCCACACCAAACACGATCTCACGTATCATAGAAAGCATGGTTGAAGAAATCGCTTTTCCCATTGCCTGTAAAAAAATAAAAGTTGCTTTGTTGATACAAGCCAGCACCATCATACAAAGATAAATTCTAAAAGCTTTTACCGCAAATTCCGTATAGTATGCACTTTCGTTCGATGCCCCAAAAATATTTATCAAGGCGTGAGGGAATCCTTCCGCGATGATCAGCGCCAAAAGACCCACCGCTGCTTCCGAGATCAAAAGCAGGGTAAACAGTTTTTTTACTCTGTCACTGCGCCGCGCCCCCATATTGAATCCAACGATGGGGATACAGCCGGCAGCCATACCTACTACAACAGAGATCACGATCTGAAAGAATTTCATAACGATGCCCACGACAGCCATAGGGATCTGCGCGTATTCTTGAAGTCCGAATATGCTGTCCATAGCGCCGTATTTGCGCAGCATGTTGTTGACCGCGGCCATGGCGGCAACCAGCGAGATTTGCGAAAGAAAACTGCAAAGCCCAAGAGATACCATTTTGCTGATCACTTTTCCCGTAAGCCTAAAAGAATCTTTGTCCAGTGTCACGCTTTTGATATGGAACAGATACCAAACAGCCAAAGCGGCCGTAACGATCTGTCCGATCACCGTAGCCACGGCCGCTCCCATCATGCCCCATCGGAAAGCATAGATAAAAATCGGATCGAGGATCATATTCAAAATCGCACCGATCAAGGTAGAAGCCATTGCGAATTTAGGGCTGCCGTCTGCGCGGATGACCGGATTCATCGCCTGCCCGAACATATAAAAGGGGATCCCCAATGTGATCCAGAAAAAATATTCTTTTGAAAAACGATAAGTTGCTTCGTTGACACGCCCGCCGAACATGGTCACAAGCGCATTGCCGAAAATAAGATAAGCCGCTGTAATCAAAACGCTCAAGATCACTGTAAGGATAACGGCGTTTCCAAAAGACCGTTTTGCTTCGTTTGATTTTCCTTCTCCCAAAAGGCCGCTGACCATCGCGCAGCAGCCGTCACCGACACAAACCGCAACAGCAAGCGCGATCACTGTCAGAGGAAATACGACCGTATTGGCTGCATTTCCGTAAGAGCCGAGATAATCGGCATTTGCTATGTATATTTGGTCAATGATATTATACAGTGCCCCGACCAAAAGAGAAATGATACAGGGGATCGCGTATTGACGCATCAGCTTGCTCACCTTTTCGGTGGCAAGAAATTGTTGTATTTCTTCCATTTTGAACCTCCTGAAGACAAAAAAATAATGCGTAAGCCGATTGTTCGGACTTACGCATTTCTGCTACTCAACAAAATAAATATAGCATATTTTTTTAAAAAAATCAATTTCAAAAATCCTTTGTTTTATAGATGATCTCCTGATAGCCCGTTCAAAGCAAAAACTACGCTTGAACAAGGCTCGGTAAATCTTTGTCATACTGCTTGTTGTCTTATACACTCCCACAAACACTTTTAGCGGAAGCTTTTTCTTCTGTTCTATTGCCAGCCGTCTGTCTGTTCCCCGTTTTGAAACTTTAACCCCAAAAGAGAAATCCTCTTACTAAAACTCGACCGTATGCGATAATTTTCTCTTCACCCTCTGGAGTGCGTTGTCAACAGACTTTGCGGATTTGTTGAGCAAACGGGCAATATCATGATAGGATTTCCCTTCCAGATAATAGCTCATCACTTTTCGTTCAAAGCGGCTCAACCGCTCTTCCATTTTCACCTCAAAATCCGCGTATGTTTCTTTTGTGATAAACATGGTCTCCGGATCCAATACTTCCGGCAAAGCGATCACATCAAAAAGTGTTTTTTCTTTATCCTGTTCATAGATCGGTTTGTTCAGTGATACATAGGTGTTCAAAGGTATGTGTTTCTGTCTGGTTGCTGTCTTGATTGCTGTAATGATTTGTCGTGTCACACAAAGCTCTGCAAAAGCTTTGAAAGAAGATAAGCGGTCTTTGTTGTAGTCTCGGATGGCTTTATATAATCCGATCATACCCTCCTGGATGATGTCTTCCCGGTCAGCGCCGATCAAAAAGTAAGTTTTTGCTTTTGCGCCGATGATATTTTTATACCTATAGAACAAATACTCCAGCGCCGCGCTGTTCCCTGCCTGGGCCAGCATGACCAAATCATCATCCGATATCTCGTCATAGTTTATTTTACGCAAAACGGTAGATTCCATTCCATCACTTCCAGATGCTAGATTCTTATGTTATACATAATTATACTTTTTAGGTCACATTTTGTCAATATCTACCGGCTCTTTCAGCTTAGAAAAATTTTTTGCTTAAAAACGCAGAATTCCACTAAGTATAACAATTTCCACAATTTCTCAGAATCGAAAAACGGCGAAATCCGTCCTTTTGCGTCGAATATTATTTATTCATATTAAAGAATATTTATTTACTATTCCGCCATTTTTCCAACATCTCCGCCGTTTCCTTATCGATGCGGTCCCCCAGCATGCCGCCTTTATTCTCTTTTTGCTCTTTCGTTTGGATAAAGTTCCTGTTGCGCTGTTCCGTGATCAGCAGGATCTCCTCTCTCAGTTCTCTGGCAGACAGCCGGATCCCGCCGCTGCCCAATACCAGCTGCTGTTCGATCCGATCCGAAGTCGCCACACGGACCGTGTAATCTTTTCCCAGGGAATACACCAGCTTTTCGATATAATGATCCGCTGTTTCGCCTTTTTTGGTATAAATCACGGAAACCGGCCCGAATTGCTCTTCGCTTCGCAGTCTGCTGCTACCCAAATAAGCATCAAAAACAATGACTACGATATCGCCCACAAAGCCTTGGTAGTCTAACATCATATCGATCAGCTTTTGGCGAGCTGTTTCCAGGTCGGTTTTTTTCAATTCTTCAAACTCTTTCCAAGAGTTAATGATATTATATCCATCAATGATTAAAAAAGATTTCAATTCGATCCATGCTCTCTTTGTCTTCTGATTTCATAAGCAATGACTGCGCAGGCCACTGCCGCGTTTAAAGAAGAGACCCCGTAATTCATGGAAATGCGGACCAAAATATCGCATTTTTCTTTGACCAGGCGGTTCATTCCTTTGCCTTCACTGCCGATCACCAGCGCCATGGGTCCTTTCATGTCCGTATCATAATAAACGTCCTGTCCTTCCACATCGGCGCCGAAGATCCAAAGTCCGTTTTCTTTCAGCTCGTCCAATGTTTTGGGAATGTTGACCACACGGGCCACCGGCACATATTCCACCGCTCCCGCGGAAGCTTTGGCAACCAAAGGCGTCAAAGCGGCGCTGCGCCGTTTGGGAATGATCACTCCATGGGCTCCTACGGCGCCTGCCGTACGGATAATGGATCCCAGGTTATACGGATCTTTGATCTCATCCAAAACGATCACAAAAGGGTCTTCTCCCCGTTTTTTTGCTGTTTCCAAAATATAATCCAATTCATAATATTTAAATACCGCCCCCAAAGCAATCACGCCCTGGTGGTTGTTGGTTTCGGACATTTTGTCCAACTTGATCTTCGGCACTCTTTCATATAAAATACGGTTTTCGTTGGCCAGATCAATGATCGTATTGATGGGAGCGCCCTTTGCCCCTTCCGCAATCATGATCTTATTGAGCTCTTGCCCTGCTCTTAAGGCTTCGATTACCGGATTCCTGCCTTCTATTTTATCGTTCATATTCTCCACCTTTTTGGTTTCTTCTTTTTCCTTGATTTTTGCCTGCCGGTATCCTATGGCAAATCCTGCCACTATGTTTTATAATTCCAAAAACTTTTTCCGCATCTCTGCCGCTTTGCCGCAGGAGCGTTTGCCTTCGGCGCAAGGCCCCGTCACGCATGCCGGTCCGGCGCCTTGGAACAATACCGGCGCCACTTCCTTGCACAACCTTAACATTTCCGTCGCCAATTCCCGAATTTCCCACTGGGCCCGGTTGCAGCACCGCAGAGAAAAGAAATGTAACAGCTCCCGAATATTCATGGTCACAATAAATTTTGTCGTTGCTCCGTTGGGTAGCACAAAACGGGCGTCTTCATTGGCGCCTTCCCTGCTGCCGCCGAACTTTTCGATCCAGCCGTTATACCACCGCTGTATGGTCTTCATCTGATTTTCGTATTCTCTGACCGCGTCCTGTCCCAGCGCTTCAATGCTTTTGGGCACCACATACCCAAAGGTTTTTCCTTCTTCTTCCGTATAAGCGCCTACATATCGCTGTGACTGCACGCTGAAACTGGCCAGCCGATGTCTTGTGATCTGCGCCAGCAAAGAACGGGATACCCCTTCTACACCAAAAGTGAAGGACGCATGTTCAATGGTCGATAAATGCCCCACTTCCAATAAGCCCAAAATAAATTTTGTCTGGTCTTTTGCCTGCACTTTTTCTTCCAGCTCGTCAATATTCGCGTTGGCGTAACAAAGTCTGGCAGCCATCGCGATCACTTCTTCCGGATCCAAAGTATGTTTTAACAGTTTCACATGCAAGGTTTCCTGACCCATAAAGGGATCCCTCCTTTAAATATCATTTTTTTGATAACCTATTTTCTCCTATTTGGATACTCCTGTCCAGTGTCCAAAGAAGCCTGTCCCTTTGACCTGTGACATACAAATATCCCAGCAGCGCTTCAAAGCCGGTGGCATAACGATAACTCACCGCGCTGGCGCTTTTGGGCACAGTGCTTTTGGTATTGCGCCCCTTTTTGACGATCTCCTGTTCCTTTTCACTTAATTCGTCAAAAAGCGCGTGCACGATCTGACTTTGCATTTCCGCGTTCACATACTGTATGCTCTGTTTATGAAAATCCTTGATCCGCTGATTTCCCGACTTGCACAAATGGGTCCTGACCGCGATCTCAAATACCGCGTCCCCCAAATAGGCCAGCATCAAAGGGGAAAAGTCCTTTTCTTCCAATGCTTCTTCCCCCAAAAAGTTTTTCAACATTTCTTTTTGTTCCATTATGTTCTGATCCTCTTCCAGCGGGTCTCTGTTTTGGTATCTTCGATCAAGATCCCCTTTTCTTTCAAATAATCCCGTATTTCATCAGACCGTTTATAGTTTTTATTCTTTCTGGCTTCCGCTCTTTCCCTCAAAAGCGCTTCGATCTCTTCGTCCAAAACCTCTTCCTTTTGGGTCAAAAAGCCCAATGTGTTTGCCAGCAGTAAATAGGTTTTCAGCGTTTTTTCGATCACTTCTTTGGACGAGGTTTCCGTAAAGTTCACATTGGCTTCTTTTGCGATCTCAAACAAAACAGAAATGGCGTCCGCCGTATTGAAGTCGTCGTCCATCACTTCTTCAAACCGCTTTTGATACCCTTCTATCCGTTTTAACAGCGCTTCTTCTTCCGTCGACAAAGGTTTTTCTTCCGCTGTATCGCACAAATGTTTCATATTATCCAAACTGTTATATAAACGATTTAGAGCGCTCTTTGCCTGCGCCATCATTTCATCGCTGAAATTGACCGGGTTTCTGTAATGGGCAGAAAGCAAGAAGAAACGGATCTCTTCTCCCGTATAATGTTCTCTGATCTCTCTTACCGTAAAGAAATTCCCCAAGGATTTGCTCATTTTTTCATTGTTGATATTCAAAAAATTCACGTGCAGCCAGTAATTGGCAAACTCGCAGCTGCACAGCGCTTCGCTTTGCGCGATCTCATTTTCGTGATGAGGAAAAATGAGGTCGATCCCGCCCGCATGGATATCAATGGTGTTGCCCAACAGTTTTGTGGACATGACAGAGCATTCCAGATGCCAGCCCGGACGGCCGTCTCCCCATGGGCTTTCCCAATAGGGTTCTCCTTCTTTTTTTCCTTTCCAAAGAACAAAATCTCTGGGATTTTTCTTTCTGTCATCCGCTTTGATACGGCTGCCCACATTGAGATCTTCCAGATTCTGTCCCGAAAGTTTTCCGTAAGGAGCAAATTTTTCCGTATCATAATAAACGTCATTGTCGATCACATAAGTATACCCTTTTTCTTCCAGTCCCCGAATAAAAGCGATCATTTCTTCGATATAATCTGTTGCTCTGGGATGCACTGTCGCTTTTTTGATCCCCAGACTTTCCGCGTCTTCAAAATATTCTTTGATATATTGATCCGCCAATTCCCGCACGGTGATCCCGTTTTCATTGGCGCGGTTGATCATTTTATCGTCAATATCCGTAAAGTTTTGCACATAAGTCACTTCATAGCCCTTATATTCCAAATATTTCCGCATCATATCAAAGGTGACGAAAGAACGGGCGTTGCCGATATGAAAAAAGTCATACACCGTAGGCCCGCAGGCATACATCGACACTTTGCCTTCCACTATAGGCTTGAATTCTTCCTTTTGTTTTGTCATCGTATTATAAAATCTCATAGCTTTCCTCCCATGGGGGTATCGTAACGTATTTTATTTTTCTATCAAATGTTCCAGCGCATAATCGATCCTTTTGCACAGGACCTCTTGCCCCAAGATCGGCAAGATCGCGTTCATTTCCGGTCCGTGGCACTGACCGGTCAAGGCGACTCTCAAACACATGAACAGATCTTTTCCCTTGTTTCCGGTTTCTTTTCCAACCGCTTTGATAAAAGGTCCTACCTCTTCTTTTTTGAGTTCTCCTTTTTCCAAAAGTCTTTCTTTAAAGACTTTTAGCAGTTCCGGCACATGGGGCAAAGAGATCATTTCTTTGGCTTCTTCGTTTTCCAGTTCTACCGTTTCTCCAAAGAAGATGCTTGCCATATCCGCCATTTCAGCCACATATTTTACTTTTTCTTTTAAAGCGTCCACGATCATCAGCAGTTTTTCTTCCGGATAATCCTCTTCGATCAGTCCCGCTTCTTTCAAAAATCCTTTTGCCATAGGCGCCAAAACGCCGCTGTCTGTGTTTCTGATATACATCCCGTTCATCCAGTTGAGCTTATCGATATCAAAAACAGCCGGATTTTTTGCTACTTTATAGATCGAAAACTGGTTTTCAATCTCTTCTCTGCTTAAAATTTCCTGTTCGTCTTCCGGTGACCAGCCCAAGAGCGCCATAAAATTGAACAGCGCTTCCGGCAGATATCCTTTTTCCCGATACTGTCCGATATAGTTGTCTCCATGGCGTTTGCTCAGTTTTGTTCTGTCCGGGCCCAAGATCATGGAAGCGTGAGCAAAGGTAGGTACCTCATATCCCAGCGCTTGATAGATCAAGATCTGTTTCGGCGTATTGGAAATATGGTCTTCGCCTCGAATGACATGAGAAATTTCCATTTGATGATCGTCCACCACACAAGCAAAATTATAGGTGGGAATGTCATCGGACCGCACGATGATAAAATCGGAAATGGTCGAACTGTGGATCTCGATCCTTCCTTTGATCATATCGTCAAATACGATCATTTCATCATCCGGCACCCGAAACCGAATGACCGGTTTTCTGCCTTCTTTTTCAAAGGCGGCTTTTTCCTCTTCCGTTAAGTTGCGACATCGTCCGTTATACCCCTGGTTCAGATTATCTCCCTGATGCTGCCGCATTTCTTCCAATTCTTCCGGCGTGCAGTAACAATAATAAGCGTATCCCGTTTCCAGCAGTTTTTTTACTGCTTCTTCATACAGCGGGAA
>JAEEGL012661230.1_pt1 | contig 11968 bp, 10 predicted proteins | sample 9134231 | NCBI WGS metagenome assembly JAEEGL01 (sample SAMN16246548, study PRJNA631951) | gut metagenome | biome: gut microbiome; feature: rumen; material: fiber-attached | host: Bos | place: Iran: Karaj | collected 2018-10 | reverse complement strand
ATTTTTCCCCGTTGTTGCTATTAATTCATCATAACTATCATATAACCCACTTGTTATTTGTGTTGGAGTTTGACTATTTGTGTGCCATGTCGTCCATTTTATATCTGCTGGGCTATTTTGTACAAAATATATAAACTTACAATCTGGACATGACTCGATTGTTCCCCCAGCTGGTTCTTCTACCCAGATTCCTTCATTACTTTCTGCTCTTATTTTAAAACTTATTGGGTTTGTTCCTAAACTATTCCATTCTTCGGTCGTTAAAACCGTTCTTTCTCTTACCCACTCATTTGATGTACCATTAGTATTACTTTCTGTTCCATCATATGTATCACTTATAGCTATCCTATCTGCATCGATATATGCTTTAATCGTTAATGTTCCATTTATTCCTGTTGCTCCACTTTTGATATAGCCTACTAATACTTGTTTTCCTTCTTTTACTTTTCCTGTTTCTGTTAATGTATAAATATTAGCATTTTTATCTTCTCTTGATTCCCAATATGTATCACTACTAGCTCCAATTACATTACCAGTTGTTGCTTCATATGTTGCTATAAAGTTTATTGGTATTTTTTTACCATTAATAGTATTGTTTACATTAGTTAGTGCTATTTCAAATTCTTCTCCATCAGCGTATGTTGTATCTCCTAATATTCCTAAAGTTACTGAATCTAAATTAGCACTGGCTGCTTCACTACTTGTCATTGGAAAAACATTACTTAAATTTAACGCTAATCCTTGTTCTGCATTAAAATAAATTCTTCCTGTTCCTAGATTATTAGCAGTCCCTGTTTTTGTATAATTAAAAAATGCTAAACTAACTCCCACTAAGCCTATTAATAGAATAGCTGACCCTATAATACTTAACTTAACATGCTTTTGATCCATATATTCACCTACCCTATGTTTTAATTATAATCTCTTTAAATCTTTAGTGCCATTTTTTTACTTTTAGTTTATTATGACTTTTTATTTTTGTATTCTTAATTTTGTTGTATTCACATTAAAACTTGCTATACCTCAATATGTTCATTGCAATTACTTTGAAAATTCACTTTTTTTTCATAAATCATTAATAAAACATTTGATATAAAAGTTAAATATAACATAATTTTAATTCTAACTAATGATAAATCAAAAAAATTAATATTAATTTTTGTTTTAGAAATAATATTACTATCAAAAAGCGTTCGATAATCAATAATCATTATGGATAATAATACTAAAATGCAAACAAAATTAAAAAACAAATTACTTTTTCCAATATTTAAAAACAAACTAAAAACAAAGACAATTAAAAGCAATAATAAAGGGATAAATAAAGGAAATATCGATAAGGCACTAAGCTCATAAACATCCATTTTTATTAATAATATATATAATGTTACCGTAAAAGTAATTAATAACATAATAATTTTTAAATAATATAAAATATTATTAATTAGTTTATTCATGAATGCCTCCCAATTCATTACAAATATCAAGTATTACATTAGAATACATCATATAATTACTTAAAATAAAATGATAATTATCTTCAATTTTATTATCTAAATTCCCATCATATAAAGTTAAACCATTATTAGTAAAAACAGCATTTAGATAATTAGCATTATTGACTAACATCATAATAATATTCTGATATTTACTACTCACATCTAATTTTATAATATTACTTACCCAACCATTATTAATTAATTCTTCCATAAAGTAATCATTTAAAATATATAAATCATGATAAGTTAGTTTAGTTTTTGGAATTAGTCGATATACTCCTTCTCTTTTCATAATATCAACTAATTTATCTAATAATAAATGTTCTTCATCTTCACTCTGATAATTACTAATTATTTTTTCGATTGAATTGACATTTTCTTTATATTTAGCATAATCATTATCAATTTCACTAACTATTACTTCACTAGATAAACTTTGGTAATGATGGATATTAAGAATAAGTAAATAACTAGAGATAATCAATAGAATACCTAATATAACATACATAACTATTTTTACATTATTTTTAAAAATAGTTTTCATTAGTTCTCCTTCATATTAATTATATAATGAAAATGTTTACCTTCATAATTAGCTATATTATCTTTTAATTTAATTTTTAAAGAGTAATCATTTGTTCCGTTAATTTTAATAATATTACTATCTAAAACATTGTCATTTAATTTATCTAAATCACCCGTTTTAATAACTTCATTATCCAAAGTTAGTTCATACACTAATTCATCACGCTTAAGTCTAGTAGCTGACGAGCATCCATCATTCCCCTCAGTATCTTCTAATAAAATAACATAATTATAATTTTTATCAGAATGATTTTTTACACTAAAATAATATGTCGGAATAACATTTTCATCATCATCTACTTCGGCATTAACATAATTAATATTACCAGAATTTATAAGTTCAACTCCCTTAATGAATCTCATTGCTGGACTTGCATCAATAAGTTTTCCTTCATATTCATGAAAATATAAATACCATAAATATGATGCAATACCAGTAAAAACAAACAAACTTACCATTGCAATAGTTAAGACCCCTTTATTCTTCAAAGACAATCACCTTCTTCTTATCACTAATATCATTTCTTTCAGTATTTTTATTATTTTTAATATTTCTAAATAATTTTACAATATCATATGAAACAATAGCAACACTTGGAACTAAAATGGCAATAATCCAACCATAGTATTCAATTAAGAAAAACTTTAAATAGCCAATTTTAGGAATTCGCATAATAACCTTACCACGAATCTGACTAAATTTTACTGGAGTTCGATCAATTGTTTCATTATGATCACCTTTAGTTATATATGTCTTTTCTCCATTAACATCTTCTATTCGAACTATTCGATGGGTTATTAATATTCCATAAAAAGCATTATCCAAAGATTGATAAGTAACAACATCTCCCTCTTTAAGACTATCTTCATTAACCCTTTTAATAAGTACTGCATCTCTTACTTTGATTAACGGTTCCATACTACCTGATACAATAACATAAGCCCCATAAAGTGGGGTTTCTAGCCTACTATCACGAATTTTAAAATCAACGACATAGACAACTAGAATAACCCCAACAAAAAGTAACATTACAATTATGGCATACATAACTACGGAAAGCATATAATTTAACATCCACTTAGCATCTTTTAAAAAATTAGCCATTATATCACCTATTCATTTTCCGTTGCATAAACATTTATTCTTGCTTTATATGTCTTAGATTCACTTAAATAATTATTATTATTCAACTGTAAATCTTCAGAAACCCACATTCTAAAAGTAAAGTCTTTATATCCACGTGATGCTTCTGTACTACTTATAATACCTTCGTATATAATTCTCTCTTTTGAGCTGTTATTATACTTATTATACTCATTAAATGTTTTAACACGATTATTAGTACGATAACAGTTAGAAACGTCAGCTCCATCATTAACTAAGAACATTTTTACCCATTCATCATCTAAATCACTACCATCTAATTTTTCAACAGTTATAGTATACTTAATACCAGCAGCATTTTCATTAAATCTTAGTTTAAAATCATTCGTTCTCTTGTCTCCTTGAAGACTCTTGCCTATTTCATCAACTATTGGAAATTGATTTATTAAATAGATATAATTATCATTATCATATTCGTATTCAAACACAATTTCATCATCTATTTCAGAAGGTGTAGTACATGTATTATTTTTCCACTTACATCCCGCATTAGTACAAGTGTTTGATGTTGTATAACTTGAACATGGATTTTTACAGGTATTATTATCCCACCTACATTCGGCATCATTACAAGTATTCGAAGTTGTATAGCTTGAGCATGGATTTTTACATGTATTATTATCCCAGCTACATCCGGCATTAGTACAAGTATTAGATGTCGTATAGCTTGAACATGAATCTTTACATGTATTGTTACTCCAGCTACATCCGGCATTAGTACAAGTATTTGATGTTGTATAGCTTGAACATGAATTGGTACAAGTATTATTATCCCATTTGCATCCATTAGCACTTGCACAGGTATTGGATGTTGTATAACTTGAGCATGGATTTGAACATGTATTATTACTCCAGTTACATCCAGCATTTACACAAGTATTGGATGTTGTGTAACTTGAGCATGAATTGGTACAATTATTATCATCCCATCTGCATCCATTAGCATTCGTGCAAGTACTTGAAGTTGTGTAACTTGAACATGGATTGGTACATGTGGTGTTATTCCATCTACATCCGACGTTAGTACAACTACTTGAAGTTTTATAATTTGAACATGGGGTTGTACATTTATTACTATTCCAACTGCATTCTGCACTTGTACAACTACTTGAAGTTGTGTAACTTGAACATGGATTGGTACATGTGTTGTTATTCCATCTACATCCGACGTTAGTACAACTACTTGAAGTTTTATAATTTGAGCATGGGGTCGTACACTTGTTGCCATCCCAACTACATTCTGCACTTGTACAAGTACTTGACGTTGTATAACTTGAACATGAATTGGTACAAGTGTTATTATTCCATCTACATCCCGCATTAGTACATGTACTTGAGGCTGTGTAGCTTGAACATGAATTAGAGCATTTATTTTTACTCCAACTACATCCACCGGCACTTGCACAGGTACTTGAATCGGTATAAGTAGAACATGGATTGGTACAAGTGTCATTATTCCATCTACATCCAGCATTTACACAAGTATTTGATGTTACATAATTTTCACATGAATTCGTACAAACACTGTTGTTCCATCTACATCCAGCATCAGTGCAAGAACTTGAGTTTATATAACTTGAACATGGATTGGTACAAGTATCATTATCCCAATTACATCCTGCATTAGTACAAGTACTTGAGGTTGTGTAGCTTAAACATGAATTGGTACAGGTATTGCCATCCCATCGACATCCAGCATTAGTACAAGCACTTGATGTTTTGTAATTAGCACATGATGACATCTTTTTAACTGCTAAAATATTATTAATTGGTTGTTTACGACGATTGTTTTCATAAATAGTTGTGCCACTTGAAATATCACTTTTAAGACCTTTCCAATATAAATGAATAACTGAGTATCCAATTACAGTTAATATGAGCACTAACAAAAATATCATTCCATTACGATTATTATTTTTCATATACACTCCTATATTAAGAATAACACAATATTTTTTTTATTTCAATTGTTAATAAAAAAAAGACTAAAATAATGTCAACTACTTTGTCTTTTTTATTCCATCCATAAAATTACTTACCTTAAGTGCCCATGATGAAGATCTACCATATTCTTTATACATTTTATATGGTGCTTGCATCTCTGGAGTGTAAAAATCATGACTAATTATATTAATAATATCCAAAATTGAATCTTCTAACTTATTATACGATTTATATGCCCCACCAAAGCATCCTGGACTTCCTTTCATTCCGGATGTATTATTACACTCTTTAAAAATAACTGAGCAGTCTATTTTACAATTAGAATTTTCTAAAATAATTCCACTTATTAAATATGGATTAACTCCTTTTACAATAGAAGTTTTAGCTATATATTCACCATACCCCTCAAGAGGAGTTTTTTTACAATACTTATCAATTTTTTTACTAATTGTTTCAATACTCTCACCATTAAACTTTGTATCAATTGGTATTTCTTCTTCCTGAACTACTTCCTCTTCTTCTTTTACAGGCATTAATTCATCTTCTGGATTCAAATAAATCATAAAATTATTATTAAACATTATAATATTAGCTTGATTTATTCCATAAATAAGCAATAGATTAAATGCTAATAATACTAAAAAGATAAATCCCCTACGCATAACATGCCTCCTACTCTTCTATTTGTGCCTCAACAATTTCGTATTTTTCTTCTTTTTTTACTATCCTTTTAAATTTCAACTCATTAAAGAAATCTAAAATAGCATCAATAATTAAAAATACACCAACAAAACGAATCAACAAAAACGAAATATTTTTAGCATTAACAATAATAAAAATTGAGAATGCCAGAAAAACTAATCCTACAACTAAACTAACTATCCAACTTCGGTAATTATATTTTTTTAGTCTTACACTATTAATAATAAATCTAATAGCATCCATCAAAATGATAACACCAGTACAAAAAGGAATAAGTGAACCTAATGTATCAGGATTAAGAATTAAATATAAACCAAAACTAATACAAATTATCCCAGCTAGAAAATCAAATTTACCATACATACCAATATCTTTCTTTTGATACAAAGAAATAGAATAAATAACTCCATATATGATAACCAATATACCAATAACATAATTTACAGCATCACTTATAAAACTAGGGTTTAAAAGCATGATTAATCCAGCAATGATATAAACAATGGAAACGGCATACGAGCTAGCTTTAAATTTTTTTAAAACTTCCATTCAAATCACCTAGAGTTATCATACTATATTTTTATTATTTTTTCCACCAAAAATTAACATTTTTTATTAATTATTTCAAATAATTGTCAATTTTATAAATAATTGTTATAATATTTTAGAAGGAGATGAAAAAAAATTGAAAAAAATCGTATTTTTATTAGCACTAATATTTACTTTTGGCATAAAAAATGTTTATGCTGACACAATTAATAGCATTGATATTAATGTTTATATCGACAAAGATGGAAATGCAGAAATTACAGAAAAATGGAATGTCAAAGCTGATAGTGGAACTGAATGGTTTAAACAATTATATGACATTGGAAATTCCGAGATATCAAATTTTACCGTTTCTATGGATGGTGTTCCATTAACTTACAAAGAATGGAATGTTGATGAATCTTTATCTCAAAAAAGTGGATATTATGGCATTAACTATGTTAAAGAAGGAGTAGAATTATGCTTTGGTAAAACAGATTACTCTAATCACACATTTCAACTAAAATATAACTTATCAAATGTTATTTTTAACGTAAGTGATGCTCAAATATTTAACTGGACATTCTTTCCAAAAATATATGACGGAAATAGCTTCGGAAGATTTAGTATCGTTATTAAAAGCTACTATGAATTTCCCGATACACTAGATGTATGGGGATATGGGTACAAAGGATATGCTTATGTTGAGAATGGTCTAATTAAAGCATCTAACGTTGAAGATGGTAATATGAGTGGGCAATATGTAGTTATTCAAGTAAAATTTCCTACTAATACATTTAATACTACTAATACTAATAGTAACTTTGAAACTTTTGAAGAGGTTCATAAAGCTTCTGAAGAAGGAAAATTTGACTATGATTACGGCAATAAGTTAACTATATGGCAAAAAATATTAAGATTTATTAAAAATTTCTTTTGGCTAATATTTATGCTAATTGTAACTATAATTGGAATTATAATTGGATCAAAAAGTGGTTATGGTTACAAAGGAAATAAAAAGATTGATAAAAAAGCTGTTCCTAATTTCCGTGATATACCATGTAATAAAGATATTTATTATGCCAATGCTCTACTTTTCCTAAATAATTTTGAATATAAAGAAACAAATATATTGGGAGCTATTATACTTAAATGGGTTAAACAAGAAAAAGTTGGTTTTATAAAGCAAGATGTTGGAATTTTTAAAAAAGAACAAAATTGTCTTGATTTAAGAAAAAAAGCATCGTTTGAAGCTGGTTCTGCCGAAGAAAAACTATTTAATATAATGTATGAAGCTAGTGAAGACGGAATACTTGAACCTAAAGAATTTAGTAAATGGGCTAAAAGTAACTATGATTCATTCTTTGGTATATTTAAAAATATTAAAGATGATGAAATAAGTAAATTACGAAGTGAGGGACATATTTATACAAGAAAAAACAAAGAAGAATGCAAAAAGACAAATGTCATGGATGATAAGATTTATGAAGATAGCACAAGACTCTATGGATTAAAGAAATTTTTACAAGAATTTTCAAGTATTAACACCAAGGAAACAATTGAAGTACATATTTGGGAAGAATATTTAATGTTTGCCTATTTATTTGGTATTGCAGATAAAGTAGCAAAACAACTTAAAAATCTTTATCCAGAACTATTAGAACAAGAAAAAAATATGGATTATACAACCATAATGATGGTTAATAATTTCTCATCAACTACTGTAAGTGCTGCTTCAAGTGCTAGAAGCGCAGCTGAACACTATTCATCTGGTGGTGGTGGATTCTCATCAGGTGGCGGAGGTGGTGGCTCCTTCGGTGGTGGCGGTTCCTTCGGTGGACGATAAAAAAATATCTAGTTTTAGCTAGATATTTTTAATTGCAATTATTTAATACATACGGAATAAAAATACTTTTAGCAACTTCTCCCCTTTTAGGACATGATGTACTACTTGCTGCAGGAGCTTCAAATTTAAAGCAAAATTGGCTTCCCATATCATATGCAGAATTATTTCCTAATAGATAACTATAGGTTACTTTATATGTATTCATTAACTCATACAACATGAAATTCAATTGACATTCTGTAGTATACATTCGATTGCCACAATAATTAGATAAATTTGAATATCTTTCTCCATGCCATTGGCATAAACCAATACTTGTTCCCCCATCTCCAACCATATTTAAAATAAAGTTTGACTCACGTTGCATATTTGCCATAATACCTGCTGTTGCATCAATAGAAAAACCACTTGCAAGTAATGATAAGCAAACACTTCTTTTTACACTGCCACCCTCAACATAAATAATTTGATTAGCGGCAATAGGTCTCGGATTATCAAACGAAATATACTCATTCGGATTAATTCTTGTTCCATTTAAATATACTTCAACATATAACATACAAGTATTATTAGTTTGACCAACAAAACCAATAAGTTGTCCTTTTTTAACAGTACTTCCAACAGTTACCGATATGCTATTTTTAGATAGTGAGCCATATAAGAAACTAACCCCATTATCATGTTCAATGATCACATAATCACCATATTCATTATCAAAACCTATTTTACTTACTCTTCCATCTTTACTAGCAACAACTTTAGTTTTATTACATTCTCCACGAATTGATATACCATTGTGAATTTTATTATCAACTGTTGATGCCCCATAATCATATATAATATCAAGAGATTCAGGAGTTCCACTAAATAAACCATAATAATCAGCATACATACTACCTATTGGCCAAAAATAATTAGATTTTAATTTCAAAGCATCCTTAAATTTAGTACTATAATTACTGATATTATAAATTTTATAATTAGGAAACAAATTAGATATTATTACTTGATAAGATTTATTTAATAAAGCTTCATCTATAATATTCTTTTTAATACTATCTGTAATTTGTGTATATGAACTATTAAATCTTACTAGTACCTCATTAAAGTTATTATTTACCACAATTTCTTTTTTTGTTTCATTATAAGCTCTAGTCATTATTTCTAATAATTTGTCATCTAATTTATCATAAGTAACTTTATAATCATTGTCAACTTTATAATTAATATCTTTAGCTAGATAAAAAGACTTTCCACTTTTTCCTACTAACTTACATCCAGTAGATACATCACAATATTTAGCTTCATTAATATTAAATACTAACTGTTTAGAGTAAATATTATACTTTCCAATTCCAAACAATTCAGCCTTTTTTAAAACAAAGAATGATTTAAATAAATTAAGTAATTGGGTATTTGAATAATTACTAAAATCATCGTCAATAAAAGATAAATATAATACTCCTTTTAAGTAATCCTCTAAAGAATACTTTTTAACAATATCATTATTAGTATCATTTTTAAGATATACAAATAATCTTGAATAATCAGTTTTCCAAGTTTCATACGGCATTACCTCACAGCTTACTTTATTCTTATTTCCAACACTATCTTCAATTGTAACAGAAGCCGAGTTAACATTAGTGTTGTTAACAACATATGACGAAAAACCATTCTTTTTTACTGACATATTATTTATTTGATATTCGTACGTTTTAATATCTTTATTAGAAGTAGAGACCACGTCAATTTTAGTATAACCATTATAAATAATTGCCTCACATAAAGCTTTAGGTGGATCTTTATCAATATTATTTACTTCAATTACTTTATCAATTACATTCCCCATCTTATCATGTATTAAGAAAGTATATTTTCCATTTTCACTAACTTTGTAGTTTATTCTTGTGCCATTCTTTGTTTCTTTAGATGGTAAAGTAACATAATCATATATATCTCCATAAATACTTAAAGTAATAACCACAAAATCATTTACTCTATTTGAAGGTTCTATTACATAATCAACATATATAGTAGTATCTGAATCAATAACATTAACAATTCTTTCAACAGTATTTTGATATCCCTGTGAATTAGTTATACTATAAGTAATTTTTTGTTTACTAATCATATCAGTATTAATCTTTCCATTAACAATAATATTTTGAGAAATATCACCATCAACTAAATCAATAGCTCTTGCTCCCATCTCCTGATATAAATTACCTTTTGTAACATATAAAACCTCTTCTCCATTTAAAGTTATTTTAGGATAATTAGCCTTTAACTGATCATTATTAATAATAACAACTTTTCTCATTAAAAAGTCTTGACCAGATTCATCATAATAATAAAGATTATAAACTCCTTCTGTAGTCCCAACTTCCCCTAATACTTCAACATTTTTTGTACTATAATAACCAGGATCATAAAATGGTATACCTTTAGCTAAAATAATTATATCTCCACCATATAAAGTAATAGATTGACTTTTATTATCTAATATTTTACTCTCATAACCTTTACATTTTAAATATGGCATATATTTATTTCCATCATAAAAAACACCAGATGTTTTTATACAATTACTATCTAATTCAACCTCTAAAGTTTCCAAGTCGAGATATATTTCACTGGAAGCAATTGATGGATTATTAATTCCAACATAATTTCTTGCTTTATCTAGCATTATCTTTTCCATTCGAAGATATTTTCTATTAGGATTAGAGTATATTATAAAAACAATTAATAGCACAAAAAAAAGTATAGCTAATAAAGCTATGATGAATTTCTTATTTAATACAAATTTTGGTTTACTTGAGACTTCATCATCAATAGAGTCATCAATTTCATAATAAAAATTCATACTCACCACTTTAGAACTCTTTCATACTAAATATTATATCATGTAAATATTTAACAGTAAAACATAAATTAACAAAAAAAAGACTATTTCTAGTCTTTTTAAAACTTAACTTTTGGATTTTCTTTTTCAGCTTCTGTTGCTTCAAAAAATGGTTCAGGTTTAAATCCAAACATTCCAGCAACAATATTACTTGGGAATATTTCAAGTTTATTTTTGTATTTAAGTACAGCATCATTATAAAACTGTCTTGCATAAGATATTTTATCTTCTGTTTCTTTTAAATTATTTTGTAAATCCATGAAATTAGTATTAGCTTTTAAATCAGGATAACTTTCAGCTAAAGCAAATAATCTTGATAAAGCGCCAGATAATTCACCATTAGCTTTCATCTCTTCTTCAGCACCTTGCGCATTAACAGCTTTATTACGAGCATTAATAACGGCTTCTAACGTTTCTTTTTCATGTTTTGCATAACCTTTTACTGTTTCAACTAAATTAGGTATTAAATCAGCACGACGTTTTAGTAAAACATCAATTTGTGACCATTGATCCTTTACCATATTACGTAATCTTACTAATCCGTTATATGTTGACATAAAGTAAAGAGCTATTAAAACAACTACTCCAATAATAATCCCTATTACCATATTCTTTCCTCCTCATTATTCATTATAGCATTTTTTAAATATTGTGTCTATTATTTTTAAAAAAGTCTTGAACTATTTGTAAAAATAATGTATAATCAACTGTGTTATGTCCTGGTAGCTCAGCTGGATAGAGCAACGCCCTTCTAAGGCGTCGGTCAAGCGTTCGAATCGCTTCCGGGACACCAT
>JAEEGL017366840.1_pt1 | contig 11969 bp, 5 predicted proteins | sample 9134231 | NCBI WGS metagenome assembly JAEEGL01 (sample SAMN16246548, study PRJNA631951) | gut metagenome | biome: gut microbiome; feature: rumen; material: fiber-attached | host: Bos | place: Iran: Karaj | collected 2018-10 | reverse complement strand
CGCGGTATTTGTCCGACAGTTCCTTCGCACCGGTCTGTGCAGCCTCCCAGCGCCTGTTCCAATCCTCCGGATATGCCTTCACCAGCATCTTGAAGGCGGCATTGTCCGACAGCTCGCGGACCCTGTCCTGAAAAGCCACGGGATAAAGACCGTCCACGCACTCCCGGATCTCCCGGGTGGTGGCGTCCTGTCTGCCGGCCAGCTTCACGGCCTGTCCCATGAGGTAGAACCGGGCGCAGTCCGACGTGGACGCATGTCTGTGCTCAGGCTTAAATGCGGCATACTCTGCGGGTCTGAGCCCGGTGCGTCTCTCCAGCGCCGTCTTCAGGCGTTCGACCTCGAACGCCTTCCGGGCATTCTCCGTCGTATCCACCACGCCGCTCTTTATGGCCCCGTGGGTATACTCCGCGTAATTGCGATGCTCCGCGATCTCGTAGATCTGTTCTCCCAGCTGTTTGAACGGTACCCCTTTCAGGGAGGTTTCATGGCCCACCAGTTTGAAAGAGATATCGAGCCTGCTGACGGTATCTTCCAGCGCGGTGCGGTACCTGGCAGCAAAACCTGACATCTGGTCCGAAACGTGAAGTCTCGTTCTGCCCTCGGGTGATCCGGGCTCACCGAACCAGCCCTTTCTGGCGGTGTGGTAGGCCGTACTGCGCAGGATGAGGTTCTCCAGCACCACGCCCCATTCCGTGTCTCTTCTGCGGGGATCCGAGACCACGTCGATGGCCTGCTGCAGGGATTCCAGCATCTGCCGGTACAGACGGGTCCCCTCCAGCAAAGGCTCCCCGTTTTCCTTCAGGGCACCGAAATTGGCATCCGGGTTGTTCTGGGTCCCGCGAAGCTTCTCCTTCATCTCCCGCAGATCCTCCAGAAGCTGCTCCCGCAGTGTGCGAACGGACTCGTAATGTCTCATCACCTGATCCATCCGGTCGTAGGTATCCCGGCGTTCCTCCAGGGCCTCCTCAATGAAATCGCGGCGTTGTTTGCTTTCCGGATCCGGTCTGCTGACAGCGATGGGCCTTCCGTCATAGAGCGTCTTTCCGTCCCGGGAGATGGCTGTGGGCCGGTATTCCACCCGGGCCTTGGGGTCACTTAACGCATGCATCACCACCAGTTTGGCCGCTTCGTGGAGCTGCTGCAGAGGCACCTCCCCGGAGGGCAGGGCCTGGGCTGCGATCTGGCACACATTTTCGCCGTCGATGTAGAATTTGGAGACCACATCCGCGAACCAGTCTCCCCGCGCTTCCTTCATGGCGTTCAGATACGGTGCCTCCGCGTCTGCCAGAGGTTTGAAGATCCAGTCGAACTGGCTGGCCGCTGCCTGCATCACGTCACGGTCCACATTCGGAAGGTCCAGGGGCTTTCCGTTCAGATCCGTGGCCCGGTAATCATAGCCGAAGATATCATCCGGCTCCCCTTCCGCGATCCGGGTGTTTACGTCCTCCGCTGCCCGGGTCAGGGTGCGTCGCAGCTCCTCCGGTGTCAGGCCCGCCGCACGGGTTCCGTCATCCTCCATGCCCAGAGCCTCTCCTGCCGGGATCATGGGGATCAGAAGATTTGCGCGCTCCGGCGACGCGTTTCCGGAGATCAGCTCGCCCAGCTTCTCCAGCTTTTTATAGAAGTTGATGTCCTGCTGATAGCGCTGGCGCAGTTCGTGATCTGCCTCGTTTCGCCCGCGGGTTCCGGCGGCAAATTCCTCCTGCCTGTTGATGCCGTAGGGATTGTCATAGGTGAGACTCACGGACCCCGAGCGCAGATTCTGCGTCATCCGCAGGATCCTGGCGGACAGTTCGCAGACAAAGCCCAGATCCGTGTTTTGCAAAGCGGTCAGGGCCTGGGGATCCGAAAGCTGCTCTTTCGTCGGGAACCGCAATGCCTCCTGACGCAGATTCTCGGCTGCTGCGCCGAAGAGATTGGCGACCCAGCGGATGTGCTCCCTTGTCCGCTGCTCGGTCACCGCATATCCCACCACGGGCCGGATCGCAAGTTCCTCCATCATGCGCTTTCCGCAGGCGGCCTTTTCCGCTGCGCTGAGCCCGGCCATCCGCTCCAGACTCATCCGGGGGCCGTTTTCGGGATTCATCTGCGGATCTCCCATCAGGAATACGCAGATCGCCGCCCGGACCGTATCTTCCCGATCCGGCTCCGCGATCCCCGAAAGCCGCAGGATCCTGGTGAGATCACGCAGGACCTCGGAGGGTTTGTCGTCATATCCCGGGAAGAAGTCGTTTACCCGGATCCGGGAGAGGGGCGAAACCTGCGCCGGCAACGCCGCTTCCGGATCCAGGACGCCCTCTGCCAGATTTCGCTGCGTCACATTCTCCGTCAGGGCTCTTTCCAGGTTTTCATCCATGCGCTTGCGGGCCAGGATCCTCTTTTGGCGCTCGATCTCTGCCTTTCTGGCCTCCTCGGCCTTCCGCTCCTCCTCCGCTTTTTTCGCGGCCTCGATCTCGGAAGCCCGGAGTTCCATGCCTTCTTTGGAGATCACGATCTTCGCGGGACCTACCTTCTGAAGCTCGTAGGTGATGCCGTATTTTTTCAGATACTGCTCAAAGTCCTTGTGTTTGTCGTAGAGTCCCTTCTCGTACGGATCCCAGTTGCCCTGGGCCAGAACCTGGCCGTCCTCCCGGGTCGCGGTCCGGTATTTCTGCGGGATCATGCCCATGGTTCGATCGATGACCGCCAGATCCTTCACGGCATCCGCTCCGAGATAGAGGCGAAAGACCTCTTCCTCCGGCAGATCCGCAAAGACCCCCAGAGCTTCCCGGTCCTCTTCCTTCGGAAGGGCATACAATCCATCCACATGCCTCGCGCTCTTTACGATGTGATCGGCGCGCTCCGCCAGCAGCCCTTCGTACAGGGCGGTCTTTTCCTCGTCCGAGAGGCCGTCTACGAATGCGCGGAAGGTTTCGGCCTCGGCCCGGTCTCCCTCCGGCGCATTGGCCAACTTCACCCAGGCATACTGCGCCATGTGCTGCCAGTCGGCATTCTGCTGATAGTTGCGGTAGCCCACCAGCTTTTCGGCTACCTGAGACGCCACCCGCTTATCCTCGCTCAGCACCGGTTTGACCTTATGGTCGCCAAAAGTGACGCGTCTGTCATATTCTGTCATGGAATACAAAATGACTGCTTTCCGGTATTTTTCCAATGTCTCCGGATCCGCCTTTTTCACGGCCTCGGAGTCTGCCAGCAGCTCGTCCGCCGTCTTTGGCTGCTCCTCTCCCGGAAGCTTCACGGTAAAGATCGATGCCAGGGGACGGACCTCTCTCTGGGCCGCCTCCGAGCGCGCCAGGGGTGCAAAGATCCGGTCAAAGAGCTCTGCGCAGCGCTCCAGATCCTCAGCCGAGAGCTTATCCGCTTCAAAGGCGGGGTTTTCCACCTGTTCGGAGACCAGAGGCAGGGCATAGATCCCCATTGCCGGAACATCATTGATCTGTTCCAGTGCATCTTCCGTGGGATTTGAGATCACCTGGATGAGTTCGTTCTGGTCCGCGCTGTCAACGGCCTGACAGCCCTTTGCCACATATTTGGGATCTCTCAGGCAGGACATCTCCTGCCCCTCGAGGCCGCCAATGTACGTTCCGGCACCGCCGGACACCAGTGCCAGGTCCAGCACGGTGCATACCTTTGACAGGTTGACGGTCCCCCGGTACTCCTCCTCGGAGCCAAAGCCCTTTGCAAAGCACTCCTCCCGGTCCAGACCGTTCGTAAAGTTGGCATCCCGCCTGGTCCACGCGGCAGGTGGCTCCAGGCTGGTGAGTTCGCTGAGCATGGCCAGCGCACGGAAGCGCTCATCCCGGTACCGGAGGGCGGTGGCGGTATTTGCCAGCTGATCCTTCGTGGGGAACTTCATATGATCGACGTCCAGCGCATCCCGGGCGTTTTTGATCACGGATCCGTACCAGGCGAGGCTCCCTGCCACCTCTGCCCGTTTTTCGGCATCCAGCTGGTCGCCCAGAACGGGACGATTTGACAGTTCCTCCAGGAACCGTGCGCCCAGGGCCTGCTTTTTGTCGGGATCCAGAGCTCCCAGATTTTTCAGATCCTCCGGCTTGATGCGCTCTTCTCCCAGCTCCGGGGCTCCCAGCAGGAAAGCCAGCAGGAAGTCCGCCGTCTGGGGCGACTTGGGATCCAGACCCGCACTTTCCAGGATCCGGGCGTTCCCCGGCGTCCGGGGATCGAAGAATTCCTGCACCTGCAGCTCCCACACCGGCATACGCACGTCCAGGCCGGGGATCTCGATGGGCTCGTCGCCCTGTACATAGTGCGGATTCCCGTTTTCGTCCAGGGTCTTGACCGTGGGACAGTAGGTCACCTTCGCACCGGTGGCCAGTGCCAGCATGATCTTGGCACGGCCGAACTGCTCCTCGCTGAAGGCATAGTTGCCTGAGACACCCTCCATGGCAGGGACGCCGTCGATCCGGAAGTTTTTCAGGAAGTACTCATCCGCATGAATGCCATGCAGCACGTCCAGGCCTTCACTGTCTGCCAGATAGAGACCGTAAAAATGCTTTTCAAACGCCTGTGCGATCTCTTCCACGGGGAAATCGAAGCGCTCCCAGTCCCCGGGGCGCAGAACCTTCCGGCTCGCCAGGATGGGCCGGAATGCATCGTACAGACCGGATCTGTCGTTTTGATCGAGGTTCCGGGCCTGGGCCTCGACCCGCTGCCGGTACAGCTGCGGGGCGGGGATCCCGGCAGATTTCGCATACAGCTCCTCCAGCATGCGAAGTCCCTGGATCTGCAGGAAATTGTCACAGTTTCGCAGGGCCTCCGCCGTGCTGATGCCGTAAGGGTTCTGCTCCGTCACCGCACTGCTGGTGTTTCGAAGCCCTTCGGATGCACGGTAGAGAGCCGCACCCACCGCATCCCGGTAGGGTGTCTGCTTCAGCACCAGTCTGCGCACGCCGCCTCCGATGACATTGGCGATCCATTTTGCATTCGCCGCAGCCTGCTCCCGTCCGCCGGGGGCGGTTCCCACCACGGGATGCTCCTCGAGGCCCTTCAGAAACCGCTCTCCCAGCTCCAGACGGCTTTCGGCGGACATCCCCTCGGGCTTGTCCAGATCCTCTATGCTGCGCAGTCCCTCTGTGGCCAGATAGCTGATAAAGAGCGCCTGAAATACCTCGGGGTCCTCCGCTCCCGTGATCCCGGCACCTGCAAGGGCAGCCTGGATGCGCTTTTGCATCTCAGGCTCTCTCATGTTGAAATAGTCCAGAACGGAGAAATTCCCCATATCCTTCGGAGCGGCACCTCCCAGTGCGGCTCTTTGCTGCTCCCGGTCCGTGCGGATCAGCTCCCCTTCCGTGGGCTTCGGCGGCTGATTTTGCTCCGCCTCCATTCTCGCTTTTTCCTCTTCCTCTCGCCTTCTCTCTTCCTCTTCCTCCTGCCTCCGGAGCTCCTCCCGCTCCTTCTGCCATTTTTCCTCATCCTTTATTTTCTGCTCTTCCTGCAGGCGTCTGTTTTCCTCTGCCCGGATGAGCTCCGCTTTCGCCAGCTCTTTGTTGGCCTTGATGGATGTTTCGATATAGATGACTGCCTTTTGCTGCTCGGCCGTCAGATCCTTTTTTTCCTTTACCACCTTCAGCACCTTTTCCAGCACCGTATTCCGGCTGTGGGCGCCCTCGATGACGGTGGACTGCATGATCTTGGAGAGTTCTTCGTCGATGGTGGCATCCCCCGTCAGGTTATAGACCGCGCGCAGCAGATTTGCGATATCTTCCCGCTGCACGTCCCACTGACGGTCGCTGGCCAGTTCCCGGAAGTACTCATACCCGTATTCCTGTCCCAGGAATGCCTTCTCCCGGTCCGTCACCACGATGGTCTCCGACAGGATCTTATTCAGCTCCGGATCTTTGTCCGGACGGTTGTTCGGATCCTGCAAAAGCGCATCTTCCCGCTCCTGCATCTGCTTCAGGTTGTAGGAGTGCCCGGAAAAGCGCTCCCGGATACCGGCTTCCACTTCCAGGGACAGCCGGTAGGAATTTTCCAGAAACTCCAGCGCTTTCTTCTGATCCGGATTTGCATTTTGCGGGTTCATGATGGAGTCCATGCTATGGATGGTCGCTGTTCTCTTTTCAATGCTGTCGATGGCCCAGTTCTTTCCCGTGACAAGGGTGATCACATTCACTGCATACGGATCGTTTCCGCATGCCAGACAAAACATGGCGCGGAGCATGTCCTTCTCCCAGGGCGAGGAAGGTACCCAGCCATTTGCTTCGGCAGCTGCCAGAAAAGAGGCATAGGTGGTCTTCCTGTCTGCGGCCAGCGTATCCGGTCCGGGCTCCGGAATCCCGAGCCCGGCCTGCACCGCATTGTAATACTTTGACGCAAAGAAGTTGTTTTTCAGGCGGCTGTCCGCGGCGGCCAGGATCCGGCGCTCCACCGAAACGCGCTCCCGGGCACCGATCCTGCGCTCTTCCTCCGCCTGCAGGATGGCCTTCTCTTCCTGCTCCTTCAGCTCCCGCTCCAGACGAAGCTTTTCTTCCGCTTCCAGGCGGCGTCTTTCTTCCTCTTCATGACGGCGCACTTCCTCCTCCCGCCGGAGTCTTTCCTCCTCCTCCCGGCGGAGTCTTTCCTGTTCCCTTGCAATGCGCTCGTTTTCTTCGTCGATGCGCTTTTGCTCCTCCGCCAGTTCCTGATCGATCTTCTCCTGGATCTCTCTGTGGGCGTTCGCATGCTCCGACAGCGGTGCAAACTCCTGGGGCAGGTTCAGGACACCGCCCAGAATATTATCCAGACTGTCACAGAGTTCCGCGCTCATGGAGAGCTGATTCTTCCTGGCGGTCACATTCAAAAGACACTCACGGATAAAATCCACCCCGAGGCCGCTTTCTTCTGCCTCTTGATCCGCACCTAAGCTTAACGCAAAAAGAAGGAATTTCCGGATCTCCGGCCGGCTCACTTCCCAGCCAACCGTTTCGGCCTCTTTCAGGATCTCCTCAAACTCCGCTTCCTTGTCCTGCGGGACCTTCGGATCCAGCTTTGCGGCAGCCTCCAGAAACAGCCGCTCCTGTTCTTCCAATGCGAGCTCGTTTTGCGTTTTCACCTTGGGATCTGCCATGGTATTCTCCTTCTTCTTTCTGATTCCGTTTACATCCTGCGGATGCTGCTGCATCTATAAACACCCCGGATCTCCGGGATCGGTTGCCTTTTTATCCCATCCTGCACCAGAGATAGCAAAATCCCTGGCTTCTGGATGCAAACCGTTTGGTCTTCATCAGCTCCCGGACCTCTTCCCTCGTATACCAGCCGGGATAGATCTCCTCGTCTCCGTGGAGACAGGGGATGAGTTCTCCCCTGGCCAGTCCCACGATGCATTCATTCTTTTCATTGCCCAGGCCCGGCATGCTGTAGCTGATGCCCATGCGGTCCCGGATCTCGTAAAGCTCCAGCCCGGTCTCCTCCCGAAGCTCCCGCACGGCGGCCTCCTCCGGGCGCTCTCCCGGTTCAATGAGTCCCGCGGGGAACTGATAGACAAAGTCATTCACGGCGGGACGGAATTCCCGGTTCAGGAGCAGGTGCTCTCCGGATCCATCCGTGGCGATAATGACAACCGCGTCAGGTCTATCCCCTGTCAGCTCCTCCCCGGTTTTCAGATCGGGGTTTCGGCTCACCATCTCATAGATCTTTTCCCGTCCCTCCAGGGTCTCGTACACCAGATCGTACCGGTTGACGAAATGCCCCCGGGCACCCTTTCGAATCTCCTGCAATCTCATCTTATGCCACCAAAAAACAGCCCTCTCCGAAAAGGCCGCACCAATCCCGCCCCGCCTGCGCGAGGCTCCCGGTGTTTTCGGAAGTAAGGCTGCTTCATGAAATCCCCCCTGTTTTTCTGTTCATCCGCTATCTTCGCGGATCGGGCAGATCGGGCTCCTCCCCCCGGGCGAACCATTGCAGGACCTCCTGCAGTCCCCGGGTGTTTGCGGCGGTGTCGCCGCGAAAGACCGCCGATCCGGCCACGATCACATTGGCCCCGGCCTCCAGTGCCAGGGACAGGTTCTCTTTGGTGATCCCGCCGTCCACCTCGATATCGGGGGCCACCCCTTTTTCCACGCACAGCTCCCGAAGCTCCCGCACCTTCTGAAGGCACTCCGGCATGAGCTTCTGACCGCCGAAGCCCGGCTCCACGGTCATGACCAGGATCATATCCACATCTCCCAGGTACGGCTCCAAAGCTGACACTGGTGTCGCAGGCTTGATGGTGATGCCCGCTTTCTTTCCCAGACTGCGGATCTTTGCGATGGTGCCGGAGACATCCTCCGTGGCCTCCAGGTGGAAATTGATGAGGTCTGCGCCGCAGCGGGCAAACTCCTCCACATAGCGCTCTGGCTGTTCGATCATCAGATGCACATCAAAAAAGAGATCCGTGGACTTGCGGATGGACTCGATCACGGGCATGCCAAAGGAGATGTCCGGGACAAACATCCCGTCCATCACATCGATATGGAGGTAGGAAATGCCCTCTTCCTCCGCAGCCTTGATCTGTTCTCCCAGCCTCCAGAAATCCGCGGCCAGAATGGAGGGCGACAAAAGATATTTCATAACGGACCTTTCGTGAAAAACGCCGGGAACCCCGCTTTTGTGGGTTCCCGGCTGTGTGCTTTACAGGAATTCCTTCACGGATGCATAGACGCCTTCCGCGTCCAGTCCGTACTTGTGGATCAGTGCCGCTGCGGAGCCGGACTCGCCGAACACGTCCTGCATGCCCAGCTTCTTCACCTTCACGGGGTAGTTGGCGCTGAGGCAGTCACAGACCGCGCTGCCCAGGCCGCCGATGACGGAGTGCTCCTCCACGGTGACCACCTTGCCGGTCTTCTTTGCGCTCTCGATGATGATCTCCTCATCCAGGGGCTTGATGGTGCAGATGTTGATGACCTCTGCGCTGATGCCGTCCTTTTCCAGCATTTCCGCTGCGCCCAGGGCCGCATCCACGCCGATGCCGGTGGCGACGATGGTGACATCCTTGCCCTCCCGGACCTTATCGCCCTTTCCGATCTCGAACTTATAATCCGGTCTGTCGTTGATGACGTTGCAGGCCGCGCGCCCGAAGCGCAGGTACACGGGTCCCTCATACTCCAGCGCCGCACGGACCGCTGCCTTTGCCTCGATATCGTCCGCGGGGCACATCACCACCATGCCGGGGATGGAGCGCATCAGCGCGATGTCCTCGTTGCACTGGTGGGAAGCACCGTCCTCACCCACGGAGATGCCCGCATGGGTGGCGCCGATCTTCACGTTCAGGTGGGGATATCCGATGGAGTTTCTCACCTGCTCAAAAGCGCGTCCTGCCGCAAACATGGCGAAGGAGCTGACAAAGGGGATCTTGCCGGTCAGGGAGAGTCCTGCCGCGATGCCCATCATGTTGCACTCTGCGATGCCGCAGTCGATGTGGCGGTCCGGAAAAGCCTTCTTGAACACGCCGGTCTTGGTGGCTGCTGCCAGGTCCGCGTCCAGTACCACCAGATCGGGGTACTCCGCGCCCAGTTCTTTTAACGCATTTCCGTAGCTTTCACGGGTTGCGATCTTTTTTACGTCTGCCATGATATCTCCTCCTTATCCCTGTGCGTTTAACTCTGCCTCGATCTTGTCCAGATCCGCCATGGCGATGGCATACTCCTCATCGTTGGGAGCCTTGCCGTGCCATTCCACGCTGCCTTCCATGAAGGAAACGCCCTTGCCCTTTAAGCTGTGCATCAGGATGCAGGTGGGAGCGCCCTTGGTCTCGCGTGCTTCCTTGAAAGCGGCGCGCAGCTGGTCGAAGTCATGGGCATCGACTTCGATGACGTGGAAGTTGAAGGCCCTAAACTTGTCTGCAATGGGATAGGGAGAGCAGACCTGATCGATGGGTCCGTCGATCTGGAGGCCGTTGTTGTCTACGATGACGACGAAGTTGTCCAGTTTGCGGAAGCCTGCGAACATGGCAGCCTCCCAGACCTGGCCCTCTTCCAGCTCGCCGTCGCCCAGAAGGGTATAGACGCGGAAGTCCTTGTTCCCGAGCTTTGCGCCCAGCGCCATGCCTGCTGCCGCGCTGATGCCCTGTCCCAGGGAGCCGGAAGCCATATCCACGCCGGGGATATGCATATTGGGATGGCCCTGGAGGTAGGAGCCCAGCTTACGCAGGGTGGTGAGATCCTCCACGGGGAAGAAGCCTCTGTAGGCCAGAGCGGAGTACAGGCCCGGGGCGGTGTGGCCTTTGGAGAGGACGAAGCGGTCACGGTCTTCCTTCTGGGGGTTCTTGGGATCGATGTTCATCTCCTCAAAGTAGAGGTAGGTGTAGAGATCCGCGGAGGAGAGGGATCCGCCGGGGTGGCCCGCCTTTGCGGCGTGGGTGGACGTCACGATTCCTTTTCGGACGTCGTTGGCATGTTTCTTCAGTTCCAGATTGTCCATGGTTACCTCCTGGTGTTGGATATAAGTTACGTTCCTTCGTCGCACAACAAATCCGTCGACTCAGTCACTGAATCGCACAAATCAAATGAACTGCTTTTCCTTCGGCCACAGAAGCTTAATTCCCCTGGCCATAATAGGCGTTGGCGCCGTGCTTGCGGTAGTAGTGCTTGTCCTGGAGCTCCTGGGGAGCGGGCTGAACCTTGGGGTTGATGGTCTCGCACCGGTAGGCCATCTTGGCGACTTCTTCCAGGACCACGGCGTTGTGGACGGCTTCGTGAGCGTCCCCTCCCCAGGTGAAGGGGCCGTGGTTCTTGCACAGGGCTGCGGGGACGGCCAGAACATCCCGGCCGGTGGACTTAAAGTAGTCCACGATGAGGTGCCCGGTGTTTTCCTCGTAGGCTTCCTCGATCTCTTCTTTGGTCAGGCAGCGCAGGCAGGGCACGGGGCCGTAGATGTAGTCCGCGTGGGTGGTGCCGTAGCAGGGGATGTCACGGCCTGCCTGGGCCCAGCTGGTGGCGTAGGAAGAGTGGGTGTGGACGACGCCGCCGATCTCCGGAAAGGCTTTGTAGAGCTCTAAGTGGGTGGCAGTGTCGGAGGAAGGATTGTAGCGGCCCTCCACCTTGTTGCCGTTTAAGTCCATGACCACCATGTCGTCGGGAGTGAGCTTATCGTAGTCCACGCCGCTGGGTTTGATGACGAAAAGGCCGCTCTCCTGATCGATCTGGCTCACATTCCCCCAGGTGAAGGTCACGAGCCCGTACTTGGGAAGGAGGAGATTCGCCTCACATACGATTTTCTTCAGTTCTTCTAACATGACTTTTCCTCTTTCTTTCTCAGCCTGTGGATCACTCGGCCACTGCGGCTTTCTCGGCTTCCAGTGCCCTGCGGTAGCCCTGCAGGTAGCGGTCAAAGCCCTCCACGTCTTCCTTTTCGGGCTCTAAGGTGGTGCCGCTTTGTCCGGCGAAGATCTTCGCATCCAGGTACTGGGGAAGGGTCTCGCCTGCCTCCTTTTCCACCAGGTAGGCTGCCAGGACTGCCATGCCCCAGGGGCCGCCCTCACTGGCGGTATCCATCACGGTGACAGGGGCGTTCATGGCTCCTGCCAGAAGGCGCTGACCCACCACGGGGGTCTTGAAGAGTCCGCCGTGTCCCATGAGTCTGTCGATGGGGACCTGCTCCTCCTTGGAGAGGATGTCCATGCCGATCTTTAAGGTGGCCATGGCGCTGTAGAGGTTGCTGCGCATGAAGTTGGCGATGGAAAAGTCCGCGTCGGGGGTTCTCACCACCATGGGACGTCCCTCGGAGAGGCCGGTGATGGGCTCTCCCGAGAAGTAATTGATACTCACCACACCGCCGCAGTCCGGCGCGCCCTTCAGGGCTTCGTTGTAGAGCTTTCCGTAGAGTTCGTTCTTATCCACCGATGCGCCGATGAGGGAGGCGAACTGGTCGAAGAGTCCCACCCAGGCGTTCAGGTCGGAGGTGCAGTTGTTGCAATGGACCATGGCCACGGCGCTGCCGTCGGGGGTAGTCACCATGTCCAGCTCCTCGTGCACGGCCTTTAACGGCTTTTCAAT
>JAEEGL016651684.1_pt1 | contig 11969 bp, 10 predicted proteins | sample 9134231 | NCBI WGS metagenome assembly JAEEGL01 (sample SAMN16246548, study PRJNA631951) | gut metagenome | biome: gut microbiome; feature: rumen; material: fiber-attached | host: Bos | place: Iran: Karaj | collected 2018-10 | reverse complement strand
TGGCGGCAATGCGCTTTTTGTTCTCAACGATGCAGACACGCTGCGGGATGATGACGCTGACACCGTCGTAAGCAATCTCCTCTTCCAGAATCTTGACGAACTCGTCGTGGTTCTTGGGCAGGGGTACGATATGGCGGATGTGGTCGGGGTCGACACCAAGTCCCTTGCAGATGTTGAAGAGCTTCATGTTGGCACTCGAGGGCTGGCCGCCGGTCATAGCGGTAATGTCGTTGTCGAGAATCATCACGATGACGTTGGCTTTCTCGTTGACGCAGTCGAGCAGACCGGTCATGCCACTGTGTCCAAAAGTACCGTCACCGATAACTGCCACGGAGGGGAAGATGCCCATTTCGGCAGCACCTTTTGCCATGGTGATGGAAGCACCCATGCAAACGGTGGTGTTCAAAGCACCCATGTTGAAGCCAAGGGTGTAGCAACCGATGTCGCCAAACACGCGGCCATGCTCATACTTCTTCATCACGTCAACCAATGCGGTGTAGCTGTCGATGTGGGGGCAGCCGACGCAGAGGGCGGGAGGACGGTTGGTAACCACCTCGGGCACTGCGGGACCGTTGGCGACATCCATGCCGAGGGCTTTAGCAACCTTCTCAGCATTCAGTTCGCCGTCGCGACGAATCACCTCGTCCAAACGACCATGTACGGGCTTGCCTTTGCCCAGACAGCCTTTAATCTGCTCTTCGACGAAGGGCTGGCCATCTTCGAGTACAAGAATCTCGTCGCACTCGTCATACAGCTTGCTCAGCATAGCGGTAGGCAGAGGATATTGGGTAATCTTCACTATGGGATAGGGGCACTTGCCGCCGGGGAAGTTCTCCAACAGGTAGTTGTATGCGATGCCAGTGGTAACAATACCGCGGCTCTTGTCGGTGCCGGGGATATACTGGTTGAAACCGCTCTTTTCGGAGGATTCCTCAAACTTGGGCTGCTTGTCAATCAGGTCGCGATACAGCACCTTGGCGTTGGCGGGCAGCAGCACGAAAGTCTTGGGGTCGGTGGGGTGGTTGATGGGGTTCTGGGGCAGCGGCTCGCGGCGTTCGACACCGGCGCGGCTGTGAGCCAGACGGGTGGGGATGCGCATCAGGCTGGGGGTACCCATCTTCTCGCTCAACTCATAGCCGAAGAAGACCATGTCATAGGCCTCCTGCTGGTTGCTGGGCTCCAGCATGGGAATCATGGCCCAGTGGCCGTAGAAGCGGCTGTCCTGCTCATCCTGAGAGGAGAACATAGAGGGGTCGTCGGCCACAACGATGATGACGCCCTTGGTGCCGATGATAGAGGCATTCATGAAGGGGTCGCCACAGACATTCAGACCTACATGCTTCATGCAAGTCATGGCACGTTTGCCGGCGTAGGCAACGCCGATAGAGGCCTCGAGGGCAGTTTTCTCGTTGGCACACCAGTTGGCACGGATGCCTTTCTGGGCTGCCTCTTTCGATTTGATTACATATTCTGTGATTTGCGTGGAGGGGGTGCCGGGATAACTGTTAATGGCACTGCCGCCCGCATCAATAAAGGCTTGAGCAATTGCTTCGTCACCTAAAAGGAGTAACTTCGACATATCCAATATTTTAAATATTAATACTTTACTTTGTTGATTTTGCAAAATTAAAGAAAAAAATTGACATAAACAAATTTTTATATCTAAAAACTAAAAATCAAAAAGATATGACCCCACTTTTAGTTTCATTGTTTCAAAACTTCAATGAGCATCAAGCCAGTTAACCAGACTCTCTAACACCTTGGCGTCGGGAGCCTGTCCAAGGGTGGCATACTCGTCCACGGCACCTGTATTGCACACTTGCCCAAGATGGTTAATGTCTGTCAGCAAGGAGACATTATAGGGGAGGTTGTTCTGTTTACATATAGCAGAAATAATTCTAAGGTTTTCCTCCGCCGGAACCTGGCAGTCTTTCTCGCCCCCAAGAGCCAGCAGTGGGCAGCGCATCTTGGTGATATAATCAGCAGGATTCAGAGCCAGAAACATCCTCATCCACGGCGTTGCCACCGTGACTGCCCATCCATAGCATTCCACATTTGTCAACCCACACTGCTGTTTTTGCTCTTTGGTCAGCCCCTGACTGTGTTTCTTAAACAACGGCCTGAAAGCAAGGTTTATCGTTTTCACCGTATCGACCCCATCGCCCAAGGCAAGTGTGTCGCAAACATTAAAAAGCTCTCGCATACATGCCAACCGCCTCTCCACAAGACTATCGGCCAGCCCTTGCTGATGGAATACCGTCCTGTTCTGTTGCAACAACAAGGTCTTACCATCCACGGCAGCCCCTCCAAGCATAGCCACCCCTGCAACATCGCTCCTCCGAGAGGCCACTATAGCAGCCACTGTAGCCCCTTCGCTATGTCCGAAAAGAAAAATTCTTCGCGGGTCGATAGATAGTTCCACCTTCGATTTCAAATAATCCAACTGGTATTCCACATCGGTGGCAAAATCCAATACCGTGGCATGAACAATGTCGCCCGTCGAGCCGCCCACACCCCTATCGTCGCACCGCAGCACGGCATATCCCCGTGCCGACAAATATTCTGCAATCACCTTGAATGGCCTGTGTCCCATAATTTCCTCATCGCGGTTCTGTGCACCCGAACCAGTAATAAGTATTACCGCCGGGACCTTGCCCGACACCCCTGTGGGGTAGGTCAGCGTACCTGCCAATTGCATAGTGTCATGCCCGACTTTATCAACTCCAGCTATCACAACTTTCTGTTCTGCGAACGCTTGAGCATTTACATCATGCACAACAGTAAGGCACAATAAAATAAACAGCAAACCTCCCTGGCGCACAATTCCCGACAAGCCCTTCCTGCCTTTCGACATCATCTCCATCTTATCGTTTCTATCATGTGGTCAATGTCCTCACGAATGTACGTCAGAACAGGCGACAGCGAATCGTTGTTCGGTGTGCAGTCTATATACATCGCACCGCGAAGGAAGTGGCTCACGCTGTCCGTCACCCAGAACTGGTAGGTGCTGGCCACGTTCTGCCCTTTCAAATGATAAGTCGTACCCGCCAACTTGTGCGCTCTGTCTTCGAAACGGTTCTCATCTATTCCCGACGTGAACGCATAATGGTCTTCCACAAACTTATACGAATTATCTATCTGTGTCCGCATATCCTTCTCACCCCTTATCTTTTTATACGTCATAAAAACGTAACCCTTGTATTTTGGATACGCTATTGTGAACCAAGTCTCACCCGGCAGCACCTTCTTCCATTCTATTTCCGAAAGGCTACTCTGCTCGAACGTAAATGGCAAGGCCGACGTGTCGCACACCGCGTATGCGTGTGGTGGCAAATCTATACGTAAATAAGCCTGAGGCTTGGGTGTCTCGCCTGAGTCTACACACGCCGCCATCACAACGGCTCCCAAAAGACAAATCAACCATTTAAAAACTTTTTCTTTCATATTAGTCATAAAACTATAATTCTCATTTCAAAACAAAATGCTGCGGATGAAGTCGGTGATTCATCATCAGCACCCCGGCATCATACATGTCTATACTGACGTTATACTTCGCATTCCCTTGCTGGGCCTGCCAACGCAACTCGCGTGCTCGGCATCTGTGCGGACGGCACACCACCTTCACCGTCTCCAACCCGTCGCGTCCGTCTTCAAGCACTGCCTCGTCGCCGTCGTAACAAACCACACGCATTCCGTAGTGGTCTCTCAACTTATACACCAAGTCGTGGTACATCTTGTCCCGCCCCTTGGCACAATCAACCATTCCTGCACACTCTTCCGGCAGTCCTTCGCCCATGTGGCTTCGCACCTCTCGACCAACAGTGGCAAACAGCACCTTCCGGTACATCTCAAACACAAACGGAGAGTGTATCCCATACTGCGTGTCAGCCATTATCCAATACTCCAACCTTGTCATAAGCGGTTGCAAAGATACAACTTTTTTTCAATACCGCGACGACTTTTTCTTCAAAAACAGGCCAACAAAAAAAGGCTATACAATTAACACGATATCGGATTAACCCATTAACCGATTAATAGATTAACGCATTAACAAATAGTCTCAATCAAAAAAAAAGTTGTATCTTTGCAGTGTAAACAAATAAACTACATTATGGATAACAACTTGAAAAAGAAGATTGACGACCTCGTCGCCGAGATTTCTGCCATCAACGACCTCACCCACAAAGTCTCCATTCTTGAATATATGGAGCAACAATCCTCCTACATGCTCTGGCAACTGCAAGACGAAATCCACATTGACTACGACTCGCAGAACGTCTAAACCCCTTTTACGGCCGTGAATAAAAGAAACAACATACACAATCCAATAGCTAAGAGCCCCATCCGTTCCTTAGCCTTTACTCCTTGTTTTTTATTCCTCGCCTTTTTCTCCCTACTCCTTTCCAGCTGCACCGGCGGCTACTCCTTCACCGGTGCCTCCATCCCAGTCGAAGCCAAAACCATCTCCATCTCCCAATTCCCCAACCTCGCCTCCACCGTCAACCCACAACTCGGCCAAAAGCTCTACGATGGGCTCCAGCAAATGTTTGCTTCACAAACAAACCTCAACGTCATCCCCGCCGACGGCGACCTCCAAATCGAAGGCCAAATCACCGACTATTCCACCCGAGCCTCTTCCATCGGCAGCGACGACAATGTGGCCACCAACCGCTTCACCATCACCATTAAAGTATCATTCACCAACCGCTTCGACGAGAAAGCCGACTTCGAGCAGTCTTTCTCAAGGTTCAAAGACTACAACGCCGCCCGCGACTTTTCTTCGGTCGAACAGGCTCTGGTCGATGAAATTGTCACTGAACTATGCGAAGATATTTTCAACAAATCAGTCGTGAACTGGTAATCGGCTGGCTCCTGGCCATCTTCGCCTCCGCCATTTACCTCCTCACACTCGAACCCACAGTCAGTTTCTGGGACAGTGGTGAATTTATCTCCGTCGCCTATCTCCTTCAGGTAGGCCATCCCCCGGGAGCCCCCTTCTATCAACTTCTCGCCCACATCTTCTCCTGGTTTGCACCAACCCCTGCACAAGTGGCACTCTGCTGCAACGCGCTCTCTGCCCTCTCTGCAGGCTTCACCGTCATGTTCCTCTTCTGGACCATCCTCCTCCTCTCCCCTCCCGACAAAAAAATACCTCTCCCCGCCGCCGTCATCGGCTCGCTATGCTACCTCTTCTGCGACACTGCCTGGTTCTCCGCTGTCGAAAGCGAAGTATACAGCCTTGCCATGCTCATCGCCTCCGCCACCCTCTGGGCCATGCTCCGCTGGTATCGCTGTCCCGACCACCGTCAGGCGCAACGTTGGCTTCTCCTCGTCGCCCTTCTCCTCGGCCTCGGCTTTTGTACCCACCTCCTCACCCTCCTCACCACTCCCGCTCTCTTGTTGCTCTTCATTTTCAAATTTTTCAAGGCCAAAAAGACCAACTTCCTTCAAGGATTCTTCCCGCCCGCACTGCTACTTTTCATGATGCTATTCTTTGCAATCGGACTCACCCCCTACGCCATCGTGCCCATCCGTGCTTCCGCCAACCCACCCATCAACCAGGGCTCGCCCCACTCATTTCAACGCCTTAAATCCTACATCGCCCGTGAAGACTACGAAAAAGCCCCGCTATATCCCCGCATCTGGCGTAACCATCCCAACGATTCCCTCTACGCCTCCGACTGGAGTGGCGGCGAGAACAACTTCATGGGCAATCTACGCTATTACACTTCCTATCAACTCACCTACATGTACTTCCGCTATTTAATGTGGAACTTCTCCGGACGCTACAACGACCGCCAAGGCTTCGGCTCCCCTCAAAACGGCCAATTCATTACGGGTATCCCACCCATCGACCGTCTCCTTGTCGGCACAAGTGCCCGCCCACCCGAAAGCCTTCACACCCGCGCCCACAACACCTACTACCTCCTCCCCTTGCTCCTCGGTCTTCTCGGCTTCTATGCCCTCTCCTCGCGGCGTAAAGCCTTCTGGGCTGTCTTCACTCTCTTCCTTATGGGAGGCATCATCCTTTCCCTCTACCTCAACCATCCCACCTACGAACCTCGCGAACGCGACTACGCCTACATCCTCAGTTTCTACGCTTTCGCCATCTTTATCGCCTTCGGCTCCGAATGGCTCCTTTCCAAAGCTCAACAATTCAAGCAAAATAACAAGAAAATCCTTTCCCGCCTCTGTCCCTACTGCATATACCTTATCATCCTTGCCGCACCTGCCCTCATGGCCTTCCAAAACTGGGACGACCACGACCGCAGCCACCGCTACATCGCCTACGACTCTGGAGCCAACATCCTCAACTCCTGCGACCGCCATCCCCAACGAGCCATCCTCTTCTGCTACGGCGACAACGACACCTTCCCCCTCTGGTACCTTCAACAGGTCGAAAACATCCGCACCGACATCCAAGTCGAAAACATCGCCCTTATCGGCTACCACAAGTTTGTCAACCTCTATACCCAATGCCTCCAATCCGGCCGCCCCGTCTACCTCACCCACTACGCCTACAACGCCTTCCACTCCCAATTCGGTCCCTGCATTCAACTCGAAGGCAACACCTACCGTCTCACCCAGACCCCTTGCGACAGCGTCGCTACTCATTCGTTCCTCCTCCACCTCAATAACATGACCTGGCATCCCATGCAGCACGTCTACATCGACGAAACAGGCTGCAAATTCATTGAGCAATACTGGAAAGACATCCTCCTCCTTGCCGACAACCTCTCCTCCAAGGGGCAAAACGACAAAGCCCGCTGGGCTCTCGACAAAACCCTGTCCGAAATCCCCCTCTCCGCACTTCAGGACGTGCGCCTCATCTACGATATTGGCCAAGCCTGTCTCCGCGCCGGAAACACCTCCGCCCACGACAACGTCAACCAATACCTTGCCGACATCCTCCGCCAGCAACTCGACTACTTCCACACACTCTCTCCCCAACGCCAAGCCGCTATGCCCTACACCCTCGGTCCCCGCAACGAAATAGCATCATTAATCGGAATACAATAACTAACAAAAATTCAATATTATGAAAAAATCATTTTTATTAATCGCACTTGCCTCCGCACTCTTCATGTGCAGCTGCGAAAAAGACCCTGCCAACAATCCTGCCAGCCATGAACCCGTCATTGACGTCACCCCATATCTGGGCAGCTACCTCATGACCCGCCACACCGACCTCGTTCTCTCCGTAGCCACGTTCAACATCCCTATTGACCGCGACCTCGACGTTGAAGTTGTCACAGTCAAAAAAGACCCCAACCAACAGTATGGCATCATCATGACCAGCTCCGACGGCATGTACATGCGCGGCACCGTCGACACCCTCGGCTTGCACCTGCAAAACGACACCATCGCCTTAAACATCGACACCTTGGGCGTCAAAGCTTCTCTGCAAGCCACCATGTCTCACCCCGTCATCTCAGCCCCCGTCAACGGCGTCATGGACTGGACAAGTACTGCCACCGGCACTGCCTCGGCTGTTGTCCCAATCCTCGGCACCATCACCGGCACCATCACTGGCAACATGCACTACCGCACAGCCCTGAGATAACATTTCTAAACAAAAAAAGAATGGCAGCCATCCCGACTGCCACTCTTTTTTTGCTTCATCCAGTTACCTCCCTTGCCTGTAGTCTACACCTCTGATTACTATAGATTATTACTACGATAAATCCAGCATTAAAGCCCTCACCCTCTTTCTATACTTAGTATTTCCCCCTTCCAACACTCAAGAAAGTTTGAATTTGAGGAATGAAATCACCAAATTCTATAATATTTGGCGATTTCTCATTTTTTGTATATTTGTGCCATCAAAAAATAGACCCCATTTACTCGCGAACTCCTCCCCAATCACTAACGCTCTTAAAACAAAAAAAGCAGACTCTAAAAGTCTGCTTTTTGTTTCTTTCGGGTGGGAGGTGGGGCTCGAACCCACGACCTCCAGATCCACAATCTGGCGCTCTAACCAGCTGAACTACGCCCACCGTCTTGATTCGAAAATCGGTTGCAAAAGTACTACTTTTTTCTGACATGACAAACTTTTTTTCAAAAAAAATTGTATCTTTGCCTTATGATATCAAAGAACAAACTCAAGGAACTATCTGGCTTTAAGCAACAAAAGCATTGCGACGATGCATCGGTTTTTATTGTCGAAGGTGTGAAATTGTCCAACGAGGCACTTGCTGCAAACGCCCCTATCCGCATCATCTGTGCAACAAATTTATGGCTCTCTCAACACAACAACCTCCCCGCTGACGCAGAAATATATGAGGTTGAACAGGATACACTCTCCCGCCTCAGCCACATGCAAACCCCCAACGAAGTATGGATGCTGGTAGACAGACATTTGCCACTCCCCAACAACAACTGTCCCCTCACGCTGGCTCTTGACCATCTACAAGACCCCGGAAACTTGGGTACCATCATTCGCACTGCCGATTGGTTTGGTGTGCGACGCATTGTCTGTAGCGACGGCTCCGTCTCCTGCTTCAATCCCAAGGTGGTACAAAGCACTATGGGCAGCCTATTCCGCACCGAAATCATCTATACCGACCTCCCCACCTATCTCGCCTCATGCAACAAACCCGTTATAGGCGCACTCCTCGACGGTTCGAATATCTGGGATAACAACCAACGTCTCCAACTGCCTCAAGAAGGTGCTATACTCGTAATAGGCAACGAAAGCCGCGGCATTTCCCTCCCTGTGCAGCAATATGTCACTCAACGCATTGCAATACCCAACCTGGGAGGCACCGCCGAATCCCTCAACGCCTCCGTAGCCTGCGCCATCCTCATGGCCGAACTGCTGCGGACATAACGCTGCCCGCTCCCTTATTTTACAACTTAAATCCGGCCACGCTTCTGCACTGACCATCCTTGCTAATAAAAGTCAAAAAATACACGCCCTTAGGCCATTGTGCCGTATTGATACGACAAATGCCACCTTCAACTGCATGGGTCGTCAGATTGCGCCCTTTGGCATCGCTCACCGTCAACACGCCGCCCTGCGACTCTTCTCCAGTCTCCACTACCACATAATCCGTTGCTGGGTTAGGATACACCCTCATCCTCATCACTGCCGATTCCTGATTTATGGAAAGCATCCCTGCTGTCGCTCTACTGAAATCCGGTATTCCATACCCGCATCTATCGGTCGGCCATACTGCTAAATGCCCCCATGCTCGCACCGAGTCACATAGTTGCCGCGGGTTCATCACGCGATAACGCTGCCACAAGCAGGCCATCATCCCCGCCATGATTGGACACGCATACGATGTCCCGCTGCCTATCTGGAGGTAACCTCCCTCACCAACTGTCATCACGCCATCTCCTAAAGCCACCACATCGGGCTTTCTCACCATAGCCGCCGTAGGCCCATAAGAACTAAAGCTGGCCCAATTGCCCTCATTTTCCACGGCTCCGACCGTCAACACTTCCGGCACATCGGCAGGAACATTCAACTGGTGGAACTCATCTTCCCCGTTGTTACCCGCCGCATTCAGCAACAACATCCCGCGCGACACTGCTATAGCCGCCGCCCGCGACATGGGAGCCGTTCGTCCATCAAGGTCTGCCAACGAGTAGCTCTGCGTACTGTCATCATAATCAAAATATCCCAACGATGTAGTAATTATATCCGCACCCAGGCTGTCAAGATATTCCGCCGCAGCTATCCAGTTATACTCCTCCAAAGGCGTCTCGCTCTCCACATCCTCCGTCCGGCACAACACATACGTCGCCTTCGGGGCTGTCCCAACATACACACCCGCTCTATCTACAGCCATCAGCGACAACACATGCATCCCATGGTTCCCCATATAACCCGGCTCTTCGCCCATACTGACAAAATCGCGCATCGCCAACAACCTCCCTTCGTTTCGCATTTCTCTATACACAGACAACGTGTCCACACCAGGGAAACCAGCGTCGCAAACCCCTATCACAATCCCTTGCCCCTCAAAACCTCTTCTATGCAATTCCTCGCCTGCCAGTTGCTCAATCTGCGGGTAGCTCCAGCCGTAATAATCCACGCCCGAAAGCGAGTCGTCCAGCCGTAACCGATTCTTCACACTTAAAACTTTAGTCGAATCCACATGCAGAGTATCCACCTCATGCTTGCAAAGTTTCACCTCTCTTACAAACTCGTACCGCTGCACAAAATCATCTGGCAACGCCTCGGTTGTCCTTACCACAACACCGTTCTGCCACCGCAACTGATGCCGGACTTCTAACCCGGCCTGCTGCAACGCCGCCACATACTGCGGGTTCACTGGCAAATCCATACTGTCAACGGCAATTCTCTGGCGTATCCGCCGTTCCATAGCCCGGCTGCTCAAATATTCCGACGGCCGCTCTATTGCAAATGGGGTACCCTCTTTGCCGTTGAAAGCCAACCAGTAATAATACTTGTCCTGCCCGCAGACCTCTCCAATCCAAGACACCATCAGTGCCATCAGAGCTATCAAGCGTACCCCATGCAAGACAACCCCAGTCCTCATCTCACGTCTTTTCATTCTTCCTGTATTTTCCGTTATAGTTTTAGTCTGAAATTCATATACCACAATTCACATGCACCCGACGGGTTCTGTTCCACATACATCCCTATCGACCCATCCGGCAACAGCGTCATCGACGAGTACACCGACGGCCCCGGACACATCAATATCGGTTTCTGCCATGTCTTCCCCTCGTCATAACTCACATATATGCTCACATCTTCCCGTTCCATCGAGTTTGGCATGGAATGCAGCAGCACACTCTTTCCTCCGGTCTTTATTCGAAGCATGTCCCCGTTGCAGGCGTTTGTCGACATCTCTGTCCATACTCCTTGCTTGCCCCAGGTCACTCCTCCGTCAGTGGAGACATTATATCCCCGCGGGCCTCTCTGTCTTACACTTATCAGCACCGACCCGTCCTCACGTTCTATCAACTTCGATTCGTCTCCTCCTTTATATGCCATCTCCGACACTTGCCATGTGTAGCCGTTGTCATCTGAATAGATAACATAATCGTCCGACACATTCTCCTCAGCCCTGAGCAACGAGGCGGCAAAAAGCACTCGTCCTTTGTGTTCCCCTTTCTCAAGTCTCAAGCCATTGCCACTGGCAACAAAAGCCCCCCTGTAATTCTTGCAGGCTGGGTTCATTGCCGTACTTCCCCACACTCTTGACGTTATCTCCTGAGGCTCTGACCAACTGACTCCGTTGTCCTTGCTTCGGCACACAAATATCCTTATCGGGTTCTTCTCCGTCGACTGGAAATAGCCGTTGTGTCCTGCCATCAAACACAGCACATCGCCGTTTCCACACACCACCAACGCAGGGTCGCCATAGCCTCGGTCCTTACCCATCCCACGAACTATCGTCTTAGGCTCCGACCACGTCCGGCCGTTGTCCGTGCTCCGTCGGCACACCACGTCAATGTCCTGCGGCAAATCCTGTTCGTTGTTCTTGCGTTTGTCGTTCACCGCTATCAGTGACCCGTCGGGCATCACACAGATGGCTGGAATCCGGTAGTTCTTCGACTTGTATTCGCCTGGAGCGTACAGCTTTTTCATATATAAATCCGTAACCCCGTCCATCACATAATTCTCCGCCGGTGTCAGCTTGGCTACAAAGCCTCCTCCCGGTGCAAGATGCACACGGAGCAGTCCCGCAAACTGTTCTATCCTCCTAACTCTATAGTCGCTGCCTTTTCGGTGTGCGTTCGCTCCGTCGGCATACAATACCACATCGCATCGTTCCACATCCTCTCCCATCGCGCCCAGCAACGACGGCACATCCACCGTCACATCGCGCGCCGTCCAGTTGGTTATTCCTCCCACATACCACGTGTCCCCTTTCCGGCGCGCCGTCACGATATATTCTCCCACCTCTCCGTCCAGCACTCGCGTCTCATCCCACACCGTCGGCATTCCCGCCACAAAACGGGTATAGTCAGGCTCTTTCTCATAATTT
>JAEEGL015045124.1_pt1 | contig 11969 bp, 9 predicted proteins | sample 9134231 | NCBI WGS metagenome assembly JAEEGL01 (sample SAMN16246548, study PRJNA631951) | gut metagenome | biome: gut microbiome; feature: rumen; material: fiber-attached | host: Bos | place: Iran: Karaj | collected 2018-10 | reverse complement strand
GACCAGTCGAACGCCTCGCCGCCTTTGCGCAGCACCAGGGCGAGGATTTCGTCGTTGAAGGGGGGGATTTCGATTGCGCCGCGGAAGAGGCCGCCGTTGACATAGGGGAAGGCGGCCAGGTCGGCTTCGAGATAGGGGTCGCGCTTTTCGGGCGGCGTGTCGAGGACCTTGAAGAGGTCGATCAGGGCGCGCCGCGCGCGCGGGGCGGGGAACTGCTTCAGGTAGTCGTGGAACTGGAGGCGGCCGAAGACCTCCGCGTCCTCGGCGTAGAGGAGGAAGACGATGCGGACGCACAGCTCGTTGAGCGAGGCGAGCATGGCTGAATGTGCCAATGTGGAAGTGTTGCCATTTCCAATGTTGCCAGTTTCCAATTGGGAATTGGACTTGGCGATTGGCAACATTTGCACATTGGCACATTTCTCATACTGCTTCAGCAACGCATCGTAGATGAGGCCGACGACTTCGCCGGCCTTTTTGCTGATTTCCTCCTCGCGGCGGATGGTTTCGGATCCCGTATCGACAAGGAAGCGGAGGCGGTAGAGTTCGTCGGGGAGGTTGTCGAGGAGAAGCGACTCAGGTTCGGCGTTCGGCTTCTCCATGTCGTAGATGAGGAATTCGGAGAAATTGCAGGTGACGACCCAGCGCGGGTGGCGCGAGAGCGGAAGATCGACGATGTAGCGCTTCGCCTGCTGGTAGGGGGAGAGAAGCGTGCCGTCGGACTGCTGGATTGCGGCGCGGAGATTCTTGCCGAGGGACTTCTGCTCGATCATAACCCGCGTGGCGGGGATGTAGCCGTCGATGAAACCGTGGGCGGCGTCGATATTCGCCTTGTCCTCGAACTCGATGAAGCCCTGGTCGGGGTTGTCGACGCCCAAGACGCGCAAAAGCCCGATCCAGAAGGGCTGTGTCTGGCCCTTCTCATAGCCCTTGCCAGCCCAAAACGAGACGAACTTGCGGGCGGCTGAAATTTTGGCTGTGGCGCGATTCTCCATGGTTCCTAAGTTGCTAAATCCGAGTCTTCCGAGTCTTCCGGTACTTCTGGAATTTCCGTCTCTTCGCCGGGGTCGGGGAGGCCGAAATAGTGGGCGAATGCGGCGCGGATGACGGGGGCGACGGTGCGGCCGCCGGAGTCGCCGTCCTCGATGACCACGGCGAGGGCGAGGGTCGGCTTGTCGAAGGGCGCGAAGGCGATCATCCACGTGTGCTTGCGGCGGGGTTGCCTGGAGCCGTATTCAGCCGTGCCCGTCTTCGCCGCCATTTCAAGCCCCGGCACCTTCGCCCGCCGCCCCGTGCCCTTCGGCGCGTTCACAACGTCGTACATCCCGCCGCGGACAATGCGGAACGCAGCGTCGGAGGCGTCTTTTGACCGTTGCATCGTTGCGTCGTTGGGTTGATGCGTCATTGCATCGATGGAGGGGGCAGAATATCTCCTATCTCCTATCTCCAATCCCCTATCTCCTATCTCTTCTCCGTCCGCGACGAGTCGCGGACGATGGAGCGTCCCGCCATTCGCGAGGGCGGCGGCGTACATGGCGACCTGGAGGGGCGTCGCGAGCAGCAGCCCCTGGCCGATGGCGAGGTTCGCGGTGTCGCCCGCGCGCCATCCGTCGTGGCGGACGCGGCTCTTCCATTCGGGCGTGGGCAGCAGGCCGTCGCGTTCGCCGTCGAGCGGGATGCCGGTGCGGCGGCCGAAGCCCATTTTCGCGGCGAAGGCGTCGATGGTTTCGATGCCGATGTGCGTGCCGAGCGAGCAGAAGAAGGGGTTGCAGGACTGTTCGATGGCGTAGCGAAGGCCGATCTTTTCGCCGTGTCCGTATGTCGCGGAACAGCGGAGGCGCATGTTGCCGAGAACGAAGACGCCGTCGCAGTCGTAGGTGACGGACGGCGGCACGCCGGCTTCAAGCGCCGCGAGGGCGACGCAGGGCTTGAAGACGCTTCCGGGCGGATAGACGCCGGAGATGGCGCGGTCGAGGAGCGGACGGTCCTGGTTGGTCATCAGCGCACGCCAGATGGCTGGTGGAACCGAAGGGCTGAGTTCGTTCGGATTGAAGGACGGCGAGGAGACGAGCGCAAGAATGTCGCCGCTGCGCGGGTCGACGGCGACGGCCGCGGCGCGGCGGCCGACGAGAAGGCGCTCAAGCTCCGCCTGGAGACCGGAGTCGAGGGTGAGATGGACGTCGCGCCCCGGAATGGCGGGGCGCGCCGAAGCCTCCCCGTGGCGATAGCCCGAGACATCGACGGTGATGAGCTTGCCGCCGGGAACGCCGGAGAGGACGTCGTCGAAGGAGGCCTCGACGCCCGCGCGCCCCTTCATGCCGAGGACGTTGTAGTGGAAGATCTCGTTGGTGACGGCCGGTTTTTCGCGCCCGACGTAGCCGAGGACATGGGCGGCGAGAGTGCCGCGCGGGTAGATGCGCTCGGGCTGGACGTAGATGTCCATGCCGGGGTCGTTGGCGAACTCCTCCGCGAAGCGGGCGAGGACGCGGTCATCCACGTCCTGCCAGGCGAGAAGAGGAAGGGGAAGCCGCTTGGAGATGTGCTGGCGGATTTCGGCGCGGGAAATCTGGCGCGGGATGCCGAGCGCCGCGGAGAGTTCGTCGATGCGCGCGTCCACGGCGTTCACGGTGTTGCTCCACGCCCCGGGGCGGCGCAGTTCCTCGACATAGACGGCGATGCAGTAGGAGGGGCGGTTGTCCGCGAGGATGTTGCCGTCGCGGTCGAAGATGCGCCCTCGCGGCGCGGGCAGGAGGACGCGGCGGATGCTCTGCCGAATCTGCGACGACTCGTACGCGCCTGATTCGCGCACTTGGATGGTGTGGAGGCGGGCGGCCAGACTCCATATCGATCCGACGACAAGGAGCGCGAGGACGAGAAGGCGCCAGCGGGGCATGTGCTCGACTTTGTCCGTCATGGCTCCGGCACCTCCTTTCTGGGTTCCGTGTTGCCGGCCATGAGGTCGATCCGCCGCGCCGCCGCCACCACTGCGGCCGTGACGAGCGCCGAGAGCGGCGCGACGACGGCGAGCGGGCGCAGCAGGAGATGGAATGGGGCGTTGAAGCCGTAGCGCGCCCGGAGAAGCGCGTACTGAAGGAGGACGAGGAGCGTTGCGACCGCCGCGCCGAGGGCGGGGACGATCCAGAGGGTTTCGGGCAGGTACTTGCGCGCGGCGAAAATCGCGAGCGCCACCGCGAGGAGGCCGAATGACGACGTTCCGGGCGGAACGCCGCCGAGGGCGTCCGTGAGGATCCCGGCCCAGAGGGCGGCCATGACGCCCAGCGGCCACTGGCGTTCAAGAACGTAGTAGAGGGCGACGGCCGGGAGAATTGGCAGCTTCAAGGCCAGCTCGCCGCCGTGGAACGATGGCAGGAGCGTTTGCGCTGCGGCCGCGACGAGAAGCGTCGCAAGCATGACGGGGAAGTCGAGCCTCACCTGCGCCTCCCCGGGCCAGTCAGCACGAACAGCGTCGTCAAGTTCGCGAAATCGACTGCGGGAAGAACTTCTCCGGTGCGGTAGAGCCCGTCTGGGGCCGCCGCGGCATCCACCAGCCAGCCGACTGGTATGCCGCCTGGTATTGTGCCGCTTAATCCGGAAGTCGTCACCCGCGTCCTTGGCGGAATGCCCGCCTTGTCCGCGTCCGCACCCGCGGCGGGCGCGCCGGCGCCGTCCGCGGATTCGCGAGGAAGATAGTCGATTCTGAGCGGGTCGGCGACATAGAGGAAGTCGGCGACCTCGCTGTTCCTTGAGTTCCAGCCCCGCCCCTGCAGGATGCCGCGCGCCGGCTCCGCGCCGGGGGCGGCCTCCAGCACGCAGGAAATGCGGCAGGCGGGATCTGTGATGAGACGGACGTCGGCCGTCGAGTCCGTCACGTCCGTGACGTACCCGACGAGTCCTTCGGGCGCGATGACGGCGTCGCCTTTCGCGACGCCGGCGCGCAGCCCCTTGTTGACGCGCATCGAGCGCCACCATCCAAGCGCCCCCCCGTAGGAGAGCGCGAGGCAGCGTTCGGGGAAGCAGACGGCCCCGGGCGGGATCGAGGCCTCGCGGCGCAACTCGCGGTTCTCGGCCGCGACGCCCTCGAGAATGAGGGCGTCGACGCGGAGGCGCGCGAGCTCATCCTCGAGCCTGCGCTTCTCGTCGAGCATCCGCTGCGCGTGGAAAAGCGTCACCGCGCGCGCCACGACTTGTCGGCGGAACCACGCGGCGCCGTTCTCGAGCGGGAAGACCCCCTCGCGGGCGACGCGGTGCATCCAGCCACGCGCGCCCTCCGCCAGAAGCAGGAGGAGCGTCAGCGTGATCGCGATATGCCAGATTTTAGAGACTTTCCGCAATTCCCTGTGCTCCGGCGGCGCAGCAGCCGCCATAAGAGGCACGGGGAGGAATCAGCATCACGAACGCGAAGTCCGCTTGATGACGTGGAGTTCGTTCAGCACCACGCCCGTGCCCTCTGCGACCGCGCTGAGCGGGTCGTCCGCGAGGTGGGCCGGAAGACCCGTCTGCTCGGCGACAAGCTTGTCGAGGCCGTGGAGAAGCGAGCCGCCGCCGGCGAGGACCATCCCGCGGTCCACCAGGTCGGCCGAAAGTTCGGGCGGGCACTTCTCAAGGGCGATTCTCACCGCATCGACAATCGAGGAGATGGGTTCCTGAAGCGCTTCGCGAATCTCCTCAGACGTCACTTTGAGGGTCTTGGGCAATCCGGCCACGAGGTCGCGCCCCTTGACCTCCATCGACTTCTCCTTGGCAAGGGGGTAGGCCGACCCGATCGTGATTTTGATTTCCTCCGCCGTGCGTTCGCCAATCATGAGATTGTAAACGCGCTGCATGTAGCGGACAATGCATTCGTCCATGGCGTCGCCGCCGGTACGCCCACTCTTCGAGAACACGATGCCGGCCATCGATATCACGGCGACGTCGCACGTTCCGCCGCCCACATCGACTATCATGTTCGCCGTGGGCTCCGTCACCGGCAGTCCCACACCGATGGCGGCCGCCATCGGCTCCTCGATCAGGTGCACTTCGCGCGAGCCGGCGTGGCGCGCCGCCTCCTCGACGGCCCTCTTCTCCACCTCCGTGATGTCGCCCGGCACGGCGATGATGACGCGCGGCTTCACGAACCGGTTGGAGCGGACCTTCCGGATGAAGTGGCGGATCATCGCCTCCGTGATGTCGAAATCCGCGATCACGCCGGACTTCATCGGGCGGATGGCGACGATGTTGCCCGGTGTGCGGCCAAGCATTCGCTTCGCCTCGTCCCCCACGGCCAGAATCCGCTTCGTGCCGTTTTGTATGGCGACAACGGAAGGCTCGCGCAGAACGACGCCCCGGTCCTTTACGTACACCAGGGTGTTGGCCGTGCCGAGATCGATTCCAATGTCGTTAGAGAAGAAGTTGCAGATTTTGCCCCACATGACTCCACGCGTTCCTTGTCTGGATGAGGAATGAACATTAAGTCTTATGCTATGTAGAATGCCTTTTTTTCTACGAAAAGTCAAGACTATTCCTTTTTTGCCCGCGCGTCCGCGCAAGGCAACAAAACGCTTGTTTCTGCCTCTGCAATATGCGAAAATCCTTATGTGCTGATTTTAGCCAGACCACAACGGAGAAGAACACCATGCGCAATACAACTATTTCCTTGTTCGCGGCCTTGCTGGCCCTTGCCATTGCCGCCACGGCGAACGCCCAGCCGAAAATCGTCGTCGTCGATCTCGAAAAGCTGATCAGGCTTCATCCGAACACCGCGGAGGACAAAAAGCTGCTCGAGGCCACGCTGAAGAACTACAACAAGCAGAAGGAGCAGCTGAAGGCGCTCGCCGCAAGTACCGCCAAGGCTTTCGAGGCGGCCTATGCCGAAACGAAGAACCCCGCGCTCAGCGAGGCGGCGAGGAAGAAGGCGGAGGACGCCATGCTGGAGAAGCGCAAGGCCGCCTTGGAGGCCGACAGGAACGCCTCGGAGAAGATTCGCGAAATGCAGCGCGACCTGAACGCGCAGGAGCTGAAGATGCTGAAGCGCACTTCGGACCTGATCGAGGCCGAGATCGGGGAGTATGCCAGGGAAAAAGACTTGTATCTGGTTCTCCAGCTCCCTTCCAAGCTTTCCCCCGGGACCGGTGTCGTTTACTCAAAGCCCGAAATGGACATCACGGCGGAAATCATGAAACGCCTGAACATTCCAGATGAAGAACCCGTGCTTGAGAACGATGCGCCTGACGGAGAAAAAGACAAGCCCGCAGAAAAGGACGCGAAGGAGTAGGGCATGACGCTTTCCACCGCCGAAATCGCCGCCAAAATCGGCGGAACCGCGGAGGGCGACCCCGCCGCGCAGGTCTCCCATCTTTCGTCGCTCGCCGAGGCGGGCGAGGGCGGGCTTTCCTTCCTCTCCAACAAGAAGTACGCCGACCAGATGGCCTCGACGCGGGCGACGGCGGTCATCGTCCCGGAGGACTGGCAGGGAGACTGTCCGGCCAAGGCGCTCATCCGCGTGAAGAACCCCGACCGTGCCTTCGCCGCCGCCGCGCCGCTCCTCGCGCCGCCGCCTCCCGAACGTTGGCCCGGCATCCACTACTCGGCGGTCGTCTCGCCGGAGGCCATCATCGGCAAGAACGTCCACATCGGTCCCCTCTGCGTCGTCGAGGACGGCGCGAAGATTGGCGACGACTGCATCATCGAGTCGCAGTGCTACATCGGGCAGAACGTTGAAATCGGCCCCGGGAGCCACCTCTACCCGCACGTCTCGCTCCGCGAACGCGTCCGCGTCGGCGCGCGCTTCATCGCGCATTGTGGTGCCGTGCTCGGCAGCGACGGCTTCGGCTATTCCATCGACATGCTCCCCGGCGGCGTCCCGCGCATCGAGAAGATCCCCCAGGTCGGCACGGTGGTTGCCGGCGACGACGTCGAGGTCGGCGCGAACACGACGATCGACCGCGCCCGTTTCGGCGAGACGCGCATCGGCAACTGCGTCAAGATCGACAACCTCGTCCAGATCGGCCACAACGTGAAGATCGGCGACTTCAGCGGCGTCATCGCCCAGGCGGGCATCGCCGGCAGCGCGGAGATTGGCTCTGGCGTCCGCATCTGGGCCCAGGCCGGCATCTCCGGCCACCTCAAGGTCGAGGACGGCGCCCAGGTCGGCCCGCAGTGCGGCGTCGCCCGCAACGTCAAGGCCGGCTCGTACGTCATCGGCACCCCGGCCACGTCGTTACGTGAGATGGCCGCGCAGGCTCTGATGCCGGACCAGGTCTCGAAACTGCGCCGGAGAGTCTTTGAACTTGAGGCGGAAGTCAAAAAGCTCAAGGAAGGGCAAAACAAGTGAAAATCCTAGTGACAGGTGGAACAGGCTACATCGGCAGCGTCACCATCCGCAAACTGCTTGAGGCCGGCCACGAAATCAGCGTCTTCGACAACGTCGAGCGCGGCCACCGCGAGTCGATGGCCCCCGGCGTCCCGCTCACGGTCGGCGACCTCCGCGACGCCGCGGCAATCCGCGAGGCCGTCCGCGCCTTCAAGCCCGACGCGGTGATGCACTTCGCGGCGTACGCGCTCGTCGGCGAGTCGATGCGCCAGCCGGAACTCTACTTTAACAACAATGTCGTCGGCGGCTGCAACCTCCTCGAGGCCATGCGCGAAAACGGCGTCAGGCGAATCGTCTTCTCGTCAAGCTGCGCCACCTACGGCGAGCCGGGGACGGACCTCATCTCCGAGGAAACGCCGCAGAAGCCGACGAATCCCTACGGCGAGTCAAAGCTCATCTTCGAGACGATGCTCCGCTGGCACGCGGAAATCCACGGACTGAGCTACATGGCGCTCCGCTACTTCAACGCCTGCGGCGCGACGGACGAGCTCGGCGAGGACCATCGCGTTCCATGCGAGACCCACGTCATCCCGCTCGTCCTCCGCGTCGCCCTCGGACAGGCGCCCTGCGCCAAGATTTTCGGCGACGACTACGCCACGCCCGACGGGTCCTGCATCCGCGACTACGTCCACGTCTCCGACCTCGCCGACGCGCACCTCCGCGCCATCGAGTCGTCCGCGACCGGCGCCGTCAACCTCGGCACCGGCCACGGCTACTCCGTCAAGGAGATCGTCGAGTCGGCGCGCCGCGTCACGGGCCATCCCGTGCCCGCCGAAGTCACCCCGCGCCGCCCCGGCGACCCCGACAAGCTCGTCGCCAAAGTGGGTCTCGCGGAAAAGGTCCTCGGTTGGAAGGCCTCGTTCACGGAAATCGACGCCATCGTCGAGTCGGCCTGGAAGTGGCACGTGAAGCACCCGAACGGCTACGGCGCGTAGGGGTGGCAGAGGGCCCGGACACGCCGGTCGCGTCCGGGCCCCTTGGTTCCGCCATGCTTGAAATCTTCCTCGACTCCTTTCTCGACACGCTCAAGATGTACCCGTACCTCCTGGGCGCGTACCTGCTTGTGGAGTGGATCGCGCACAGGGCGGGCGACTCTTTCAAGGAAGGGCTCCGCCGCTTCGGCATGTTCGGCTCCGTCGGCGGGGCGGCGCTCGGTCTCGTACCGCAGTGCGGCTTCTCCGTGGCGGCCGCCAATTTCTACGCCGACCGCATCATCACGCCCGGAACGCTTGTCGCCGTCTTCATCGCCACGTCCGACGAAGCCCTCCCCGTCCTCCTCGCAAAGCCTGGGACGCTACAGCTCATCCTTCCGCTTCTCGCCGTCAAATTCGCCCTTGCCGTGGGCGTCGGCCTCCTCGTCGATTTTGGCCTCCGTCGCCTCTGGAAGCCGGCGTGGGACGCGCACACGGAACTCAGCCACCACCATGGCGGCGGCGGGAATGCCGAAACCGAGGACGAACGCGAGTGCCGCCACGCGCACCACCACGGCAGCTTCTGGCGGGTGGCTCTCGTCCGCAGCGTCGAGGTCTCGCTACTCATATTCGCCGTCACCGCCCTTCTCAACCTCGGGCTCCTCGCCCTCGGCGAGGAACGCACCTTGGCCTTCCTGATGGCCGGAAACCGCCTCCAGCCCGTGGCGGCCGCACTCTTCGGGCTGATTCCGAGCTGCGCCGCCTCGGTCTTCCTCACGCAGATGTACGCCGAGGGCTCGCTCTCCTTCGGCGCCGTCGTCGCGGGGCTTTCGTCCAGCGCCGGCGTCGGCATCCTCATCCTCTGCCAGGCCGTGCGCCGCCGTCGCGAGGCCGTCCTCATCCTGTCCTTCCTCTTCTTGATCGCCGCCGCGGCAGGAATCATTCTGGACCTAGGCCGCCTCGTCGGCAAGTAGCATTTCGCGGCAATGATGGAGGCTCGGTATCCCGGCGTGAATGGACGGCCGTGGCGAAGTACGCGTTTCCCGGTTAGCGCGCCCCGGAAAGGGCGTCCATTGCGTGTCCGGCGACGCGCAGTCCGATTCCGCCGTCATCCATTTCCCCGATCCGCCATTCGATGGCCCCGACCCGCGAAATGAAACGCCGGTCGTGGCTCACCAGGATCATGGCGCACGGGCAGTCGGCAAGGGCCTCCTCCAGGCACTCGATGCCGGGGAGGTCGAGATGGTTGGTGGGCTCGTCCATCACGAGGAGGTGGATTCCCCGGTCCGCGCCCATCGCCAGCAGGATTTTTCGGATTTCCCCGGGGCTGGGGCTTTCGCTTTCCAGAAGCCGTCCCGGACGCGAGCCGAGCCGGCTGACGCCCGTCATCACGCGGCCGAGCGACTCGCGCCCCAGAGTTTTCACCTCCGCGAGAATCGCGGCGGACGACGCCTCGGAAATCTCCTGCGGCACGACGAGGAGCTTTTCAGCGGGAACGTTGGCGTATGCCAGAATGTGACGCAGGAAGGTGCTCTTGCCGATGCCGTTGTCACCCGTCAGGGCGATGCGGTCCTCGGGTCGTACGCGGATTTCGGGGAAGCGAAGCTCGCGCCCGTCGCCGAGCGTGATGGCCCCCGCGTCGAGCGAGAGCACGTAGTCGCGCCGCGACCGTTCGCCGCCGTTCAGCCAGAAGCCCATTTCGTATTCCTTGCGCGGGGTTATGCCGTGACGCGACGCCTCGGCCTTCGCGGCGCGCCTGCCGATGGCGGCCGATTGCGAAACGGCCCAGGCGTTCTTGCCCGTGAGCTTGGCGAGGTTGCGCTTGGCGCGGCCGTCATGGTCGTTGGCGGCGATTTTCACGTTCCGGGCGGCCTTGTTCCTTGCGGCGGCCTGCTGGGCCAGCTCGAACCGGCGCTGGGCGGCGTCGCGGAGGTGGCGCGCCTCGTCCTTCGCCTCGGTGTCGCGCGCGCGCCGGAAAGCCTGCTCGCGGCGGTCCTGCTCTTGACCCGCTGTCACGCCACCCGGGCGCATTGTCGCTTTCGGCGGGAAGATGAAGAGGCACTGCGAGCAGAGGGCGTCAAGGAAGTCGCGGTCGTGGCTTACGACAAGGCCGGCGCCAGTAAACGCCTTTAGCGCCTTTAAGAGCGTGGACTTGGCGGATTCGTCAAGGTGGTTCGTCGGTTCGTCGAGGGCGAGGACGCCGGGTTCGCGCCAAAGGGCCGTTGCGATCTGGGCGCGTTTACGCTCCCCGTGGCTCAGCGTCTCCCAGCGCGCGGCCCAGTCTTCGCGGACGCCCAGCCGCGAACGCCAGGCTATTGCCGCCGCATCGCGCGCCGCAAGGAACTCTTCGAACTCCAAAGGCGCAAAATCGGTGCGTTGCACCACATATTTGGCGAGACCCAGGCTTCCCACCGTGCCGGACGAGGGCTGGAGCTCCCCCGCGGCGAGGCGGAGAAGCGTCGTCTTGCCGCAACCATTCGCGCCGACGATGCCGGTCCAGCCGCCTTCGGGGAAGTAGGCCTCCACATCCTCGAGGAGGTTGCCCGCCATGCCGTCATAGGCGAAGGACACGCCGTTGAATTTGAGAAAACGCGCCATTCCCATAAGATTATAGCACCGCTACGGTGAGGGCGAGGTCCTGAACGTCTCCGGCTTTTCACTCCAGAAAGATCCCAATGGGAACCGCTTGGTCACTTCGCGGGCTGTGGCGCCAACGCGACACTTGGGGTTCTTTTGGGGCGCGTGACAGGTTTTGGTCACACCCATACCACCCAATATGTCGGTTTTTTGATACAATTTACACGTTGCGCGCATGGAAAACATGGACTTCATAGGACTAGGCTTTTGCTCGAACGACCATCTGGCCGTTCTTCCATTCATTCCGATGGACACGAAAGTGAAAATGCTTTCGCACGCCATCATGGGCGGCGGCCCCGCCGCGAACGCGACGGCCGCAGCGGCCGCGCTCGGCATGAAGGCGGCCTTTTGCGGGACAGTCGGCGACGACGCCGACGGCCGCATGATTCTCAACGATTTCGCGCGGCAGGGCGTGGACACGTCGATGGTGAAGGTGCGGCAGGGCGCGACAAGCGCCATCGCCTACCTCTGGATCGACGAGAAGACAGGCGCGCGCTCCTGCGCCTGGACCCGCGAGGGGCTCGACGAGCTCACGGCAAATGAAATTGACGCCGAGGCCATCGCCCGCGCAAGGCTCCTCCATCTCGACGGACACAATGCCGCCGGCGCCATCGCCGCCGCGAAGGTCGCGCGCGAGGCGGGCGTTCCGGTGAGCTACGACGCCGGCACCGTCCGCGACGGCATGGACGAACTTCTGCCCCTCGCCGACCTTTTGGTTTTCTCGGAGGAGTGCCTTTTGAAGGTCACGGGTCTCGGCGATGCCGAGGAAGCCGTGCGCCAGATGTGGACGAAATACCGCCCGAAGGTCTGCGGCGCCACGATGGGCGTGCGCGGGTCGATGTGCTTTGATGGCCGGAATTTCGTCAAGTGCCCCGCCTTCGAAGTGGAGAAGGTCGTAGACACCACCGGATGCGGCGACCTCTTCCACGCCGGCTTCGCCGTGCGCTGGCTCCAAAACCACGACCTCCTCGACTGCCAGCGCTTTGGCGCCGCCGTGGCCGCCATCAAGTGCCGCGGCCTCTCCGGCCGGCCGCCATCCGCGCCGAGCAGAGAGGAAGTCGAAGATTTCCTCTCTG
>JAEEGL013322568.1_pt1 | contig 11969 bp, 5 predicted proteins | sample 9134231 | NCBI WGS metagenome assembly JAEEGL01 (sample SAMN16246548, study PRJNA631951) | gut metagenome | biome: gut microbiome; feature: rumen; material: fiber-attached | host: Bos | place: Iran: Karaj | collected 2018-10 | reverse complement strand
CGCCGCGACTTATGTATATGTATGGATTCCATTGCGGATGATCTGGCGGATGTAGACGTTATTTCTATTGTAAATACTGATAATATGCGAATCTATCATACCAATCATAATTTAATTGGAACTGAATATGATGGAACCCACCCTGATTTTTCTACACACAAAAAAGGATTTTATACAGAAAGCGATATAGGACCATCCGGACCACAACGTCGTACTTATTCAGCAATTTATGATGGCAGAGGAAATTACATAGGCTTTATAATGGCCATTATGCTCAAAACTTCCATCCGCTCGTTTACTTATAAAATTGTGCTGTTGTTTTTGAGCGTTACAGTAGCAGCCATAATCATAGAAATCGCAATATGCCGCGCCTTCTCCCGCAAATTAAAGCGGCGTCTCCTTGGTTACGAACCAGACACCTTCTCTTCTATGTTCCGTATCCGCGATAATATTCTGGAATCTACCTACGACGGAATAATGGCCGCCGACAGCAATTTAAACATTCAGTTTGCCAATAAGGCTGCAAAAAAACTCCTTGGATGCGACGAAGAAAGCTGTGATGCAAAGGTGAGCTTAATTCAGCAGAATGTATTTGCAGACCGCTTTCTTTCCGAGGTCATTAAAACAGGAAATGCCGCTTTTGGTATTCAGCACGAAACAGAAAACGGCACCGCCCTTATGGTAGACTGCGTGCCTGTAAAAGAAGACGGAATTATCAGCGGAGCAGTTGCAATTCTGCATGACCGCACAGAATACACAAAACTTATGGAAGAACTCTCCGGCACAAAATATCTGGTAGATTCCATGCGTGCAAACAACCACGATTTTACAAATAAACTGCACGTGATTCTTGGCCTCATTCAGATTGGAGAATATGACAAGGCTGTTTCGTATATCGAAAACATTTCCATTATTCAGCGCGAAACTCTAAGTACCGTTATGCACGCCGTAGACAATGCTTCATTTGCGGCTCTTTTGATTGGTAAGATTGCCCGTGCTTCTGAATGTAATGTAAAATTCATTCTAAAAGAAGGCATTCGTTTTAAGTCTTCCGAAGTTGCAGTTCCTTCTGAAGCACTCGTTACAATCGTTGGAAACCTGATTGATAACGCGCTTGATGCAATGAACATGAACCTGAACAATGACCGGCCGCGGGAACTTGAATTTGGAGTCTTCACAAAACCAGGCACAGAAGCCGATGCCGGAAACGGAGAACTTCTGCTGACAGTACGGGATACCGGCTGCGGCATTCCGGATGATATAAAAGACCGGATTTTTGAAAAAGGCTTTTCTACCAAGGGCACCGGACGTGGTGTTGGTATGTATCACACAAAGCAGTTAGTTGAAAGTCTTGGTGGTACAATATCGTTCGTTTCAGAACAAGACGTAGGAACCTCTTTTATGGTACAATTAAAGGGTAATTATGTATAAGGCTTTGATTGTTGAAGACGACCCTATGGTCGCAATGATTAACGAGCAGTACGTCTCAAAGAACAAGAATTTCGTAGTTGTCAGAACTTGTCGCAACGGACAGGAAGCTCTGGATTTTCTTTTGAGCTCAGACGGCAAGGATGTTGACCTTGTGATTATGGATGTTTTTATGCCATACCTCAGCGGCATAGAAACCCTCAAAAAAATCCGCGAAGAAAAAATTAAATGCGAAGTTATTATGGTAACTGCCGCAAACGATCCTGCTACTCTCGAAGAAACCATGCACCTTGGTGTCCTGGACTTTTTGATTAAGCCATTTGCGTATGAACGCTTCCAGGTCGCACTCGAAAAATTTATGAATAACGCAGAGGCTTTCCGCGGTGCAACTCAGACAATAGACCAGAGCTACGTAGACAGTTTGATTTCAAATAACGGAAATACACACACAAATAATGAGTCTAATCTTCCAAAGGGCATTCAGCAGAAGACTCTTGGGCTTATTACAGATTACATGAAAGAAAAAACAGGCTGGGTAAACGGCGACCAGATTGCAGAAGATGTAGGACTTTCAAGCGTAACTGTACGCCACTACATGACTTATCTTATGGAAATCAAAAAGATTCACGGAGAAATCAATTACGAAACTGGTGGCCGCCCAAGCATGCTTTATAAGCGCGGTGATTTATAGTTTATAATCCTCTTGCCCAGGCATAGGTACTTAAATAAGGGTCCGGGCGAACAGGAGCAGAGCTTGCATACAGTTCGTTTACCTGTCCTTTTTCATTTATCTGACCAATTCGAATAATTTTATACAAATGCTGATTTGAGCCTTCGATAGTAACAATCCCTTCCGGAGCAATATAGCTGATTCCCTTTGCTGCAATTCTTACAGGTTCAACATCAAAGGTTCCGGCTCTGGCACAGGCAGAAGCCCAGAGATAAACAGCAATATAAGCAGCTTCTACCGGATCTCCAACAGATTTGTTTTCACCAAATTCTGCTTTATATGCCTGAACAAATTTTCTGTTTTTTGCTGTTTCAGTTGATTCAAAATAATTCCAGGCAAGGTAATGCCCTTTCAGCTTATCTACTCCAATGCTTTTTATTTCACTTTCAGAAATTGAAAAACTCATAACAGGAACTTCGTCTGCAGAAGGTCCTGAATATTTTAACTGTGAAAAGAAAGACTGATTTGAACTACCATTCAAAGTATTAATAATTACATCCGGCTTGATTTTACTGATTTCCTTTACAATCGAAACAAAATCAGATTCATGCATAGGTACATAAGTTTCGCCAACACAAGTACAACCCAGATTTTTTAACTGAGCTTTAATAACGGCATTTGCTGTTCGTGGAAAAATATAGTCGCTTCCAATCAAATAAAAGCGTTTGCCAAAATTTTTCGCACAGAAATCTACGGCAGGAACTACCTGCTGATTTGGGGAAGCTCCCATGTACATAATATTTGGACTGGCTTCAAAACCTTCATACTGAACCGGGTACCATAAAAGATTGTATTTTTCTTCAACAACACTTTTTACTGCCTTACGAGAATCAGAAGTCCAGCAGCCAAAAATTGTCGCAACTCCATCCTGATCAATAAGCTTGCGTGCCTTTTCTGCAAACATTCGCGGATTACTTTTTCCATCTTCTTCAACTGCCTTTATCTGACAGCCAAGAATACCGCCTGCTTCGTTTATTTCTTTTATTGCAAGAAGTTCTGCATCTCTTACGGCAACTTCACTTATAGACATTGTACCCGTTAGAGAATGAAGCAATCCAACTTTGACAACCTTCTTTTTTGGTTCTCTACAGGAAACAAGTGAAACTGAAAGTGCTGTGAATGCTATTGATATAATTAATCCGGTTAGAACCTTCTTATATGTCTTTTTCATATTACTGCTCCGATACTCCACGTCTTATGACTCCTGATGCTTTACTTCGTAGGTCTTCATAAGACCTTTTCCCTTAATTTCACATTCAATTGCTTTTGTGAAATGGATATCTTTATGTCCGGAAAGTTCCTTTTTTAATTCTTCTGTAATTCTGATTCCACCAGGAGTTGCTGCAGTTTCCATGCGGCTCGCAACATTTACCGTATTACCCCATACATCATAATGAAACTTTGTATGACCAATAACTCCGGCCGTTACCGGGCCACAGTTTAAACCAACCCGAATCTGAAATTTAATTTGGGCAGTTTTGTTATAATCAGCCAGATCCTGATACATTCCTTTTGCAAAATTAATCATAATGTAAGCATGATCCGGATTTGCTTCCGGGATTCCGCAGGCTGCCATATATGAATCGCCGATTGTTTTAATTCGTTCTACATGCATTTTTATTGCACGCTTATCAAAACGGCTGAACAAATCGTTGAGTGCATTTACAATTTCCTGTGCCGAATGTCCGCTTGAAACACTTGTAAAGCCAACTATATCTGAGAACAAAAGTGTAACATTATCAAAATTTTCAGCACGTTCAAAATTTTCATCTATTTCAAAATTCTCATTTATGGACTTTTTAAGACTATCTGCAATCTTATCCGGAAGAATTGAACGCAAGAGTCTGTCTGATTTATTTTTCTCGTTTGCAAGATCTGCAGTACGTTTTTGAACAAGAGCTTCGAGACGTAAGTTTTCCTTTTTGATTCTATGTTCACGAATCATAAAGAAGGCAACACCTGCACCTATCAAAATGGAACCAACTACAATCCAGAAATCCGGTCGCTGCCACAAATATGGCTTCTGATAAAGGAACATCATCTCGTCATTATTTGAGACAAGGCCGTTTCCGTTTATTGCATAAACAAGGAAAGAATGTCTTCCAGGGGCAAGGTTTGTATAAGAAACAACTCGTTCCTTGCAAGGTGCTGTATAATCTTTGTCAAAGCCAGTAAGCATATAAGAGAACAAAAGTCGTTCCGGAGCTTCAAATGAGATTCCTGTATATTTGATGTCTATTCGTTTTGTACCAGGCTTAAGAACAATTAAATCATGAAAATCTTTATATACAACTGAATCAACTGTAATAGTTTCAATTTGAACCAGAGGGGCAACTGAACTTTTTTGAGTTTTAAGCGGATCATAAACTGCAATTCCGTCGACAAGTGGAATCCAGAGCTGACCTGTTTTATCTATAATTCCACAGGCAGTTGAAGTTGCTCCGTCTGAATCAAGCCCATCATTTTTATTGTAATATTTGGCATTAACTACATCGCGCTTATCATTGAACAAGTCGTGAACTTCATCCAGTGAGAGTGAAGCTATTCCGTGATTATTTGTAATCCATGCATTATTGGCATCATCAAAAAGAATCTGGAAAACTGAGTTTGTTCCTATTCCTGTTTCAGAATTGATTGTATTACACTGCAGATAAGATTTTTTTGTTGAATCAAAATCTTTTATACAGGTAATTCCGCTTCCGGTACAAATCCAGTAATTACCCTCTTTATCCTGAGAGATTTTGAAGATTACGTTTCCGGCAATTCCTTCTGCAGATGTCAGATGAGAAAAGATTCTTTCATCCTTCATCAAAAAGATTCCGCCGCCATCTGTTCCAATCCAGACAACTCCGTGGGTATCTTTATAAACCGCCATTACATATTCAGTATCGAGATCTCCGGTATTCTGCTTGAAAGAACGGATCGTTCCATCTTTGTGAATAATACTTAAACCTGTTGTCGTACCAACGTAATACTCATCCGGAGCAGTTTGAATTGCAATTCGAACTTTGTTTCCAGCAAGGCCTTCATCCGTTGACCAGGTTTTTATTGTCTTACCATCATAAAGCAGCTGACCTGGTTTTGTATAACAGCTTACAAGTATTTTACCATCATCAGTTGCTTCAACATGGCGGATTCGAATTCCTTCAGTATATTTTGTAAGTTTATTTTCTACAGGTTCATCATCAACAAAACAAAGAACACCGTTATCTGTTCCTGCCCAGATTTGTCCATTTATATCCTGAGCAATACTGTTCACAGTTAAACCAAGTCTAAAAAGCTTAAACTTGCCCTGGGTCATTTTTCCAATACCATTTCGGTCGGTTGCGAACCAGATATTTCCTTCGCGGTCCTGAATGATTTTATTTATATTTGAACCGGCAAGTTCCTGGGCTCCAGAATACTCATGAAATTTTCCGTTTGCATAAACTACAAGACCATGCTCTGTTCCAAACCAGATGTTTCCACTTTTATCCTGAAGAATTGTGCAGGTAGGAATTGTATCGAGCAGAGTTCCTGTTTTTAAAATCTGAACTTTATGGCCGGTCATTGTGGCCATACCTCTGTCTCCAAGTCCGATCCAGAAGGTTCCCTGCTTATCCTGAAAAATTGAGGTTGCAAAATAGGTTGTGTATTTTTCAAATTCATCAAGCGGTTTGAACAGCCCGTCCTGACATAAGAAAAGTCCGTTTTCATTTGAAGTGGTAAGCCAGATTCTTCCGGCTTCATCACAATAAAGGTGAGAGGTAATAACGCCGTTTGCTGTTGTACCAGCACCGAACTGCGGATTTATGATTTTTCCATCCGGGGTAAGATATACAACTCCACTTGCTGTTCCAATCCAGATGTTTCCGCGTTTATCTTCACATAAAGTTCTTATGGAATTATTTGGTAAACCATTTTCTGTTGTATAGATTTTATTTCCGGCATCTGAAACCTTTTGCAAACCTTCATCATTTGAACCAAGCCAGATATCGCCGCGAGAATCCTGTAAAATTGTTCTTACAGAAACAAAATCAAAATCTTTATTAGTAGCACGATTTAAGGTAAGAAACTCAACGCCGTCAAATTTTATAAGACCTTCATAGGTTCCAATATCTATATAACCGTCTCGAGTCTGGTAAATATCGTTGGCTGTTGTGCCAGAAAGGCCGTTAAATGCACTCCAGGACTGATAAACATAATTATCAAAAAAATTAGCCTGCGAAAAACAATATGAAGTAGTTAAACAAACTAAAACAAATGCCAAAAACTTTCTCATACAAATATTATCTTGCATAAATAGAAGAAAAGCAAATTTTTTTGATTTTTGAGAGTGCTTCGAGGGTCGCTGTATGAAAAAAGTTCTGTATAAGTGTATAATAAAGCTATGGAAAAAGAGAAAAAAAGAAGGTTGCCGCTGGGGGTAAGACTCCTACTGCTACCGTTTAAGATTATACTTGTACTTATTTTGATTATATTTGCATGGTTTGCATTCTGCCGCTTTGACAGAATTAAACCGCTTGATGCCCTGCCACCGGATTATGCAGTTTACCTGAGAACAGATAAGATCTGGAATACCGCTGAACCACTTTTAGATTTGAATGCAACCCTGGTTGCCATGACCAGCCCGGAGCTGCAGCAGTATCGTGAGACTTATTTGAATATTAAGAGTTCGAAATTTAGAAATAACTCTCTGGTAAAATTTGCGCTGAAGAGAAGATTGGATGCTGCGGTTTATGTTAATGAAAAGACTTCTCTTAACGAGGCGAATACTGGCAATTCAGTGAGTTCGCCTAACGATGCGGCCCCTGGCGAAAAATCGAATTCCACAAACTTTGTCGCCGTTCTTGATTCCGGAGTTCTTGCCGGGGCGCTGCGACTTGCTCCTTATGCCTTGCCACGTATTAAAGCGCTGCAGGGAAAGTTAGAACTTTGTAATAACCAGCACGGAAGTTATTATATGCTTTCTGATGCGGCTTTCTTTATTATAAAAAAGAATCTTGTTGTATTTACTACCAGCCGCGACCTTATGGAAGAGGCTATGTCTTTTGAAAATAGAGCTCTTTATAATTCGGGCGAGCTCGCCTCGATGAATGCGAGGTTGCACGAGCCGCTGCGGATTCTTGCGAAGGGGCGGAAGATTGCTGCGATCTCTAAAGAAGGTGTTATGCAAAACTACCTTTCGGCAGTTTCACCTTACCTTTCTGAGGAAGAATACACTGTGTTAAACTTTGGCATTACTAACACAGAACTTAATTTGAACGTGACCATTCCTATGGACGCGGAAAGTCTGGAGATGTCGGAGAGTCCTCAGCCGCATCCGGTTATTGAGCTGCTTAAAAAGGATTCGAAGGTTCCTTCCCTGCTCCCGAAATTTACAGAGGATGTTCAGTATTATACTTTGTTCTCAGCGGGAGGTTTGCGCGAACTAAAAGACGCTGCTTCAAAAATTATTCCACCAGAAAAAAACTTCAGCGGTACCTGGAGTAAATCTGATTCAATCTGCCGCATCGTATTCAACCGTTCACTCGACGATATTCTTCTTTCATGGACTGGTGATGAGTTTGCTGTTTTTGGAATTGAAGGAAAATCGGAACCTGTCTTTGCAATCAAAATTGGAGATGAAGACAAACGTCAGGAAATCTTTGACAGAATTTTCTCATCATATATTGTTCAATCAAACGACAGCCTTTTAATTGACGGTGTTCGTCTTCCTTGTATTCAGATGCCGGGCTTCTTGCTTTCGATTCTTCAGATTCTTGATATTAATGTTCCTCGCCCTTACTATCTTGTAAAAGATGATTTCATTTATTTTTCGCAATCTCCAGAAAATCTTGCTGCATTAAATGCTAATTCAAAGAAAACTAAAAAGCTTTCTGGCAGTGAAAACTGGATGCGTGTTTCTGCAAAACAGTCTGCTTATTCTTCTGTTTCACTTTACTATAATCTTGAACGAAGCGTTCCATTTTTCATTAAAGGTAATTCGGCAATGTCAAAGATTCTTTCTCTGTATAATTCAGGACGCTTTGATTTTAGAATTAAAGACAACAATATTATGCTTCAGCTTCAGGCTTCGGCACTTGAGCTTGAGTCGGCACGAAGTATTCCGGGCTTCCCTATTGCATTGGAAAATAAAACAGATGCTGTTCTTGTAAAATCAAATGTTAAAAAACATAAACTGCTTTTCTGGCTAGAAAAAGATTCTACAATTAATTCGCTGGATTATGGAAACTTCGAAAAACAGAAAAAAGATTTTCCTGAGATTTTGTATATAACAGCAGCAGATGAAAACACTACTAAAACAACAGATGGTCTGTTATGGGCTGTTTCAAAAAGTGGTTTAGTTTATCTTTTGAATTCCAAGCTTGAAAGTCTAGAAGCCTTTCCTGTTCTCACAGGAATAAGCCCTTCATGTGCACCATTTATTTATAAAGAGTCTCTTGCCGTTTGTGATGATGAAGGAACAATTACTTTTGTTTCAGCTGATGGAAAATTTACAAGCATTGAAACCGATACAGAAGGCGGAATAAAATCAGTTCCAGCCGTAAGCGGAGATATTTTTGCATTTTATGAAAAAGGCTTTTTCGGCGGGCTTCATATTTATAAAAACTTTGCACCTCTTACAACAGAAGGTCCATTAGAATTAGACGGAATTGCCTATGGCTCACCATGCATACTAACTAACGGTAGTAAGCAATATATAGCAATGATAACTCAAGCCGGTACCCTTTATGTATATGACTTAAATGGAAATCTTTTACCGGGATTTCCTGTTACACTTCCAGGCCTTTTCTATCTGAATGTTAAATCTATAAGTCCTTATATTTTTGCGCTATCTTCAGATGGAGAATTGTGGCGTGTTTCTCTTGATGGCGAAACCTTACAGATAAAGATTCCTTATTTTACTGCTAAATCCGGAAACCTTACTGTGCATAATTATGACAGTGATGGATCCGAAGAAATCTTTGTTTCTGGCGAAGGAAATTCTATCTATGGTTTTAACACAAAGCTGGAACTTCTGCCAGAATTCCCGGTTGCAGGTTATGGTAATCCGGTCTTTGTAGATTTAAATGGTGACTCAAAGAAAGATTGTCTTGCAATAACTTTTGACAATACACTTTCTGCAGTAAATGTATTAAAATAAAGTAACTATAAAAAAATAGATGGAGTTAAAATGAAAGAAATATTTCAGCGCTTTATAATTACTGCTCTTTGTTTATGTGCAATTTCCTGTGCAACTTTACAGCAGGATGTTTATACTTACACCGAAGACAACAACTATATTTATAGTTCAATTGAAGTATATGAGTATCAGTTTATAAAGCTTGATTCGGAATATTGTCTTAACCCTGAAACTTCAATACAAAACATCAATAGTCTGCTGAAAGAAATAACTGCCTATATTAATTCTACTAAAGTTACAGAACCTTTTCTTCTTGCCCGCCTCCGCGCTTTTGAAGGTCTTTTATATAAAATGTTAGACAAAAATCGTGAAGCTCAGAACAGTCTCCAGGAAGCCTATTCACTCCAGAAAGGTGACAGCTACGTTCAATTACTTTCGAGCCGACTTGTAAAAAATAAAGAAGAAGCTTTATTGCAGGTTGAAAAAGTACTTACCTTTGATTCAAAGAATGCTGTTCTTCAGCTGGAAAAAGGGAAACTCTTTTATCAGCTGAAAAGATATGATCAGGCAGTTGCTGCCTTTGATAATGCATTTATTCTTTTTGATGAAGAAGGCCTTCCTGATTATCGCGTAGTTTATACTCCACTTAAAAACTCTGCGTGGGAACTTAATAAAACTTCGGATATCCCAGACTCAAAACTTCTTGATGGAATTACACTCCCTGAGCCTCTCACCCGCCGTTTCTGTGCCCGTTTTATCTGGAATACATGGGTACGCAAAAACGGCAACCTCAAAATGCTCACCCGATATTCAGAAAAATATAAAAATTCAGGTCGCACAAAGAGTCCTGTAGGTGATGTTCCTGTTGAAGACGAAGATTTTGATGCCATACTTGGAGTTGTAGAAAAGGAATTTATGGAGCTCCCTGACGGCAGATATTTCTATCCAGATGAAGAAGTAACCAAGTTACAGTTCCTTGCCTGGATAAAAAATGCAAATTTATAAATTTTTCTGTGATTTTTTCACAAAAAAAATGCAAATTTATCGTTTAACAAGGCAAATTTTACCTGAAAAAATTTGACATTCTAAAATCAATCTGCTATATTATAGACAGCTTGTAAATAAGCTGATAAACTCTCTCCGATGTCCAGCAACGCTGGACGGCAAGGTTCCCTTCTAGTGTTACTGTCTGGGAACCTTGTTTTTTTTAACTAAGATTCCGAAACAAGTTCGGAATGACAATTCAGGTCTTTACACTTCGCGGCTCTTATGACACGCAAAATACAAAATCTGTTTTTCTTTTGACATATCTTTTACAAGCTGAAGGGCACGAGGAATTTTATCATCATCAAGATTTACAAAAGGATCATCCAGAATTACAGGAGGCTTTTCTTCTGTAAACAAGGCATCTATCAGAGCCATTCTTGAACAGAAGTTTATAATGTCCTTATAGCCTGCACTCAAGAAATCACTTTCGTGGAGCATACCAGCTTCATCAACTGAAACCTTGAGATCTGTATCTATTACAAGATTCAAATTTCCACCAAGCATCTTTACATATTTTGCAAAGCCTTCTTTCATCGGATCGCTGTAATTTGAGTCCAGACGTTCCTTTGCCTGAGAAAGCAATTCGAGTGTTTTTGTAAGGATTTTATGGTCAACAATTTTTTCTTCCTTCTGCTGAGTAAGAAGTTCTATTTCTGTTTCAATATCTTCTTTGCGTTCGGTATCTGCAAGATTATCTGAAATGATTTTTCTGTAACCTGCAATTTCAGTATTCTTCTCTGTGATTTTATCTGCAACCTCCGAAAGTTCACTGCGCAAATCATCAGCAGATTTTTCAGGCTTAACGAGTGAAGCAAAGGACTCTATGTCGTTCTGAGGATCTTCCTCAAATTCTTTTAATTTCTGCAGGGCAGCTTCTATATTATCTGAGGCATTTTTTATGTCGTTGATTTTGTCGTGAAGCTCCTGAACCTGCTCAGCAAAAGAAAGTGCTTTTTGAGTTTTGTACTGGGAAAGAATTTTCTCGAGTTTTTCTTTTGTCTCCTGCTGGAGGTCTGTGTTTTTAGAATCTGAATTGATTTTATTTTCAAGTTCAGAAAGTTTCGTTAATTTATCATTTAGAATCTGGATTTCTGACGGCACAGAAGAAATGTCTTCGGTTTTACAGAATCGCTTAACAAATGCTTTAAGAGCCTGTTCATATTCTGCAGAAGTTTTCGACTGAGAGTTGAGCCAGGCTTCAAAATCTCTTTGCTTTCTTTCAAGATTAACATACCAGTTATAATCACTGCTAAGTCTATTTAATGCAACAAGGTCAGAACCACTTTCAATTCCAAACTGAGAAGCAAAAGCTGTACTTTTATTCGAAATATCTAAACACATTTTTTCTATATAAGAAATCTCATTCTGCAGTTTTTTGATTTCTGTAAGCAGAGCGGAACAATCTGGAGCCGGAACTTTGGAAAACAATCCGAGCAATGTAAAAAGAATAAAGGCGCCCAAAGGACCTGCAGTTACAATCCCATTTTTCAAAATCAAAAAGAGTGCTACAGCCGAAACCAGACCAAGTGCGGCAATAGAAAAGAAAATAATTCTTTTTGTATTTTTCAGTTTTGTCTGCTGCTGAACCTGAAGCTCGAGTTGCTTTGTGTGAAGCTTTTCTGAAACTTCACCTTCATTCATTTTGAGGCTCTGAATATG
>JAEEGL013222734.1_pt1 | contig 11969 bp, 12 predicted proteins | sample 9134231 | NCBI WGS metagenome assembly JAEEGL01 (sample SAMN16246548, study PRJNA631951) | gut metagenome | biome: gut microbiome; feature: rumen; material: fiber-attached | host: Bos | place: Iran: Karaj | collected 2018-10 | reverse complement strand
GAAGGGATCTAGCCCTATGCTTCGTCAAACCGCAAGGAAGACCCAGGTTACTACCGGGAAGCACTGGAGAACACAAAGGCGCTGCAGGATGGGGAACCCGGTTACAGACAGCTGTGGAAGCAGATCATCGCAGTGTCGACGGATGACATGAAGAAGAACTATGCCAGACTTAAGGTGGAGTTCGATCTTTGGAACGGGGAGTCTACTGTACATGATCTGATCCCGGAAATGGCGGAAGAACTCAAGAAAAAGGGCTTTGCCTATGAGAGCGACGGAGCCCTCATCGTAGATGTCGCCCGGGATGATGACACAAAGCAGATCCCTCCCTGCATGATCTTAAAATCGGATGGGGCAGCGCTCTATACTACGACCGACCTTGCTACGATCGTCGACAGGGAAGAAAAGTTCCATCCGGATGAGATCGTATATATCACCGACAAGCGGCAGGAACTGCATTTCGAACAGGTCTTCAGATGCGCGGTAAAGTGCGGGCTCGCAGGGGAAAACACCGTCCTTAAGCATATCGGTTTCGGGACCGTCAACGGGAAAGACGGGCATGCCCTGAAAACAAGAGACGGCGGAGTCATGCGCCTTGAGACCCTGCTTGACGATATCAACGCGGCAATGCTGGAAAAGATCAGTGCCAATCCGGATATACCGCCGGAAGAGGCGTCGGCCACGGCTTCTACAGTTGCCCTTTCTGCGGTCAAATACGGCGATCTTTCCAATCAGCCCGCAAAGGACTATATATTCGATCTGGACAAGTTTACGTCTTTTGAAGGGGATACCGGGCCTTATATCCTTTACACCATGGTCAGGATAAGGTCGATACTCCGCAAATATATAGAAGGCAGGCCGCAGGCTTCGGATGTTTCTTTCGGTGAGATGAAACTGAATTCCCCGCTGCCTTCACCTGAAAAAGACCTGATGGCAGGGCTGGCCGGAATGAACACGATGCTGGATGAAGCATATCAGGACCTCGCGCCCAACAGGATCTGCGCGTTCATGTACCAGATATGCAATGAGGTCAACAGCTTTTATCATGCCACCAGGATACTTTCCGAACAGGATGAAGAAAAACAGCAGGGGTATCTTGCGCTCCTTTATCTTTGCGACCGGGTGCTTTCCTGCTGCACGGCTCTGCTCGGATTTGATGTGCCCGACAGGATGTGATCGATTTACAAGCCGTTTCAATTATGATAAAGTGTTCAACAATTCATGCTCGTTTGTACAGCTGTGATCGACCGTTATAAGGAGGAAGCATAATATGGCTGTGTTTCGCGGCTCCGGTGTTGCTATCGTCACACCGTTCAAGAAAGACGATCTTACCGTAAACTATGATGCATTTGCGGATATTATCGAAGACCAGATCGAAAAGGGCAGTGATGCGATCGTGGTCTGCGGTTCGACCGGCGAATCCGCAACGATGACGGAGCAGGAGCACGTCGAAGTCTGCAAATTCTGTGTGGAACAGGTAAAGGGCAGGCTGCCTGTTGTGGCGGGAAGCGGCTCCAACGATACCCGTGTTGCGATCCAGCTTTCCAGGGACATCGCGGCTTTCGGCGCCGATGCGGTCCTTGTGATCACTCCTTATTACAACAAGGCGACCCAGAACGGGCTTTACGCGCACTTTATGGCAATCGACAGAGAAGTCGATGTCCCGATCATCATGTATAATGTCCCTTCCAGGACAGGATGCAACCTTACCCCCGCCACCTCGGCCAGGATATTCAGGGATTCGAAGCATGTTAAAGGGATCAAGGAGGCCAGCGGCAATATATCGCAGGTCGTTGAGCTGATGACACTGACTGACGGAATGATCGACCTCTATTCGGGAAATGACGACCAGGTCGTGCCGCTTCTGTCAATGGGCGGGATCGGCGTTATCTCTGTTGTTGCCAATGTCGCACCCAAGGCGATGCATGATATGTGCGAATTGTATTTTGAAGGCAGGATCGAAGAGGCCGCAAAGCTCCAGAGAGACACTTTTGAACTCTTCAGCGCCCTGTTTTCGGAAGTGAATCCCATTCCGGTCAAAAAGGCTGTCGAACTGATGGGATTCGAGCCCGGCCCCTTAAGGATGCCGCTGACGGAACTGGAGAGCGCGCATGTCGAACAGCTAAAAAAAGCCATGCACGGATTCGGGATCATATAAGGAGGCCAGACTGATATGGTGAGAATACTGCTTGTCGGCTGCCTTGGCAGAATGGGCAGGATCATTACCGGTCTTGTGTCCGGTTCAGACAATATCACGGTCGTCGAAGGGGTAGACCAGTATGCAGGCACTGCCAGAGATACGGATTATCCGGTCAGAACATCCTTATCTGACTGTGACCGGGATGCAGATGTGCTGGTCGATTTTTCAAATGCAGGCGCTCTTGGCGAGGTGCTGGACCATATATGCGGCAGGAATATGCCTGCGGTATTATGTGCCACGGGCTACAGCCCTGAACAGCTGGACGAAATTCAGAAAGCCTCAGGAAAATGCGCGATACTGCGGTCCAGCAACATGTCGATCGGAATCAACCTTATCGAAGAGCTCCTGGAAGAAATATCCGGGAAGCTTCTGGAAGCGGGGTTTGACTGCGAGATAATCGAAAAGCACCATAACCAGAAACTGGACGCACCGAGCGGAACAGCCATCTCATTGGGTGAATCTGTCAGGACAGGTGCGGGCAAAGACCTGGAATTTATCTATGACAGAAGCACGCGCAGGGAAAAACGCCCGGCCGGCGAGATCGGTTTCAGCTCCGTAAGAGGCGGCACGATCGTAGGCGAACACGAAGTTATATTCGCAGGCACAGACGAAGTGATCACATTAAAACACGAAGCGTTTTCAAGGGCAGTATTCGGCAAGGGAGCATTGGAAGCAGCCGCATTTCTGAAAGGAAAAGGACCCGGAATGTATTCCATGCGTGATGTCCTTAAATAAACGGCAGGTGACAGCGAATGAAGATCCGTCCCTGTATCGATATCCATAACGGACGCGTAAAACAGATCATAGGTTCGACTCTTACCGACCCCGGAACGGTCCATGCCGCTCCGGGATCAGTCGTTATGCAGGGACCGGGGGAGAACTTTGTCTCCGACAGGGGAGCTGGCTATTACGCCGGGATCTATAAAAAAGAGCATCTCCCCGGCGGACATATCATACTCCTTGATCCGGTTTCCGATACCGGTATGTATGAAGCAGATCTGAGCGAAGCCATACAGGCGCTTAAGATCTTTCCGGAAGGAATGCAGATAGGCGGCGGCATTACTGCGGAAAACGCACCCGTCTTTCTGGCTTACGGAGCCTCCCATGTCATTGTGACATCCTACGTCTTTCATGACGGCAGACTGGATCCGGAACGGCTGAATAAACTGAAAGCCGCGGCCGGCAGGGAGAGACTGGTCCTGGATCTGAGCTGCAGGAAGAAAGAAGACGGAACATATTATGTGGTCACAGACAGATGGCAGAAGTTTACTGACCTCCCGGTCAGCGTCAGGACACTCGAGCTCCTTGCGGGAGAGTGCGGTGAATTCCTTGTACATGCAGCCGACGTGGAAGGGAAGAAGATGGGGATCGACCTGGAACTTTGCCGGATCCTCGGGACTTTTGCTTCCGCGGCCGGGTTTCCTGTCGTTTATGCGGGAGGTATCCACAGTTACGATGACCTGGATCTGGCCGCGTCAGTATCTGATGCTGCTGTTGATGTCACTGTCGGCAGTGCGCTCGACCTTTTCGGCGGCAGTCTGTCGCTGACCGGGCTGAAAGAGAGAACAGAGATGATAAACAGAAACAGACCGCTGTCAAAGTGACAGCGGTCTGTTGTAATTACTAATTATCTATACGATTTCTATATGTTTCATCAAAGGATGCTGTTAGATTCATTCAAATGATTTAGCCATATGATCTATATATAAATTAGTAAGGCCTGAAACCAGGGAAGATCAAAGCTTGGTAACGTTAACAGCCTGAGGACCTTTTTCACCCTGAATTACGTCATACTCAACAGCCTGGCCTTCGTCAAGGGACTTGAAGCCTTCCATGTTGAGTCCGGAATAATGTACGAATACATCTTTTCCTTCGGCGTCAGAGATGAAGCCGTAGCCCTTCTGGTTGTTAAACCATTTAACAGTTCCTTTGTTCATTGTGTTACCTCCAACTAAGTGAAAATAAAAATGTGTTATGGCCGTCTAAAAAACGAAACCACGTTAAAAATAGCACAGCTGACAACAAAAGTAAAGAAAATAATGTAGTTTATTTCAGGACTTTCCAGTGTTAAAATGTTAAATAATTAAACTCTTTTGGGGAGGTATCGAAATGAACAACAAGATCAGGACAGACGCTGTCAGACACCTGTTTGAAGCAGTGCTTTGTCTGCGGGACGAGGAAGAATGCTTTGCCTTTTTTGAAGATATCTGCACGGTCAACGAACTTCTGTCGCTGTCACAGCGTTTTGAAGTCGCCTCCATGCTCAGGCAGCATGAAACATATCTGAAGATAGCCGAGAAGACGGGGGCTTCTACAGCTACGATCAGCCGTGTCAACCGTTCGCTCAACTACGGCAACGACGCGTATGACATGGTCTTTGAAAGAATGAAAAAAAACAGTGCGGATGCGGATAAGGACGCTGAATAAGGTTGCAAATATCGCCTCTTAATGTTACGATATCTTGACTTTGTTGTATTCGCCATGCAGGGAGGAAAGGCAGATGGTATATGCAGCTGTTCTCGGTTTCGGGACAGTCGGCAGCGGTGTGGTAGAGCTGATTGACAAATATCAGGATATGATCAGGCGTGCGGTCCCGGAAGGGATCTGTGTCAAGTACATCCTGGATATCCGTACATTTCCTGAAAGCCCTTACGGCCACCTTGTCACAGATGATTTCGAAAGTATCGTAAATGATCCTGATATTTCTGTGATCTGTGAAGTAATGGGCGGGACAGGTGCTGCTTACCAGTTTACGAAAAGTGCTCTGTCGAAGGGCATCAGTGTCTGTACTTCTAACAAGGAACTTGTCATCTCAAAAGGCGCGGAACTTATGTCTGTCGCGGCGGAAAATAACTGCCGTTATTATTTTGAAGCCAGTGTGGGCGGCGGGATCCCGCTGATCAGGCCGCTGACCGAATGCCTTGCGCAGGAAAAGATAACCGCTGTGACCGGTATCCTGAACGGGACGACCAATTACATGCTGACCCGTATGAGGGATGAAGGCGCGGATTTTAATGATGTGCTGAAGCAGGCACAGCAGATGGGATATGCCGAAAGAGATCCTTCCGCAGATGTGGAAGGCCGTGACGCATGCCGTAAGATCTCCATACTTGCTTCTCTGATCTGCGGCAGTCAGGTGGATCCCGGACAGGTCCCGTGCACAGGGATAACGGACGTAATACCTGATGATTTTGAGGCTGCAGGTCTCATGGGGTGCAGGATCAGGCTTCTCGGCGATCTGCGTATTGACGGGAACGGGGATATAAATGTGGTCACCGGTCCTTTCATGATCCCTGCTGCACATCCTCTTGCCGGCGTGGACGGTGTTTTCAACGCAGTCTGCATCCACGGTGAAATGGTCGATGATGTGATGTTCTATGGCAGGGGGGCAGGCAAGGATGCGACAGCATCGGCAGTGGTCGCTGATGTGCTCTGTGCTGCCGGACGCGGCGGCAGTGCTCCGGGATACGGCTGGAAGGCGGAACTGGCGCCTGCATATGATCCGGACCGGGTTTTGTACAGATATCTTCTGAGGACCGGAAAGGATGATGCCGCAGATCACAAAGATATCGTCCGGGTAACGGGTCCTGTAGGTAAAGAAGGTCATATGTATCTTGAGACGGCTGTTATTTCGGAAACAGCGATGAAGGAGATAGCCCTTTCAATGAACGCTGAGGCCGTCTACAGATTTTTATAATAATGTCCGGGGGGATTTCATGGAACGGGGAACCATGGAAAGTCGTAACGGATCAAAGAATAATCATAATCGGGAATTTCGGAAATGTTGAAGATCGTTAAGTTTGGTGGCAGCTCCCTTGCAGATGCGGGGCAGTTTGTAAAAGTCAAGAATATTGTAGAAGCAGATACGAACAGAAGATATGTGGTGCCTTCCGCCCCCGGGAAACGTTTTTCCGGAGACGTTAAAGTCACGGATATGCTCTATGACTGTTATGAGAAAGCATCTGCAGGATCTGATTTCCGCGACAATCTTATCCGTATCCGGAGCCGGTATGATTCCATTATCCAGGAGCTGAAACTCTCCGGCATTTCCTTAAAAGACGAATTTAACGAAATTGAAGAACATCTGCGCACAACTCCTCAAAAGGACTATATCGCTTCCCGAGGAGAGTATCTCAACGGACTGGTACTGTCTGCTTATCTCGGTATCAGTTTCATTGATGCGGCAGATGTTATTTTTTTCCGTGAAGACGGTTCGTTCGATGAAAAGAAGACCCAGAAGGCAATGAAGGAAAGACTCTCGGAAGTCGACAGAGCGGTCATTCCGGGGTTTTACGGAAGTATGCCCGACCATTCGATCAGGACGTTCTCAAGAGGCGGCTCCGATATTACCGGATCTATCGTTGCGGCGGCAGCCCATGCCGACGTATATGAGAACTGGACGGATGTTTCCGGATTCATGGTCGCAGATCCAAGGATCGTCGATAATCCCGCGGGTATCGAAACGATCACGTACAGGGAACTGAGGGAATTGTCCTATATGGGTGCCTCTGTCCTTCATGATGAAGCGATCTTCCCTGTCAGGAATATCGGTATCCCGATCAATATACGCAATACCAACGCGCCTGATGACGAAGGAACATGGATCGTTGAGAGCACAGCGCAGAAATCGGGTTATGTCATAACCGGCATAGCGGGCAAGAAGGGCTTCTGTGCTGTCGATATCACAAAATCCCTGATGAATTCGGAGATCGGTTTCGGCAGGAAAGTCCTCCAGGCATTTGAAGAGAACGGGATCTCCTTTGAGCATATGCCGTCAGGAATAGATACAATGACGATCGTTGTCCACGAAGATGAGTTCATCGAAAAGGAACAGAGGGTCGTTTCCGCCATCCACAGACTGGCTGCCCCGGACAGTATCGAGATCGAATCGGATATAGCCCTGATCGCGGTGGTCGGACGGGGAATGCGTTCGGCAAGAGGTACTGCCGGAAGAATATTCTCAGCCCTGGCTCATGCCCAGGTCAATGTCCGGATGATCGACCAGGGATCAAGCGAGCTGAATATCATCATAGGCGTGGAAAACAGGGACTTCGAGAATGCCATAAGGGCTATCTACGATATTTTTGTCACAACACAGTTATAATTTGGCAGGAATACTTTTTTATCAAAATGCCTTATGTTAAAATCCAGATACGAAGTCTTAACCGTATGGATATTTGAAGCGGCAGCTTTGGAGGAATGATGGGATCAGGGATCATTGAAGTGATCGTCCACAAAAAAACGAACCCGGTGTATCCGGTCCTTCGTGTATTCTGCATCGCAGTCGCGGTCATATTCATCCTGCTGAGCCGGATGACCTTTGCCGCGCTGATCATTGCGGTACCCGCGATCTTTTTTGCATGGTTCTTCTGGCGCAGGCTGGACGTGGACTATGAATACTGCTATGTTGACGGTGAACTGCGTGTTTCCAGGATCATGAACAAGTCCAAGAGGAAGGATCTTGCGAAGTATGAGATCTCCAGCATGGAAGCATACGGTCCGGTCGGTTCTCACCATCTTGACGAGTTCAGGAACAGGACATGGAAAGATATTGACTATTCTTCAGGAGAAATAAAGCAGCCGGATACACGGTATTATATGTATATGCCGAATTCCGTGAGGCTGATCCTCGAACCTGACAGCGATCTTAATGATGCGCTCAGGCACGCTGCCCCCAGAAAAGTATTTCTGCAATGATCCGCGGATCAATGGTCCGCGGATAAATTATACTCATCACCAGTTTATTAAAAGGAGGTCAAATGGCAAGGATAATAGGAGATAGCTTTACATTTGATGACGTACTGCTGGTTCCGTCTTATTCAACAGTAACGCCAGGGGATGTAGACCTGCAGACTAAACTGACAGAACGGATCACGCTCAATATCCCCATGATGAGCGCAAGCATGGATACGGTAACTGAATACAGGATGGCTATCGCAATGGCGAGACAGGGCGGAATAGGCATTATACACAAAAACATGTCTATTGAGGCGCAGGCAGAAGAGGTCGATAAAGTCAAACGTTCAGAGAACGGAGTCATTACCGATCCTTTTTCTTTGTCTCCGGACCATACGCTTTATGACGCGGAAGAACTGATGCGGAAATACAGGATCTCAGGCGTTCCGGTCACCCGCGGTAAAAAACTGGTCGGCATAATCACAAACAGGGACCTTAAATTTGAGGAAGACCTCTCCAAAAAGATATCAGAGGTCATGACCTGTGAAAACCTTATTACCGCAAAAGAGGGAACTACTCTCGAAGAAGCCAAAAGGATACTGGCTGCTTCAAAAAAGGAAAAGCTTCCCATCGTCGATGATGACTTTAACCTTGTCGGGCTGATCACGATCAAGGATATTGAAAAAACGATCAAATACCCTCTTTCCGCAAAGGATTCCCAGGGCAGACTCTTATGCGGCGCAGGAGTAGGTATCAGCGCGAATGTGCTTGAAAGGGTACAGGCGCTGGTCAATGCCCATGTTGACGTTGTCGTACTGGATTCGTCCCACGGACATTCGGAAAATGTGCTCCGGTGCCTCAGAATGATCAAGGACAGTTTCCCTGATCTTGATGTCATCGCTGGCAATATCGCCACCGGTGAAGGCGCGAAGGCGCTTATCGAAGCCGGTGCGGATGCGGTTAAAGTCGGTATCGGTCCCGGATCCATCTGCACGACCCGTGTTGTCACCGGCTGCGGTGTCCCCCAGATCAGTGCGATCATGGATGCTTATGAAGTGGCTAAACAATACGGCATACCTGTGATCGCCGACGGCGGTATAAAGTATTCGGGCGATATGACCAAGGCGCTGGCTGCCGGCGGAAATGTCTGTATGATGGGCTCCATCTTTGCAGGCTGTGACGAAAGCCCCGGCGATTATGAACTGTTCCAGGGCAGAAAGTATAAAGTATACCGTGGAATGGGCTCTATATCAGCCATGGAAAACGGCAGCAAAGACAGATATTTCCAGGAAAATGCAAAAAAACTGGTACCGGAAGGTGTCGAGGGCAGGGTGGCCTACAAAGGGCTTGTGCAGGATATCGTTTTCCAGATGATCGGCGGCATCCGTTCGGGTATGGGACTGTGCGGCGCCCATAATATCAAAGAACTGCAGGAGAACGGAAAGTTTATCCGTATCACGGCTGCGTCACTCAAGGAGAACCATCCCCACGATATCCAGATCACGAAGGAAGCACCGAACTATTCGGTAGATGAATAAAAAGGCAGGGTAATAGTTTTGGAAACGGAAAGAAGCAGGCATTTTATTGAGCAGGCAATAGACAAAGATCTGGCTGAAGGCGTTTATGATCATGTGCATACCCGCTTTCCGCCTGAACCCAACGGATATCTGCATATCGGACATGCCAAATCGATCCTTTTAAATTACGGCATGGCCAAAGAATACGGCGGCAAATTCAATCTTCGGTTCGACGATACCAATCCGACCAAGGAAAAGAGCGAATTTGTCGAATCCATCAAGGAAGATGTGGCCTGGCTGGGTGCGGACTGGGAAGACCGGCTGTTCTTTGCTTCTGATTATTTTGATGAAATGTATGAAGTTGCCGTCAGGCTGATCAAAAACGGCAAAGCATATGTCTCGGATCTGTCTGCAGATGAAATGCGCGATTACCGCGGGACTCTGACAGAACCCGGTAAAAATGATCCCAACAGGGACCGCTCCGTGGAAGAGAACCTTGACCTGTTCGAAAAAATGAAAGCGGGCGTTTTCGCGGACGGCGAAAAGACGCTCAGGGCAAAGATCGATATGGCCAGCCCGAATATCAACATGCGTGATCCGATCATCTACAGAGTCGCACATATGTCTCACCAGAATACCGGCGACAAGTGGTGCATCTATCCGATGTATGATTTCGCGCATCCTATCGAGGATGCCATTGAAGGCATCACACATTCCCTCTGCACGCTCGAATTTGAGGATCACAGGCCGCTGTATGACTGGGTCGTGAGGGAAGCGGGATATCCGGAACCTCCCCGCCAGATCGAGTTTTCAAAGCTTTATCTGACAAATGTGGTCACGGGAAAGCGCTATATCAAAAAGCTCGTGGAGGAAGGTATCGTCGACGGTTGGGATGATCCCAGGCTCGTTTCCATTGCCGCGTTAAGGAGAAGGGGATTCACACCGGAATCGATCAGGAAATTCGTAGAGCTTGCCGGGATATCCAAGAGCCAGTCATCAGCAGATTATGCCATGCTGGAATACTGTATCAGGGAAGACCTGAAGATCGATTCGCCCAGGATGATGGCGGTCCTTGATCCGGTCAGACTGGTCATCGACAACTATCCGGAAGGCCAGACGGAAATGCTTACCGCGCCGAACAATCTGGAGAATCCCGAACTGGGAGAAAGACAGATCCCGTTCGGAAGGGAACTGTATATCGAAAGGGAAGATTTCATGGAGGATCCGCCGAAGAAATATTACAGGCTGTTCCCCGGCAATGAAGTCAGGCTGATGTACGCGTATTTTGTCAGATGCACCGGATTTGAAAAGGATGAGAACGGAAATGTCACCGTTATTCACTGTACTTATGATCCTCTTACAAAGAGCGGCGGACCGGACCCCGGAAGAAAGGTAAAAGGAACGATCCACTGGGTGGATGCCGCAAGTGCCGGTCAGGCATGTGTAAGGCTTTACGAAAATATCATCGATGAGGAAAAAGGCGTTTACAATGAGGACGGTTCGCTCAACCTGAATCCGGATTCCCTCACAGTCAGGACAGCGTTCGTAGAGCCTGCACTCTTGAAAGCAAAGGCCTTTGACCGGTTCCAGTTCGTCAGGAACGGTTTCTTCTGTGCCGATTATAAGGATTCAGGGGAAAATGCGCCTGTATTCAACAGGATAGTTACACTGAAGAGCTCATTCAAACTGCCTGTACAGGGTTCCGTTTAAGGAGCTCAAGGCAGGAGAGCATATATTCTTCATACCGGTCGGGGTCAAACTGATCCTGCATCAGGCTGCACCGGATATAATGCATGGATACCCGATGGAGCAGTTCGCCGAGACGCAGCGTTTCGGATGGGCTGTAACCGTCGGGTGTTTCTGTTTTATCGGTCATTTCACGGCAGACATCCAGATAGTTGACTTCAGTGGCTTCCATCAGCTTTTTCAGTTCCGGATCTGTCTCAAGTGAAGCGGTCTCCAGGAACAAAAGAAGATAGGGATACTGCCGCATGATGGTGACTTCGGCACCGATCAGCTGCTCCTGCAGGCCAAAATAATCCCTGGAGGGTTCGCGGATGGAAGAACGCAGCTCCAACTGCGCGTACCGTTCGCAGAAATCATACATGAAGGAAAACATGCCCTGTTTGCTTCCGAAATAGTGGAACAGCAGCCCTTTGCTGATAGAAGCGGCTTTTACGATATTATCCGTACTGGAGTTGGCATAGCCGTTTACGGCCAGGATCCGGCAGGCAGCGTTGATCATACGGTCCTGTTTTTCCTTTTTCAGTTCAAAAAACCTGTCGTTCATCCGTTCCTCCGTTACAGAAATGCACCATCGACTGCTGTAGTCAATATTATATCAGGAAGACAATATTCACAGCAATATTCTCCTTTATTTTTTACATGCATCGGTGTAATATCTATATAGCCCTGATCCAGAATTCATTTAGAGGAGGATACTTATGGGAAGTTTTGGTAAATTTCTGATGGGATGCACCGTGGCAGGCCTTACCGCCGCAGGTGTTCTTTACGTTCTCGACAAATCCGCCAAACAGTCATCGGAGACCCCGTCTGAGAATGATTTTTCAGATGCTGTG
>JAEEGL012043138.1_pt1 | contig 11969 bp, 5 predicted proteins | sample 9134231 | NCBI WGS metagenome assembly JAEEGL01 (sample SAMN16246548, study PRJNA631951) | gut metagenome | biome: gut microbiome; feature: rumen; material: fiber-attached | host: Bos | place: Iran: Karaj | collected 2018-10 | reverse complement strand
CGATGTACCGAACAGCACCACCTTTTGTGTTTCCGTGTTGACGATGTCGTAGGTTTGGTCGGCCTCATTGTAGGCAATGTGCCAGTCGGGGTGCATTCCGTCCTCGATGTCGCCCAGGTCCTCGATATACTGGAAGGTGTTGTGCTCATCGTCCATGTAGAGATACTGTCCGAGGGCGTCGCTCAGCAACCACGTGTCGCCGTTCTTTTCGATGTTATAGAGATAATTTTCCGTCGCATCGTCGGCCTTGATGGTCTGGCCGTCCACGCGGGTCACTGCATCGGGATAGCGCGTGCTTCCCGACAGGTAGATGTAGCCGTATGTGTACGTCTGTCCCGTTGCCATGTTGTTGCTGCCGGCCAGCACCTGCTCTTGTCCTATGGGAACCAACAGATACTTGCCCGACGCGTTGAGTTCGCCTGTCTTCAGCACGTAGGCATCGGAGCTGACGATTTCGCCCTGTCGGAACTTGATGGGAATGTTGGAGCCGGCGGTCATGCTGTAGTACCCGCTGGGACCGACTATGTTCTTCAGGATGGCGGGCAGGTATTCCTGCGGTGTAATGTTGCCGAAGAAGCATCGTTCGACGGCCACCTTTTCCAGTTGGGCCAGTGTTTCGCCGTTGTCGTCGGCAGCCTTGGCCAGCGCAATGTTTTCGGGAGCTGTGGCAATGTCGCGGTAGTTCTCGTCGGAGAGCGTGATGGTGTCGTAGTTGTTCACCTGTGTGGCCTGCCACAGTTCCTCGGGCTTGCCGAAGTTGTGCTCGGTATAGTCTTCGCAGGATGCACAGAGCACACAGAGAATACTGAGGCCACAGAGCCAAGATGTGAGATGTAATATATTTCTTGTTTTCATAGCCTTTCTTGCCTATTGTTGTGAAAATTCATGCTTTCTCATTCTCTTATTCCCTCATTCTCCCTCAGAAGTTTAGTTTCAGGCGAAGGGTGAAGGTACGTCCGAAGTTATAGAAGACATACACGTTTTCCGCCGTAGCCGCGCCCGAGGAGGGGTTGTATGCCTTGCCTATGTATTGGTAGTCCAGCAGGTTGTTCACCACTCCGCTCAGCGTGGCATCGAAATATTTGCCCATCTTGAACTTGTACGAAGCATGGAGGTCCACTTGACTGGCAGCAGGCACCTTCCAGGGGTCGCTGGGACTGTACGTCTTGCCGATGGCCAGGTTGTTGCCCGAGAACGAGTAGTAGCTGTAGTTGCGTCCGTAATAAACCCAGTCGCCACCCAGCTTCAGTTCCTGTCCGTCGTGCAGTCCGAGCACGCGTCCCAGTTTGAAGTCAGCGCCGATGGAGGCCGTTGTCTGTGCAGCGCCGCCCACACGGATGCCGTCGAGGTCGATGTTTGCCTTGGCGTGGTCGGCGGCACCCACGGTGGTTCGTGTCCCATCGGCGGTCAGGGCTTGTCCACGCTCGTCATAGACGTAGCCTTCGGCCTCGCTGTCCCATCGCCAGTCGCCCAAGGAGAGCATTCCCTTGATGGTCACCCATCGGGCAGGCTCCAGTTTGCCCTCCAGTTCTACGCCCATGTGGCGGGCATCGACGCCGGTCATGTTGATGTAGGCAGGGTCGCGGAAGGCATCGACATACTTCGTCATCGACTTGTCCATCCACTTGGTGAAGTAGGCGTTCACCTTCACGTTAGCCCACCGCCAGCGCAGTCCGTAGCCCACCTCCGCCGAGAATATCTTCTCGTTCTTTGCCTCCTTGTTCAGCATGTTGCTCGTCTCGGCCTTCATGAAGGCTGCATTGTATTTCGGGGCGCGACTGATGTAGCCCAGGTTGAAGAATACGTTGTGATAGTCGTTGATGTTGTAGTTGGCACCGCCTTTGATGTTTCCGCCCAGGAAGTTCACGTTGTCGCTCTTCTCCTGGGGCTTCTCGTAATAGTAGTGGTTGCGCTGCCAGTAGGTGATGTTGTTGAAACCGCCGTTCACGTAAGTGCTCAGTCCCTTCACGTTGTATTCGGCTTGTGCGAAGGCACCCTCTTGCACGACGAAACCGTCGTAGTTGCGATAGACTACGTCGCCCACGCCCAGCTTCTCGTACTGCCATTCGGGGTCGGCGGCAATGGGCTTGTTGGCCGGGTTGATGGTCGAACGTTGTTCGTAGTCGATGAAGTATTTGCCACCCATGAGGTCGCTGATGACGGTCTTGTGCTTGCCGTTATAGTAGCGGAAGTCCAGTCCGCCGGACACGTCCCAATGGTCGTTGATATGGTTCTGGTAAGTGCTGAGCAAGCCTGTCCAGAGGTGGTTGTTCTGGCTGTGTGCCAGTGCGAACATAGAGCCCACCTGACTCTCGGCGTTGCGGTCGTAGAGGGCATCGTAGTCAAAGGTGCCGTCGGCATTGCGGAACGTATTGAGCACCTGACCATAGCTGACGCCGCGAATGTCTGTGTATGAGCCTCCGGCAAAGCCCTCGCCCGTGGTGCCGCTTCCTCGTCCGATGCTCATGTACAAGGCCGTCGAGAGGCTGCTGCGCTCGTCGATGGTCCAGTCGTGGTTCAGCGAGAGTTGAGGCTTGTGATAGCGGTTGCGCAGGGCGTTGTACTCCTTGCCGTGCAACCGTCCGTAGGTGGGGTTGTACTGGTAGCCGAAGCCGTACTGTTGGCGCACGCGAGCCCATTCTGAGAGCGTCAGTGGACCGTAGTTCTGGCTGCTGGTGCGCTGTCCGTGTTCTTGGATGGTGCCAAAGCCTGTGAAACTGAGGGTATGGTGGTCGTTGAACTTCTTGGCCACACTGCCAAACCAGGTATAGCCCTCATAGTCGGTACCCTGCACGTAGCCGTCGCCCCATTGTCGGGCGCCCAGCAGCGTCAGACCCCATCCCTTCTTAGACATGCCTGTCGATACGTTGAACATCACCTTGTTGGCTCCGTTGTTGCCCATCTGATAACTGAGGCTTCCGCCACGCTTCTGATCCAGTGTCTTGGTGATGATGTTGATGGTGCCGCCCACGCTGGAGGCCGACACCTTTGAGGCACCCAGTCCGCGCTGTGTCTGCACAATCTTGGCCACGTCGCTGATGCCTGCCCAGTTGCTCCAATAGACGGTACCGTTCTCCATGTCGTTCATGGGCACGCCGTTCACCATCGTGGCCACGTTCGTGTTGTCGAAGCCACGCATCCATATTTCCGAATCGCCCCAGCCGCCGCCTTGTTTGTTGGCGTGAACACCCGGAGTGGTTTTCAGGACCTCAGGAAACTCCTGACCACCCAGTCGTTCCTCGATGTCTTCGGCGGTAACATTCGACAAGGCCACCGGCGTCTTGCGGTCGAAAGCCATCGTGCCGCTAACGGTCACGCCTTCCAGCATCACCTCCTCCGCTTCCAGCGTCAGGTCGCCCATGTTGCCGTTGCGCGGAATTGTGAAGTTTTTGGGTTTGAAGCCTAAGTACGAGGTTGTCATTTCGCGGCGTTGTCGCGGATTCTTCAGTGTGAAGTAGCCGTCGGCGTTCGTCACGGCGGCATCCTTTTCGCCCACTATGCGCACTTGTGCGCCCACCAGCGGTTCGCCGCTCTCTGCATCGGTCAGTCGCCCCTTGACGGTCGTCTGCGCCCAGCCTTGCAAGGCCATGGCCATCGTTGCCGCCAGAGCTAGCATACGGAATGTTCTTTGCATAGTCTTTATGGTGTTAATTTACAATTCCGTTGCAAAGATAGTGCAAACCGAGCGAAAACACAAATTTATTTGATGTTTTCCGAGGTGCAGCCTATCTTCGATGCCCCTTTTTGCTCCTTTCGGAAGTGTCCACTAACTATGCTTCCCTATAATTACAATAGGAATTTACATGGACGCTCGGCAATGTCCTTATTTTCGCTCGAAGCAAAGATAATGGGATAAATAATACCCTCCTTGTTTTTTGCTATTTACAAGAAACAAAGAGGGTCGGGTGGCTACATGCGGATGGGGACTATGCCCGTCGGGTCGTTGGCGGAGCTTTTTTCGCCGTGGTATGTGCCGACGAAGAGAATGGCACCCGAATCGCGCTCCGTGATGAGATAGACAAAGGGACGGTCGGCCTGGAAGCTCCTGGGCTCGCCGATGATGGCACTGTCGGTGAACATGAAGACGGTGACGGCAGCGGCCTCGGTGCCTTTCTCGTTCACCTTGATGCGCCCCACCTGGAAGGCCTCGGCTATGTGTACGCCGTGGGGCGTGCCTCCGGCCTCTTGTACCATGCCTTTGATGTTGTCGCCGTCGAACCACGAGGAAAGCCCCATCTGTCTCATGCCCTTAATCAGCCTGACGGTCTGGTGAGTCTCGAAGCGCGGTATCAGCATATCTACGGGGGCGTACTCCATCTCCTTGGCGAGCGTGGTCAGGCGTTCGGCTGTCAGTTCGTCGAGCACGTCGCCTGTGGTCTTGCCTGCGCGGGGCAGCAGCAGGGTCATGCCGTAGTTCCCATCGGCGTAGGGCAGGCGCAGGGCCTGACAGAGGTCGTCCTCGAAGTACGGAAATTCTTCCGTTTCGTATTGCCTCATCATAGGCACCGAAACGGTGGAACCGTCCTCTTTCGTAAAGGTGTGTTCGGTGGTAAGGTCCGTGAAGAAAGGCATCGCCCAGTCGGCCTTGAAGTAGAGCGCATTGAGCAGACAGGAGATGAGGCTCGAATCCAGTTCGTCGAGCACTTTGGGTATGATGCCCATGGTCTGCTGACTGCACCATTGGTTGATGTAGTCGAGGGTGGATTGTTGGGCGAAGTCCAGCGACTGGCAGTCGGCCTTGTAGATGTTCAGCAGTGCCTTCTGAAAGTCGGGATTTATCTGCACGTCGGATCTGGACGAGTTCATGTAGAAGGCGTTGGCCAGGTTCAGACTGACCTTCGTATCGGCTTGCGGCAGTCCCAGCATCAGGCTGGCCATGAGGTCGTGGAGCGTGGTGGTGTCGTCGGCTGGCAACCCCAGTGCCGTGTTCAGTTGCTGCAAGGGGAGCCCGTCACATGCCAGGCCCGTCATGGTCATGGCATACGCCAGGCTGAGTGGGGAGAAGAGAGTGCTCTGCCCCTCCTCCTGCAATATGCGGAACAGGCGCAGGGAGAAGTCGTTGAGGGCGATGCACTGCTGCCGTTGGCTGTCGCTCAGTGGCCATGCGGCCTGTGGGGAATATACCCGGAAGGGGGTTCTTGTAGCCTCGTTGGCAATGGCATTGGGTGTTGCGGACACTTCTGTCGTGTCGTTGGAGTTGCAGCTCACGAGGGCGAACATCGTCGCCATGGTGGCCATGAGGATAAGTATCTTTTTCATGTTGCAGTATTTTAAGGTTTAACAATCAATAGTGTCCCTACTACTTTCGTGCGTTAGTCATGGATTGACGATGCCGTCGCTGCAAAGTTACGTTTTTTTTTCTTTAGTTGTATCATTTTAACATCCTTTTTTTATTCCTGAATGTTCAGTTATGTAAATAGAATAGGTCAAATTGCTGTTCCCGGAGATTGGTATTCCGTTTTTCCTGCTTGTTGAAATATCTTTACATTGCCACATTTTAGTTAACCTCTCATGAAGGGTTATATTAACTTACGCGCTTAAGTTAAGTTAACTTAGGGCGAAAAGTTAAGTTAACTTATGGCCTTAAGTTAAGTTAACTTTTAAAGCCTTGATTAATAGATATGTTAAGCGAAATAAAAAATATTTACAAATTATGGTTCGTCAAGAAGGAATGGATTGAACCTACAGGGGGCAGAACATTTACATTCGGACGCATCCTCCAAAGACTGAAAGGTTCAATGCTCCGTCGCTGGGAATCCTGCCACCCCCTTGGACATAATGAAACAGCCCTCCCTTTTACATATAATCCTGCCAAAGAGGGTTGATTTTCCCCAATCCTTCCCTTTCTTCGCGCGCGAAAGTTAATAATGTATATAGTTTTTTTGCAAAAATGCTTGTCTTTTCTTTTTTTTTCATTAACTTTGCCTTTTGATAACCAAGAAAGACTGAAATTTATAACTTTAATTATTAACCAAAAACCTTTAATTGTATGAAAAAGTTTCTATTCCTTTTCTGCGCGCTGATGTTGTCAGCAGTGGGAATGAAAGCTCAGGACGACTTGCAAGGTGCTTACGAAGCCGCGATGGCTGCCATCGAGGACGGAAGCTCGTACCGCATCTTCACTGAGTGGAACGGTCAGAAGTACTACCTGAATGCAGGTGGTTACCTCGTATCTGACGTTAAGAAGGCACCCGCCTTCACCTTTTCAAAGATTGCAGGTGAAGAGTTTGAGTATGGTTTCAACCTGCTCGATTCTTACTTCACCAATCCTCCCGCAGGTGGCAATCCAACCCTTAACAATGGGCACATTGACACCAATCCGGGCAGCAAGCGTGCAACATGGGAGGCTCAAGTGTTCTTCCTGAAGGATGGCAAGTATGCTGTCCGTGCAACCAACGCTACCGGTGGTGATAGCGGTTGGGCTCTCAATGCCAAGACGTTCTGGACAGTCAACGAAGGCCCCGTTGCTGAATACAGCTTCGAGCCAAGTTACGTATGGCAGATTGAAAAGTTCGTGGACAACCGTCCCGAAATCTTTGCAAAGCTTAATATGGACAAGGTCAAGGCTTGGGCTGGTAAGTTGCAGTCGATGGGCGGCTTGGTGAAAGAAGGTAATCAGTGGATTAGTAATGCCAAGGATCCTGAAGAGGGCTCATACGAGGCACTGCTTGATGGTGACTACACCACATTCTTCCATTCGACATGGCATGGTGGCGAGTATGACCCACAGGCCGACCACTACCTGCAGGCTGAATTGTCCGAGGCCGTTAACGAGTTCTACTTCTACTTCGTAAAGCGCGACCCCATCAATAACGCCAACGTTAACAACCGTCCTACCGACATCATTATCTCTGCCGGTAACGATGCTGAGACTCTCGCCAATGTAACGGAAGTTACCAATGGTCTGCCCTCTGGTATAACTCCTCCCGATTACATTTCTGATAAGATTACAATGAGCGAGGCAAACAAGTTCATCCGCTTCACTGTGACTAAGACCAACAATATGGCCAAGACGGGTGACCACGTATTCTTCACCTTCTCGGAGTTCTACATTCTGCCTGTCAACGAAGCTACGGAGGCAGCCATCCCTTACATGAAGCTTGCCGACTATACCGATCTCGACTTCGATGCTGATGCTGATGCCATCAATGCAGGGATTGATGCTGTTGACCAGCTAATTGAAGACATGACTACAATCGTCGAGGTGGACTACACCAACCGAGTGGGCATCGATTCAGGCAGCTGGAAGGGTGCTTCCGGCCTGTGTGCCACGAATTTCGCCCCAGCCATCACCACCAAAGACGGTCGTACTGCCCAGCTGGCCGAGAACTATCAGACCAATGTGGATTTCACGGGCGACCTGATAGTTCAGACCGTGACGGGATTGGCTAACGGCACATACCGTGTCAGCATCTATGCCAATGCTTTCTATACGAGTGGACGCGGATTTGAATCAGACGTAGTGGACGGAGCAGAAGACGTATGCTATGTATTCGCTGGTAAAGGTGCAAACCGTGTGGAAAAATTCATCACGGCACGCATTGCAACCGAGACCTCTGCCAACGATCTTCGCACACTGGAGAATGTGGTCGTGACCGATGGTACGCTTGAGATTGGTCTGGGCAAAGCCAAGCCCGGTACCAACTGGCACACTGTACAGGTCTATGAAATCACAGCCCTTGTGAACAAGCATGACTTCATCACTTCTGTTTATGCTCCTTTGGGCGAGGTTCTTGCTGAGGGTGAGGCCATCAAGGCCAATGTACCAGCAGACAGTCCTGCCATTGCTGAGTACGAAAGTGCCATAGCCAATGCTAAGGCTGGCTACGAAGGCAAGACGCTCTTTGACATCAATAACCCCAGCGACTATACTGCCATCAACAATGCAATCGCTGCCGTTGAGGCTGCATTGCCCGCACTGGCCAAAGCTCAGACGGCTGCTGGATCGGACATGACACTGGTACTCCAGAATCCACAGGTGAACGGTGCAGACGGATGGACCATCGAACGTCCTCTGGGAGGCAATGGTCCCCTGCTTAATGGAACGTCGTTTGAATATTGGGCTGGTAATGCCAGCAACCGTGCTGAGGCTTCGTTCGACTACTATCAGGTTATCACAGGTCTGCCCGCTGGTAAGTATTCCATCAGTGCCGACATGTATAACTCGCTCAACGGTGAAGGTGGTGACTATACAGAGTTCCGTCCTACCTGTGGTCTCTATGCTACCAGTGGAGAAAACACAGTGGTTAGCCTCGTTGGAGTGGACGGCACCGAGCTTATCAACTACACCACCGAGCCTATCGAAGTGCTGGACGGCACACTGCGTCTGGGTGTGAAGAACGCGGAGACACCCATCGCCGCCCGTTGGTTCGTGGCCGACAATTTCACCTTGAAACTGGTGGAACCCATTATTCCTGTCGATTTGGACAAGGCATACGAACAAGCCCTTGCCGCCATCGAGAGCGGTAAGACTTATCGCATCTTCACCGAGAAGGGTGGCCAGAAGTTCTATTTGGACGCTGGTGGTTATTTGATTGACAATGTCAAGAAGGCTCCTTCCTTCACCTTTACTGCTGTAACAGCAGACGGTACATACTATGAAACAGGTTGGAACCTGGGTTGCAAGTTCACGAATCCCGAAACTCACGGTCAGACCACATTCGAGAACGACGGCCACATCCACGTAGGCGGCAACGACCGCAACGACTGGGAGCGCCAGGTATTCTTCCTGAACAACGAGGGCAAGTATGCCGTTCGTGCCACTAATGCAGATAATCCTGCATGGGGCTCCAACACGTACTGGGATGTATTTGACAGTGCCGAACTGCCCGAGGCTGGTTATTCTCTGGATCCTGCATACGTATGGCAGATTGAGGAGTTCGTGGACAACCGTCCCGAAATCTTCGCAAGTCTAAATATGGATAAGGTACAGGCATGGGCCGGCAAGTTGCAGTCGATTGAGGGTCTGGTTACAGACGGAAGCCAGTGGATTAGTAATGCCAAGGATCCTGCAGAGGGCTCATACGAGGCACTGCTTGATGGTGACTACACCACATTCTTCCATTCGACATGGCATGGTGGCGAATATGACCCACAGGCCGACCACTTCCTGCAGGCCGAGTTGCCCGAGGCTACGAAGGAATTCTACATCTATTTCAAGAAGCGTAGCCAGAACAACAACAACCGCCCGACCCAGATTGACATTACAGCAAGCACTGACGGTGAGAACTTCACGACAGAACCTATCTCCATCACAGAGGGTCTGCCCACAGGTGCAACGCCTATCGACTACATGTCAGCCAAGATTACCTTGGAGGAGCCCAGCAAGTTCATCCGCTTCACAGTTCCTACTACCAACAACATGGCTAAGACGGGTGACCACGTATTCTTCACCTTCTCCGAGTTCTACATCCTGCCTGCCAACGAACTGACGGCTGCTGTCGTTCCTTACATGCAGCTCGGAGACTACACCGACCTCGACTTTGACGCCGATGCTGCTGCTATCAACGCTGCCATTGACAATGTTGACAAGCAGATTGAAGAGGCCATTGCGGCTGCTGAGAAAGAGAAAGCATATAACAATGCCTTGGCCGCCATCGAGGATGGCAAGTTCTATCGCATCTTCACTGAAGTGGACGGTCAGAAATACTATGTAACCGAAGATGGTAAATTGGCTAACGTTACAGACGATGGTGGAATCTTCTCCTTCACAAAGGTTGCTGGCGAGGAATATCCATACGGCTTCAAGTTGGCTGACTCCTATTTCACCAATCCTGGTCTGAATGGTAATGATGTAATTCTGAACAGTGGACAGATCAACACCAATGCTTCGGCCCGTGATTTATGGGAGGCTCAGGTGTTCTTCCTGAAGGATGGCAAGTATGCCGTTCGTGCTACCAACGCAAAGGGTGGTGAAAGTGGCTGGGCGCTCACTGCTAAGACCTACTGGACGGTGAACGAAGGCCCTGTTGCTGAATATAGTTTTGAGCCGAGTTTCGTATGGCAGTTGGAAGGCCCGTTGACCCCCATCCAGGTTACATACGCACTCTATGATGCAGATGGAACGGAGCCCAGTTCGACTGTTACCAAGAGACAAGATGCAAACAGCGAAATCAAGGTTCCTGCTGACATGACTTCGCACTTCGCCTACGATTATACCACTGAAGGTACAATTGGCGAGGAAGATTGCACAATCAAGGTGATCCGTACCTTCAAGAAGGGAGTCGTTCTCTCGTTTGATGACCTGAGCAATACTAAGGCATACACCATCCGTTGCGACCGTGGTGCTCTCCTCACGAAGGACGGCTATCTGGCTTCAACGGCACACAGCACGCTTACCGATGCTGAACCAGCCGAATTTGCCATCATCAATAACGACGGCAACTATTACCTTTATAGCGTAACCGACAAGAAGTTTGTACTGAACAACGGTGCTTTGGCTGAAGCTCCGTCTCATGGTGTCGAGGATGCCATCAAGATGGAAGCAGATACTAATCCGTATTTCTTCTGGTACTTCACGATTAATGGCACGAACAATGGCCTCAACACAAATGGAGCCAATCCTTACGGTTATGTCATCGACAATTGGATGACCAAAGACGAGGGTAATCTCTATTACATGATTGAGTCCTCAGACTTCGATGCTACTGAGGCACTGGCATACTTCCCTGCTACCTACACCGTTTCAGAGGCTCACGATTATGGTCACTGGTATCGTGCTGACGTAGAGGGCGATTCTATTGCCTATAGCTTCGCATTCAACAACAGCTATAAGTCTGCCGACGAGATACTCCAAGTACAGGTGGCCGATGCTGAATCAGACTCTCTGATCAACCACGTGAACAAGGGTGTGTTCGTACTCAACGAGGGCTTCCGCATCAACACTGGTGGCGACCGCTACGTTCAGAAATTCACCCTGACCGTTCCTCGTGACTACGAAATTATTGATTACACCATCGACAACAGCATCCCAGGTGCTGCACGTGGCCTCTACAAGTATTCGCTGAATGAGGATATGAGCAATGCCGTACTCATTGGTGCAGACCTTTACAACCTCTATGAGGGTAATGAAGAAACCAAGGACATCATCTCTGAGGAAGTAGGTGGCACACGCCAGTTCAATTTCTATCTGGAGCCAGTGATTACCGACGAGGGCGGAAGCATCATCGATGTAGTCTTGAAGGTAAATGTTCGCAGAATCCAACATGTTGATGTAGCAAGCACTGCAGTGAAGAGTGTCAAGTACAACGGCGTGGATGTTGTATTCGAGGACGGCATTGCCAACATGGAAGGCACTTACGATGCTGAAAACACGCTCGAAGTAGAACTTGACGATGAAAAGGCTACCTATGAAATCGAATATGACGAAGAAGAAAATTGTGTTATCATCATCGTGAAGGGTGCCGACTTCAACTACGACCCACAGAACGTTGATATTTATGTAATCGTGTTCGAAGCCGCTGAAGAGCCCATCTCTACTGGCATCGAAGGCATCGCCTTGAACGAGAAACAGACCATCTTCGACCTTGCTGGTCGTCGTGTAGCCAAGGCTCAGAAGGGCGTTTACATCATCAATGGTAAGAAAGTCATGGTGAAGTAACCCTCCCTGCTTTAAGCCAATAAAAAATCCGCCTGCCCATTCGGGGATAGGCGGATTTTTTTTAAGGTCGCAAAATAAATAGTTAAGCTCCTAAAGGACGTATTCTCTTGCCACGAATGGGTTGACATTTGGAAGGAAAGGTTTCTGCCCTCAAGTCAGGTGCAACTGTGAAACGTAGGAAAAAGAAAAAGTCCCGTAAATCGTGGATTTACAGGACTTTGTTCTTTGGCGCTTCAGGATGGGCTTGGATTCAAGAAGATGAAATCTGTAGAAATCTTTGGAAATCATAAGAAACTGAAAAACAATAAGTTATAAACAATGTTAGAAAAGTGTTCAAAAGTTAAAATTTCGCTAACTTTCAAAAAACGGG
>JAEEGL010440056.1_pt1 | contig 11969 bp, 9 predicted proteins | sample 9134231 | NCBI WGS metagenome assembly JAEEGL01 (sample SAMN16246548, study PRJNA631951) | gut metagenome | biome: gut microbiome; feature: rumen; material: fiber-attached | host: Bos | place: Iran: Karaj | collected 2018-10 | reverse complement strand
TCATCAGATAGTATTTTTAAAGAATCTCTATTATTCTTAAAATTAGTTTTATCAATTAAATTTTTATATCCAGCTAAAGCATCAAATGATAAAAACTGTTTTGCTCTATCCAATCTATTCTGCATTATGACCACCTACCAAACTATTTCTCATTTTTTGAGTTGCTCCATCTTCTAAACTAACCCCTCTTAATATTTTATTTGGACCAAATTTATTTTTAATATTACTTATTTTATTCAATAAATTTATTTCATTTTTCTTTTTATCAAAATCATTGAAAAAATCTAATTGTACTAAATGACTATTACTAATAGAAAAACTTATTCCTATTCTTCTAACAGGTATAATCTTATTAATATTTTTATCATATAGATTTAAATATTCTTTTAATATTTCATCATAACTACAAGTAACATTATCTAATTTTTTACTAATAGAAAGCCCTTTAATTGCATCTTTACTATAACCAATATAAAGATGTATACCATTACAAAATAATTCTTTAGAAGACATTTCTAATATCAAATCATCTATCATTTCAATTAATACTAATCTAGCTTTACTATAGTTATAATCAGAAAATAATATCTGAGAAGAAGATAAACTTTTACTCTTAGGTTTATATGACTTTATATCTTTCATTGTCGTTGTTTCTATTCCATTAGAATGATCGATTAAAAGTCTAGCATTAATTCCAAACTCTTTAAAAAGAATAGCCTCTTCACACTTAGATATATCTTCCATAGTAAATATTCCCAAATTATTTAACCTGTTTGATATTCCAGGTCCTATAGACCAAAAATCAGTAAGAGGAGTATAATTCCACAAATATTTTTTAAACAACTCTTCATCTAAATAACCAATATTACTCTCTACATGTTTAGAAATTATATCTAAAGCAATCTTAGCTAAATAAAGATTAGTACCAATACCACAAGTCGCAGTAATATGTGTATTTTCATAAACATCATTCATAACCATAGTAGCTATCTCTCTAGGATTCTTCCCATATAATAAAATATATGGATTTAAATCAATAAACACTTCATCAATAGAATAAACATGTATATCTTCTTCACTAAAATATTTCAAATAAATATTATAAATATAAGAAGAAAACTCCATATATTTTCTCATCCTAGGTTTCGCAATAATATAATCTATACCCTCAGGTATTTCATAAAGTCTACTTCTACTTTTAACCCCTAATTCCTTAATATGAGGTGTCGCCGCTAAACAAATAGTACCTTTCCCACGACTAGGATCAGCTACAACAAGATTAGTTTTAAAAGGATCAAGTCCTCGCATACTACATTCACATGAAGCATAAAAACTTTTTAAATCTATACACAAAAACATTTGTTCGTCACCTCAACATAATAATAACATTAAAACATTTGTTCTACAATATAAATTTTTACAAAAAAAATAATCTCTTTGAAATACAAAGAAATTATTTTTTAATTTTACATATTTTACAATTAAGATAATTCTTTATAAGTAACAAATCTATTCTCTTCATAAACATCATGTGGTCTTTTAAAATAAGCTGTTACTTTACCATCTCTAACATCAAAATGATTAACATTACTAGCTAACTTAGTCTTTACTAAATTAGTTAATTCTAAATAATAAAGATCATATCTTCCATCTATATAAAATACATTATTAGATGCTCCACTAAATCCAGATAATTTTTCTACTTGAATTGCTTTAACTGTAGTTGTTTTATCACCTGAACCAAATTCATTAGTAAAAGTATATGTATTTGTACTAATAGTATTAACATCACTATCAGTATCATTACTATTACTATTATTATCACTACTATTATTACTAGAAGAATTATCTTCAGTTACAGCTGGTGTACTACTAATAAGAGGACTATTAGTTACTATCTCATTTTCAAAATCTGGTTCAATAGCTTCTTTAGCATCAAATTTATAATATACAGATACTACAACTATTATAATAACAAAAACTATTATGAATCCTAAAAAAGTTTGTTTAGTCAATTTAATCCCTCCAAGTAATTATTTTACGCCTCTACTCCACTTTTATCAACCAATTTTAAACTATTAATAAATGGTTTTAATGAATCAGAACAATATTTATCATTATCATTATAAATAGTATATTCAACACAAAAAACTTTATCTTCTTTAATACTAATATATGTATGTATACTTTCTTTACTATATCCTCTTTCAATATATGAATACCAAGTATTACCATTAATAGTTTGAGTAATTATATCATTATCCTCAGCACCTTGTTCAACATATTCTTTATCATCTATAGCATCTAATTTATAAGAATTATAAGACTCTATTCTACAATAATGATTATCATTCATAGAAACAAACTCATTTCCATTCTTTAATCTCTCAAAATTAGTTGGTACATCATAAACAACTTCTACACCAGTATTATATAATTGCTCGTTATCTATAGTATCTCTATCTTCTTCTTTAATTATAAGATAAAAAATCCAAAACACAAAAACGAAGAATATAATATTTATCACATAATAAATAATGACAGGTATAAAAGTAGTACCACCCATCTTCTTACATTTATCTAATAGTTCTGTTTCACTTAAATCTTTATTTTGAGCTTTAATATATTTAACTTTTTCTCTCGCATGAGATAAATAAAGACTATTCACAACAAAGCCTAAAACTATGTTAGCCCCTATAGGAAAGAAAAAAGACGTTATGATAGAAATAAAAATAAATACAAATGCATATAAATACATTTTTCTATATAACAAATAAACTGGTCCAAAGAAAAATGCTCCCACATTAAAAGTACCAGTCATAAAACTATCATAATTATATCCTACATAAGCTTTAACAAATTTAGTATCATCTTCAACTTTTTCTTCAGCATTTAATTCACAGCCACAATATCTACAAAATTTATCTCCACTAACATTTTCACTATTACAATTAGGACATCTCATAATTATTTCCTTCTACCATTATTAATATCATTAATAAATCTAGCCTCTTCTAAATAAGCTATAGAATAATCTTTATTAAACTTAGTATTATAAGTATCTACACTACTACATTTAATACGAGCATAATTCATAAAATCATCAATAACATTATTTTTAATTCTAATATTAAATCCATTCATATATTTATTTAATTCACTTAAATTATAACTACCACTAATATAATCTTTATCCACAATATTATTAAATATATCATTAACTAAATCTAATCTTTTTCTATCTTTAGTAAGAATCTTTTCATTAAAATCAATAATATTAAGTAAATTATCTAACATATTTTTCTTAGTCTCACGAGCACTCTTACTATTACCAGCTTTAGAATTTAAACTAGAATTAAATTCTTTCTTTTCTTTACATATCTTATTAATTCTAGAATTTATATTATATGATAAATGATATTCAATTATCTTTTTACCAACTGCAAACTTTTGAGAATTATTTAATTTGTCATATAAATTACTTTTCAAATTATATTCTTCTACTAATTCATCAGTAACATACAAAATACCCTTATCTTCATAATAAGGTTTAACAATACTACCAGTATCTATATATAATTCTTCTTTCTCAAAAGGAATATATTTATCCATATAAACACCTTCTATCTTAATTTAATTATAAGTTAAATAGAAAAACTAATCAATTAAAAAAGACTTAAAACTTAAGCCTTTACAAATCAATTCTACCTATCATTTTAAGTCTATCTAATTCTTCATCTTCTTTAACAACAACAGTACTTCCTCTTAATAAATTATCATATAATTTAGAATCACTAAGTAATCCACAAACAATACCATCATTACTATACCCCATTACTAATGACCAAATCTCTTCTCCATCATTTTCTTTTTCAATAAAAACTAACAAAGTATCAGGATTACTTCTCAATCTATATTTATCTAATTCTTTAATATCTCTAATCTTATTAATATCTTCATCTAAATAATAACTATTAATCATTTTAAGAACTAAATCTTTATCTTTATACTCATCTAAAGATTTAACTTCTAAATGTTTAATATCATCATAACGAAGAATATATGCTTCACCAAGTAATAAACTATTATGATCATCACCAAGTATTCTTAAACTAATACCATTTCTATGATCAATATAAATAACTCCATAATAAGGAATAGCTAAATCTAAACCAATCTTATCAATTAAATCTTTATCTTCAATCTTAATAATCTCTCTATCAATATCTCTAAAATTAGAATCAATAATCTTCATACACACCAACCTACTTAAACCAATAATTTTTATAATTATACTTATATACTTTTGATACATCAAAACTATATTTATAACTATTAACTATTTCAAATTTTTTATTATACTCTATAAAAGTGTTATTAGAACTACTATTAAATATATAATTGTTTTTATGTTTTTTTAAAGATCCATTAGAAGAAGTATATGGTAATACATATGATTCTACTAATTTATATTCTTTTTTATTATCATTAACTTTTAGTTTATAAAATAATGATTTAGTACCTGTCTTCTCATCAGTATTCTCTATTCCTAATTTATCATAAACATCTTTATTATTTTCATAATTCTCTTTAGTAACATAATTATTATTTAAGAGATAAACATAATCATCATCCATAGACACTTCACTTTGTCCAAAGAATAAATTATCTTTATAACTATAAATATATTTATGATATTCTTTATCCCATAAACTACTATTACCTAAAATATATTGTATAGCTGGTTTTTTATCTATATTATTAACTTTCAATATAGAAGACATTTCTCTACTACTTAATAATAAATCCCCATCTACATATTCCATTGATACTAAATCTAAATCATTATTAAATAATTCTCTACAATCAACAATCTTTTCAACATCACTATTCTTTAGATTAATACTTATTATTTGATCATCACTAATAAATAGTATTCTATTACTATCTAAAATATAATCACTAGTAATATCATATTTAGTATAATAAACATCTTTAATTTGACCTAAATTATTAACTTTAACTATATTATTTTTATTTATAGGATAATAAATATAATTACCTTTAAATAATATATCATTAGCAGTATATTTATCTAAAATAATATGACTTCTCACAATACCTTTATTATCATATAAATAAATATTATCTTTACTAAACAAAGTAAATAACCCATCACTAATATATTTATCTTTACCACCATAAGTATCTAATCTAGAAGATATTTTTTTTACGCCAGTTAAATCAACTTCATAATTTGTTTTACTAATAGTATTATTTTTTTCATCAAAAACAATAACCTTAATATTATTAACATAACCTGGTACTAAACCTATTATTTGATATTCATGTTCCTTAACCAGATTATTCTTACCTTTGTTCTTTAATTTTCTAGTAAAATCATCAATGTTTTCATCATCAACACTAATAGTATATTTAATATAACTTAGTTTTTTAGTCTTTAAATATAAATTTACAGATAAATCATTAGTACCATAAGCATTATAAATAACTAATGATTTATTTTTACTTTTTAACTCCTTTATCTTTTTAGAAACGATATCTCTATATTCAACAGAATAAATATCAGAATCAAAATTATCATTTAAATAATAAACATCATCTTTTAATTCAAACTTCATAATCTCATTTAATTGTTCACTATCAACAATAGTATTATTACTTAATTTAATATAAGTAAATACAACTAAAAAGATCATTATTATAGATAATATAATTATTCTAATATATCTTTTCACAAAAACCACCTATAAGTATTATAACAAAAAAAGAAAACTATTAAATAGTTTTCTTTATAGGACTTTTTTCTATATTATGATGTTCTATCATAGAATCTAGACTTTTTGATGTACCTATAACAGCATCATACATATCAATTTCTTCAAATAATTTATCAACAACATCATTAACAGTTGTTTTAAACTTATTTAAACCTATTTCATAATAAGATTTAGCTAATTCTACACAACATGATTCAATATATTCACAAACATATTCTATTTGTACAGGAGTTTGTTCTTCACTATTTAAAATAGTACCAACTCTACACATTCTATCTAATGCATTTTCATCACATATACCAAGAGAAGCTCTTCTAATCTTACCACTAGCTAAATCTTTAGTTAAAGATAGATCATCAACCAAATCTAAAAAACAGTTAACTGAATATCTATCAATATTATCTTTTGGATTTACAAAAAGATTATTAAATAGTTCTCTACGTAATTTTAATTTATTAATTTGATTTTCATCTAGTAGCATTTTATCGCTTCCTTTCTGTGTGACTCACAAACGCATAATAAAATACCACTTTTTCGCAAAAAAGTCAACAAAAAAAGCGATTTAATCGTTTTTTTTAACTATTATAATATGATTCTGCCCAGGCTGCACCGATTTCAGCTAGTTCTTGATCGAATCCAGCATCTAACATCATTGAAATAAGTTCCTCATGTGTATAAACAATATATTCAGGTTCCATTTCATCACATATTAATCCATAAGCATAACCTTGTGCTTGACTAGTCCAATCTATATCAGCATTCAAAATAGCATAATCAGCTTGAGCTTCAGAAAATTGATCATTTTGTATTAATGTATTTTTAAGTGTTTGCTTTGAACGAAAACCACTAGAACAAATCTCTTCTGCCCTTCTTGCAGCTTGTTGATTCCAATTAGCTCCACAGTTTTCTACAGCATATACAGCAGCATTATGATCAAAAGAATCCCATTCTTCTAATGCATATACTAATGCATCATATGAATATGCCCTCTCACTTAAAAGTCTTAAAGCTCTAGCTAAAGCATCATCATTACTAGATGTTGAATACCAATTTGCATAAACAGTTATATCATGAGTTGGTTGAGCAATCTCTTCAATTGGCTGTGTAAACTCAGGATCTAAATACCATCCTTCATGTCTATATCCATCTCTCATAGGTGTATGTAAAAACATACTTTCATTTGCCTTAATTGTATCAAGATTATTAGGATCATTAACACCACCATTTAACACATAAGTAATGTGATAAGTTATTGGCTCCCATTTAGCATAAAGACTAATATTTCCTGTTGATCCATATGGAATTTCAGTTATGTAATCCGTACTTTGAGAATCCAAAGACCATCCTACAAAATTATATCCTTCCAATGTTGGTTCATGTAGTATCACTCTATCATCTATAGTATAACTAGTAACATTATTTGGATCATTAGTTCCACCATACAAAACATATTTTATAGTATATTCTTCTAATTCCCATTTAGCATAAACTGTAATATCACTAGTAGTACCAAGCTCTACTCCAGTTATTTGTTGAGTACAATCTTCATCAGTATACCATCCTTGAAATATATATCCCAATTGAGTAGCTGGTTTAAATGTAAATTCATCCTCTGCATTGAAGTATTGAATATTATCAGGAGAGTTTGTACCTCCATTTAAGACATAATTAACTTCGTATCTAATTTCTCCCCATTTAGCATATAAATCGATATTACCAGTAGTTCCTTCTTCAATAGTACCAATTTCATTCTTTAAGTTTTCATCAGTAAACCATCCATAGAATGAATATCCATCTTTTGATGCTGGGTATAATATCACTTCATCTTCAACATTATAACTATCTGGATTAAGTCCATTATTTGTTCCACCATCTAAATGATAAGTAATATCATAATCAATTAAATTCCATTTAGCATAAACTCCAACACTATGTGTAGTACCCTTTTCTATCTTAGTAATTTGATTTGCAAAACCATCCTCTAAATACCATCCACCAAAAGTATATCCATCTCTAGTTGGATTATATAACGTAACCTCATCATCTGCAGTAAAGTATTCTACATTGTTAGGAGAGTTTGTCCCATTATATAAAATATATTCAATTCTATATTTAACAGTTCCCCATTTAGCATATAAATCAATATTACCAATAGTTCCTTCTTCTATTTTATTAACTTTATCATTAAACCCTTCATCAGCAAACCATCCATAGAATGAAAATCCATCTTTACTAGGCTCAAATAATGGAACTTCTTCTTCTACTGTGTATGTAGCAGGATTATAAGAATCATTTGTTCCACCATCTAAATGATAAGTAATATTATAACTAATTACTATCCATTTAGCATACAATACTACATCATTATCAGTACCAACTTCTATTTTTTCAATTGCTTCATTAAAGTCACTATCTAAATACCAACCTTCAAAAGAATAACCTCTCTTATTAGGATCATATAAAGTAACTTCTTCTTCTGGAGTAAATATAGAAACATTATTCTGATTATTTGTTCCACCATCTAAATTATAAGTAATTGAATGACCTTCTTTTTTCCACTGTGCATATAAGGTAACAGTAGCGCCATTTGTAGCAGTTAAGTTTCTAATTTGTCCACCGTTTTCAATAGCTGTACCTGTACCATCAGCTTTAGTATTCCAACCAGTAAACTTATAACCATCTTTCTTAAATGTATTAGAACTCAATGTATAAGTAGTATTATACTTAATCAAATTAAGACCAGTCATAGTACCAGTACCACCATTACTATTAAATACTACGTTATATTTAATAGCTGCCCATCTTGCATAAAACTTCTTATTTCCAGTAGTACCTTTCTTTATTCCTGTTACTTTTTTTGTAAATCCAGAATCACTATACCATCCTTTAAAGATACCACCAGTTCTTGTTGGATTCTTTAAAGTAAATTCACTTTTAACATTATAAATAGTTGGATTAGCTTTATTATTAACACCTTTATTTAATTCATAAGTTATTTTATATTTAATCTTTGCCCATCTAGCATAAAGATTAACATTACCACCGTTTTTAGCAGTTAGATTTCTAACAACAGCTTTATTTGCAAATGCTTTACCAGTACCATCTGCTTTTGTATTCCACTCTTTAAAAACATAACCTTTCTTAACCTTAAAGGCATTAGCTCTCAAAGTAAAATTAGTATTATATTTTATACCAGTACTCTTAGCCATAGTACCAGTACCACCATTTCTATTATAAGTAATTGAATACTTAGTCGCAGCCCATCTAGCATAAAATGTCCTATTACCAGTAGTTCCTTTCTTTATTCCTATTACTTGTTTTGTAAATCCAGGATCTTTATACCATCCTTTAAAGATTCCTCCTTTTCTAGTTGGATTTTTAAAAGTAATCGCATCTTTTACTGTATAAGTTGATGGATTATACTTATTATTAATCCCTTTATTCAACTCATAAGTAATTGTATATTTAGTGGCCGCATTAGCCATTAAAGGTAAAAACATTATTAAAGTAATAATTGATAATATGCGTCTTTTCATATACTCACCTTCAATTATAAATATATCACAAAAAAACTCCATTGTAGATAATAAACAACAAAGTATTTAATATTTTCTAACCTTAACGTAAATAAAAACTAGATTGTTATCTAGTCTTTTTATCATCTTTATCATGTTTCTTATTAATTAGTCACTAAACCTACTGATAATCTTAAATTATGAACATTTTTAAGTTTACTTAAATATTCATAATCGATATTTAATTTATTCTTATCATTTCCTAAATACAAATTATCTATATATGGTATATCTTTTAAAAAAACATATGATTATTCATATGTGTTTTTTAACCCCTCTCTATTGTAGAAATTAAATAATCTTTTAATTCTTTATTTTTAGGATCATCATCAAGTAAGAATTTCTCGCTATCTTCTTTAGCTTGTAATAGTATTTTATAATCACTCTTAATATTAGCAATCTTAAATACCATATCTCCAGATTGTTTAGTACCAAATAAATCTCCATGACCTCTTAATTTGAAATCTTCTTCACTTATTTCAAATCCATCAGTAACATGTTCCATTATTGATAATCTTTCTGTATCACTATCACTAACTAAGATACATTTACTTTGACTATCTCCTCTTCCTACTCTACCTCTCAACTGATGAAGTGTTGAAAGACCAAATCTATCAGCATCAAATATTACCATACATGTCGCATTAGGTACATCTACTCCAACTTCAACAACAGTAGTAGAAATAAGAATTTGTACTTCGTTATTTTTAAACTTATTCATTATTGCATCTTTTTGATTAGGTGCAACTTTGCCATGAACAATATCAATCTTATAATAATTTCCAAATGCTAGTTGCATTTTTTCTTTTAATTCTAAAACACTAGTTAAATCAGAATTATCTCCTTGATCTTCTATCAATGGAGCAATTACATATACTTGATGATGTGCTTTTAATTCTTCTAACATCATCTCAAGCACTTCTTTTATTTCATCATTTCTTTTAACATAAGTATCTATTTTCTTTCTACCACTAGGTAACTCTTTAATAATAGATACATCCATATCTCCATAAATAGTTAAAGCATATGTTCTTGGTATTGGAGTTGCACTCATATAAAGTACATCTGGTCTGATACCTTTGTTTTGTAAATTCATTCTTTGATGTACTCCGAAACGATGTTGTTCATCTGTCACAACAAGACCTAAGTTGTAGTATTCAACATCATCTTGTATTAAAGCATGCGTACCAATAACAATATCTATATTTCCTTCACTCAAATCTTTATAAATATCTGTCTTTTCTTTCTTAGTAGTAGATCCAGTTAATAATACTACTTTAACTTTCTTTTCATTCTTTAAGAATTTCATAAAGCTTTCATAATGTTGAGTAGCTAAAATCTCAGTTGGAGCCATTAAAGCACCTTGATATCCAGCATAGAAGTTTGCCAACAAAGCAATGAATGAAACAATAGTTTTTCCACTACCTACATCACCTTGTAATAATCTATTCATTCTAACATTATCTTCTAAATCTTTTAATATTTCATCAATACATTTCTTTTGATCTTTAGTAAGTTCAAAAGGTAATTTTGAAATAAATTTATCTAATTTATCTCTATCTATATTTCTAACTAATCCATTAGATTCTTTTTTATTTTGATGTTTTAAATAATTAATCTTAAACATAAAATTAAATAATTCTTCATATTTTAATCTTATTGTTACATCTTTTAATTTATCTAATGTAGATGGATTGTGGATAACATTTAAAGATGTTTTTTTATTTAAAAATTTATATTTTTCTCTTAAATATTCAGGTATATAATCATTAATAGTATTTCCATACTCAAGTAATGCCATATTAATATAAGTAGATAAACTCTTACTAGTTAATCCACTAGTAGAATGATAAACAGGTTCTATTCTAGCAGTATTAGAAAGACCACCCATTTTTATCTCATTAGCTGTAATAACATTTTTAGCTTTATCTATCTTACCTATAACAGTAATAATAGTACCAATAGTTAATTGATTCTTTAAAAATGCTCTATTAAAAATAGATACTCCAATAACTTGTCCAGTTGAAGAAACTAACCTAAAGTTCATCTTATTAAGACCTGCTTTAAATCTCATCAACATAGGAACACTTTCTACTCTTCCATCGATAATAACTCTATCTCCATCCTCTACTTTAGATAGATCTGTTCTTTCTAAAACATCATATCTAAAAGGATAATGAGTAACTAAATCATCAATGGTATTAATATTTAATTTTTTAAGGTAAGTTAGTCCTTTCGGCCCAACACCTCTTACATCTTTTAAATCAGCCAATATACCCACGCCCTTCTCGCATATTATAGCATATTTCAAAAAAAATATCTAGAAAAAATCAAAGTTTTTTACATAAAAAAATGTAATCAAACTTAAGTAATCTATATACACTAAACCATTAGTTTTAAGTATATATTAGTTATAAACCTACAATAATATCAAATAAATAAATAAAAATGAAAAAAAATGAAAAAATTTTGCATTTTTTGTTGACAAAACCACCTTAAATAAGTATTATAAAAATCACCAATTCGGAATTAGGCGAATTGGTCGCTAGTATCACACTAGCCAACCCCTTTTTATTCTTTTTGGAGGCTGCCC
>JAEEGL017442121.1_pt1 | contig 11970 bp, 9 predicted proteins | sample 9134231 | NCBI WGS metagenome assembly JAEEGL01 (sample SAMN16246548, study PRJNA631951) | gut metagenome | biome: gut microbiome; feature: rumen; material: fiber-attached | host: Bos | place: Iran: Karaj | collected 2018-10 | reverse complement strand
TCCCTCTCGGGAGCCCCCAGGGCGATATTGTCGCGGTATTTTATCTCGTATTTGGCGAAATCCTGAAATACAACGGAGAAAAGCCCCTTCACCTCGGACAGCGGGATGTCGCGCAGGTCTCTGCCGCCGACCGTGATCTCGCCCTCGTATTCGTCGTAAAGCTTCGTCAGAAGCTTCGTCATGGTGGTCTTCCCCGCGCCGTTCACGCCGACGACGGCGTATCTTACGCCTTCCTCCAGAGTGAACGAGCAGTTTTTCAAAATGTCCCTCTCTGTGCCGGGATAGCGGAAGGTCACGTTTCTGAACTCGATGGTCCCGAAGCTCTTTCCGCTCATATCGGCGGGCTCCGCCAGCGTCTCCTCATCCCTCTCGAGAGCGATGAATCCCGAAAGGTCGCCGAGATTCTTCTCGCACTGGACGAACCAGCGTATCTGCCACGCCGCTTCGTAAAGGCGCCAGGACAGAGCGAGGATGGCGTTCATCGTTCCGACGAACATTCCCGCCGAGGTCTTCCCCTGCGACAGTCCGAAGAGAAGGGCAACTCCCACGCCGGCGTACATCAGGTAATTCAGCACGTTGCTGAGATTCTGGCGTCTTGCGTTCCGGATCGACGTCTTTATGTTGATGGCGTCAGCCTCTTTTTTCGATTTGAGCCATCTTCCGAGAATGAAGGGCGTGTATCCGAAGGTGCGTCTCTCCTCGAGATAGTCCTTTATGAACAGCATGGAGTCGTAGCTGTCCGCCCGTCTCATGATCTTTTCGTTGTTCCAAAACGCGTCGTAGTCGTCCAGTCCCGAGCGCACCGCGAGGATCACCGACGGGATCAGGAAAAGCACCGCGGCGATACCGCTGTACCATACGGCGACGAAGACCGCCGCCACAGTCGTCGCAATGCTCAGGATAAGCTGTGCCACGTATGTCAGGCGGGTCGCACGGTCGCTCATCTTTCCCGCCGGATCTTCAGTGGCGCGTCTGATGAGGTCCAGAGTTTCGGGGTCTTCTATGTATCTGTATTTGAGAGACGCCTGCATCTCGGTGAAGACCATGTTCGTCCGGACGACGAAACTGTTGCGGAATTTCTGAATAATGAACGTGTATATTGCGTCGCTGAAATTCAGAAATAGCGCGAGTCCCATGATCCCGCCCAGAGGGAGGAAAATGGAGTTCATTCCCGCCTTGCCCGCGAAGATCGCAAGAGCGGAGTCCACGAACGACGCGGTGGTAAAAATCTGCGCCGCGGGTAAAAGGCCCCAGACAAAGCGGAAGAAAATCATCGCCGAAAACCAGAACGGCGAGGATCTGAGGCAGTAGATGGCGCAGTCGTACGCGTGCCATCGCTTCTTCTTCAGCTCCGGCGGCTTTTTTTCTTTTTTCAAGTCGTTTTCTCCTTTCTTAAGTTGTCTTTTGCAAAGTCATGAAACGCCCGGCGGCCGGGAGAAAACAGCCGACCGGGACGACGCTACACAGGACGCGCTCTCCGGGGGATATTCCCGACGTTTCACGGTGATTATACCACCCTCCCCCCGAAAATGTCAACCTTCAATAGTTTAATGGGTCTCAATCGCTTGTTGAATCGACGCGGGACGGGGGATAATAATCTGATCGAAAAAGCGCCGTCGACCGCCGTTATTATAACGCGGATGCGGCGCTCCTTGAAAGCACGGGTATAATTTCAACAAATTCCGGTGTAAACGGCACGAAAAAGCGCGGCAAAGCCGCGCATGAATTGCCGCCCCCGGCGGCATGAATTGCACCTTCGGTGCATGAATTGACGGCGGGACCGTCATGAATTGCGCCTGCGGCGCATGAATGAATACTTTTACCGTTTGTTATGTAAGCACCATTCGGAAAGAGGACATTCGCCGCAGCGGGGCGACCGCGCCGTGCAGTATTCCCTGCCGAACATGACGATCCTGTGGCAGAAGGCGCTCTGTTCCTCCCTCGGGATCACGCCGTCCATCACCCGCTCCGTGAGGAGCGGATCCTTTTTATCCTCGGGGTAGTACCCCAGCCGTCCGCAGATCCGGATGCAGTGGGTGTCCGCCACGATACCGCCCTTGCCGAACACGTCGCCGAGGATCAGGTTGGCGATCTTGCGGCCCACGCCGGGGAGAGAGAGCAGCCCGTCCATGGTATCGGGAACGCGCCCGCCGTATTCTTCAACGATGATCCGGGACATATCGACTATATTTTTCGCCTTCATGCGGAACAGGCCGCAGGGGCGGACGATCTCCTCGATCTCGCCGAGGTCCCCGCGGGCGGCGGACAGGGCGTCCGGAAAACGCTCGAAAAGCACCTTCGTTACGATGTTCACCCGCTCGTCGGTGCACTGGGCGGACAGGCGCGCCGCCACCAGCAGCCGCCAGGGGTCCTCCGCGTACTCGAGAGAGCAGACGGCGTCGGGATAGAGCGCCGTCAGCGCCCCGATTATCTTTTCCGTCCTGACGTCGGTCGCTGTCATTCGTCGCCTCCGTCATCCGGTTCCTCCGGTTCTTCCGGTTCTTCCGGCTTGCCCTCGTCCTCGGGAGCGTACTCGCCGAGGGAGAAGTAATAGTCGAACACGTCTCTGACGCACCGGCCGGCGTTGGAGCCGGTGTTGCCCTGCTCCAGGACCGACGCCACAACGATCTCGGGATCGTCGAAGGGCGCGAAGGCGGTAAACACCGCGTTGTCGCTCTTGGTGAAGTTTATCTGCGCCGTTCCCGTCTTACCGCCGACCACGATGGGGTAGTCCTCGAACAGCTCGGAGACCGAGCCGTCCTCGATAACGTTTTCCATGGCGTTCATGACGATCTCACGCACGCCGTCCTTCAGTTTGCGTTCACACGCGATCTCCGGCTCGGCCTGATATACCGGCTCGTCCGATCCGTAGGGGCAGACCTTCGAGAGGATGTGTGCGGAATAGCGGGTTCCGTTGTTGATGACGGATGAGATATAGACGCTGAGCTGCAGCGGGGTGAACTCGTTGTTGGACTGGCCGATGGCCGCCTGGAGCGTGTCGCCGGGGGCCCAGGGCCGCCCCTCGCTTTTTTCCAGCGATTCGGGGCTCGCCAGCGTGCCGAGCTTCTCGTTCAGCTCGATGCCGGTGGGCTCTCCGAGTCCGAAGCTGCTCATGTAGTCGTCGATCTTCTCTATGGTCATCCGTCGGCCCACCTCGTAGAAAAAGTAGTTGCAGGAGACCTTGATCGCCTCCGTGACGTCGACCCAGCCGTGAGTCTCTTTATACATCAGGTAGATCCAGCATCTGATCTCGAAACCGTCGAGTTTGTAGACGCCTTCGTCCTTGATGGTGGTATGCTCGTCGATGGTCCCGGAGTCGAGCGCCCCCGCCGCGACGCCGATCTTGAAGGTGGAGCCGGGATGGTACGTCCCCTCCAGCGCCCTGTTGAGTTCGGGGGAGTACTTGTCTTTCAGCAGGTAAGGAAGATCGTCCTCATAGGTGGCGAGATTATAGGTTGGGCACGATCCGAGAGCGAGGACCTCGCCGGTCTTGGCCGAGATCGCCGCGATGGCCCCGGAATGACAGTCCTCTCCGGTGAGAGTACCCTCTCCGGAGGATTCGTCGCGGATCCACTCGACGTTGCGGAACAGAGCGTCCTCCGCCGCCATCTGCATGCCTATGTCGATGGTCAGGTAAATATCGTTTCCGGCCACCGGTTCCTTCGTCACCACGGAATCCAGCACGTTACCCGAAGAGTCCTCAGTGATCACGATCTCCCCGTCGGTCCCGTGAAGATAATTTTCAAAAGCGAGCTCCGCGCCGGACACACCCACCACGGCGTCGAGAGGATATCCCTCCGCGGTGTAATATTCCAGATCGTCCGCCCGGATCTTTCCGATCCTTCCGAGAATGTGGGAGGCATAACCCGGATAATGGTACACCCTTTTGCAGTTCTGATACGTTACGATGCCTGTAAGTTCGCTTTCCTTGAGCGCGGTGATGAGTTCCACGTCCACACCGTCGATCACAGTGTAAGGACTGACCGCCGAAAAGTCGGACAACTCCATATCAAGACGGTATCTGAAAAGAAGCGACGAATCTGTAAGACTGTACCTGAGAATCCCGTCCTCGTCAGTAATCTTGTATCTCGACAGGAATTTTTCCGCTGCCGCTGCCGCGCCGTCCGATTCACCGACTCCGAGTTCGGAGGAAAGTTTCTGGAATCTTCCGTAACGTACCGAATCCTGAAATCCGGGATTGAATTCAAACATCAGGATCCCCGCGTCTGAGACCGTCACTAAAAACGGCTCGTACTGGGGAGGTCTTACAGAATCCCCGAATCCGTGATCCTCGGCGGTCCGGATTGCCGTCAGGATCGTCTCGTTCCACCCGTCGGAGGATGCCGGAAAAGTAGAGTAGTCGAACCGTATTTCTCTTGAAAACTCGTTCGTCACCAGTGGCTTGCCGTTCCTGTCGTAGATTTCGCCGCGCTGAGCCTGGATCTTCACGGTGCGCTGGCGGTTCTTTATGGGGGTCGCCATGGTGTAGTAATCCTGGCCCGAAACCTGAAGATTGACCAGCATGAGAATATATATCAGCGCAGGTATCACGAAAATTGCCCCGAGAAGTATGTATCTAACCATTCCGCTTTTTCTTGTTTCCACGTCCGGTCCCCCTTTCCTTCGTTTTATGTATCTTATGTATCGCGGGGCGCCGCCCCGCGCAGGGTCATCTCTTTTTTCTCCGCGTCATCCGGCAGCACATACCCTTCAGGGCCGCCATAACGCCGATCACGGCGACGGCGGCGATCACAAGAGCAATGCAGAGGGAGAATTCGATCTCCATATCGTCGTGCCACAGGGTCTTGTGCGGCGCGCTTTTCCGGTAATACTCGTCTCTGACGGAGATATTCTTTCTGACCATCAGCCAGTCGCCCCGGGCCACGTTGTCCCACATTGCGGCGGCTTTCTTTTTCATTTTTGCGAGATCCACTTCAAGCATCTCCTTTTTTGCGTCGTCCCCGGCGGATCTTTTATCCGCGTGAAGGGACTTCACGATGATATTTTACCACATCGGCGGGATAATATCAATCTTTTGGCGTGTAAATTGTTGGAATGGAGCTTCGGTCCGAAAAAAAGAGCGGCGGTCGGGGCGTTTTTCACTTCGTTTTCGTTGCAAAAAGCAAGGGATTGTGGTAAAATAAGTGAAAATGGGATAGTGTTTATGTTTTGCTGCGGAACGTTCCGTCGCAACTGAGCGGTCACCGTTACGCACCCATCAAAAATATAACAGAAAAGGAAATACAGAAAAATGAGCAAAAAAGAGAAGAAAAACGTTTGTCCGCGGCTCGGAAAGGTAGGCGGTCAGGCGGTGCTGGAGGGCGTGATGATGCGCTCCGGCGACAAGTGGTGTCTCGCCGTCCGCGAGGACGAGGGCGGGATCGCGGTGAGGGACGGAGAGTACGTCTCCCTGAGAAAGAAACACAAATTCTGCAATATTCCCATAATCCGGGGCGTGATCAATTTTGTTGAAATGCTGAAGCTGAGCATGGATATGCTCACCGCATCCGCGGAGATGATCGGCATCGACACGGAGGAATCCGAATCGAAGTTCGACAAGTGGATCAGCGAAAAGTTCGGCGACAAGCTGATGAAGGCTGTCATGGCCGTCGCCACTGTGCTGGGTATTGCCCTCAGCGTGGGACTTTTCATTCTCCTCCCCACTTTTGTGACCCGGCTCTGTCTCGGTCTCAGCGACGGATCTTTCCAGCCGCTCCGCGCTCTCATTGAGGGCGTGCTGAAAATCGGCATCTTCGTGCTCTACATTTTTCTCGTGGGCCTCATGCCCGACATCAAGAGGACGTTCCAGTACCACGGCGCGGAACACAAGTCCGTGGCTTGCTACGAAAAAGGGCTCGACCTGACTCCCGCAAACGCCGCGACCTGCACCAGATTTCATCCCCGTTGCGGCACCAGCTTCATCTTCGTGATGCTGATACTGTCCATCATCATATCGGCGTTCATCCCCTTCACCAACACCTGGCTCCGCAGCGCCGTCAAGTTCCTGCTCCTGCCGATCACGGTGGGGCTCGGCTTTGAGTTCATCATGTACGCCGGGCGGCACAACAATGTGATGACCAAGATCCTGTCGGCTCCCGGCCTGTGGATGCAGCGGCTCACCACGAAAAACCCCGACGAGAGCCAGCTCGAGATCGCCATCACCGCCCTCAAGGGCGCCATGCCCGACGAATTCGGTCCGCTTGAGGGAGTACACAGAGACGGTAAGGAAAACGTCGAAAACGAGGACACTGTGCCCCCGGTCCTTGACCCGGAGGAAATCACAGCTCCTGTCGATACCGAAAATGACTCTGAGGGAGATAACTGACCGTCTCCGCTCCGCAGGCGTACCCGACGCGGATTTTGACGGGTTGACCCTCGCCTCCCGGTTTACGGGAAAGTCCCGGGCGTCCATAATGGCCGACCGGGACGCGGAACTCCTTTCTCCGGAACTTGACGCCGCCGTGACTCGCCGCGAGAGGCGCGAGCCGCTTCAGTATATCGTCGGGGAGTGGGAATTCATGGGTCTTCCCTTTCTGGTAGGCCCCTCCTGCCTCATCCCGCGGCAGGATACGGAACTCCTGTGCAGAACGGCGATAGAACTTCTGCCGGAAGGCGGCAGGATGCTCGATATGTGTACCGGGAGCGGATGCGTCGCCGTGTCGGCGGCGGTACTGCGGCCGGACGCCGTCGTCTGCGCCGCGGACAAATACCGCGACACGCTTGACACGGCAAAACTGAACTGCGAAAAAAACGGAGTGGGACACCGGGTCGACCTGTTCATACACGACGTGACCGAGCCGTTCCCCGCCGACAAAGGTTTGTTCGACGTGATAGCGTCAAATCCGCCGTATATCCCGGCGGACGAGCTTGAGACACTTGAGCCGGAGCTTTCATTCGAGCCGCGCCACGCGCTGACCGACGAAGGCGACGGACTGTCGCTGATCCGCGCGCTCTTTTCGAACTGCGCGTCCGCGCTCGCTCCGGGCGGGGTCATTCTTGTGGAACACGGCTCCGATCAGGGAGAAGCAGTGCGCCGGATCGCCCGCGAAGCGGGCTTCTCTCCCGGGACCCTTCGTGATCTCGAAGGAAGGGAACGCGTAACCGCGGCGACAAAAAAGTAAAACTGAAAGGAAACGGACCGAAATGGAAAGAATAATAAAATTCTTTGATACCACGCTCCGGGACGGAGAACAGACGCCCGGGGTCCATCTCAGCGTCAATCAGAAAGCGGACGTTGCCCGTGCTCTGGAAAAACTGGGCGCAGACGTGATCGAGGCGGGCTTTCCCGCGTCGTCATCCGGAGACTTTGACGCCGTTTCCATAATTTCTGCAAACGTCAAAAATTCGACGGTCTGCGCCCTCGCCAGGGCAAACGAGGGAGATATAGACGCAGCGGCGGACGCACTCCGCGACGCAGTCCGTCCGAGGATACACGTTTTTATCGCCACCAGCGACGTTCATCTTGAAAAGAAACTCTGCATGACCCGAGACGAGGTCCTCGCCACAGTCGAACGCGCCGTGAGTTACGCCGCGTCGAAGGGAGTCGAGGTGCAGTTTTCCGCCGAGGACGCTACGAGATCCGACAGACAGTTCCTCGCAGAGGTGCTGAAGTGCGCCGTACGCGCGGGGGCTTCCATTATCAACATACCCGACACGGTAGGATACACCACACCGGAAGAGTTCTCCGATCTGTTCCGTTATCTGAGAGAGACTGTGCCGGAGTTGCGATCCGTCACCATGAGCGCGCACTGCCATGACGATCTCGGCCTCGCGGTATCAAATTCCCTCTCCGCGGTGATCGCAGGGGCGGATCAGGTGGAATGCACCGTGAACGGTATCGGCGAGCGCGCCGGAAACGCCGCCCTGGAGGAGATCGCCATGATCCTCTCTGTTCGCGGCAAAGAGCTCGGGCTGACTCACGGGTTGAATACGAAAGAGATCATACCGACAAGCCGTATGGTTTCGGATATCACGGGGCTTCATCCGTCGCCGAACAAGGCTGTGGTCGGCGCCAACGCATTCACCCACGAGAGCGGCATCCATCAGCACGGCATCATCCGCGACCGGGAGACGTACGAGATTATAGATCCCCGGGATATCGGACTTAACGAGAGCACAATCACGCTGGGCAAACTGTCCGGCAGACACGCCTTCGCGGAGCGCGCCGCCCATCTGGGTTACGCGCTGAACGGCGAGGCCATAAACTCCGCGTTCCAGAGATTCAAAGAGATCGCGGATAAAAAAGAGACCATGACCGACGAGGACGTCCGCGCCATCATCAGCGAATATCTGGACGGACTCGAAGGCAAGTTCCGGATCGGATCCTTCCAGATCCAGTCCGGCAACAAGATCAAGGCCATGGCGCTAATCACCCTTTCCTCCTCGGAAGGTGAAATCACCGAAGCCGCTCCCGGCGACGGCCCCGTGGACGCGAGTTTTAACGCCATCAACAAGATCGCCGGTCCGTATATGAAAACGGAAGGCGTGGCGCTGGTCTCCTATGGGATCACCGCCGTTACCGAGGGCACCGACGCTCTCGGCGAGGCTAAGGTAAAGATCCGAGCGGGAGGCGCGCTGTACACCGGGCGCGGCGTGTCGACGGATATCATAAAGGCGTCCATCAAGGCGTACCTCAACGCAGTAAACAAGCGCATCTCCGCGGCGGAAAACGCGTCGGAAAATATCCCCGGAGGTGAGTAAAGTGAAGATAGAGATACTCGACACGACTCTCCGGGACGGAGCGCAGGGGGCGGGCGTGACCTTCTCCCCGGAAGACAGGATAAACGTCATTCGCGCTCTCGACTCAATGGGAATATCATATATCGAGGCCGGAATGGTCACGGATGACGCGGGGCGGGAGTTTTTTGAATCGCTGCGCAGCGTGCGGACGGAAAACGCGAAGCTCTGCGTATTCTCACCCACGACTCATCCCGGCGTCGAGGCGGAGAAAAGCGGGCTCCTCGCAGGCGCGGCGGAGGCGCCGGTGCCCTGCGCCGTCCTGTACGGCAAGAGCTCGCTGTATCAGGTAAGCGAGGTGCTGAGGACCACTCCGGAGGAAAACCTGAGAATGATCCGGGACTCCGTCAGATTCCTCAGATCGTCCGGTAAGGAAGTCCTGTTCGACGCGGAGCATTTCTTCGACGGCTACGGCGACGGGCCGGACTACGTTCTGTCCGTTGTGGACGCCGCTCTTGAAGCAGGCGCGTCGCGGGTGATCCTCTGCGACACCAACGGAGGAATGCTTCCGGACGTGATCGGAATGACCGTGGAGCGGGTGGTCCGCTCCTTCCCTGATATCGGCATACACTGCCACAACGACATGGGAATGGCGGTGGCAGGCTCCGTTTCCGCGGTGCTGGCGGGTGCGAAACAGGTCCAGGGCACCGTTTCCGGCATCGGCGAGAGATGCGGGAACGCCAACCTCAACACGCTGATCCCGCTCCTTCAGCTGAAGCTCGGTTTCGACTGCGTGGGCGACAGGCTACGCGCGCTGACCCCCACCGTGAAGTATGTAAACGAGATCGCAAACCTCACGTTCGACGAGACCGAACCCTTCGTGGGAGCTTACGCCTTCACGCACAAGGCGGGAGCACACATAGACGGAGTGAAAAAGGACCCCCGCACATTCGAGCACGTTGATCCGGAGTCCGTGGGAAACCTCAGAAACACGGTGATCAGCGAGCTGTCCGGCCGCGCGGCGGTGATGGATAAGATCGTCTCACTCACCGGAAAGCGGTACGACTCCGCCGGCAAGGAGGACCCCCGGGTCATCGAGGCGGTACAGACTCTGCGGGAGAAGGAAAAGAACGGCTACGTCTACGAGCAGGCGGAAGGGTCCCTTGCGCTGATGATCGACCGGGTCATGGGCGAGAACGTCTCCCACTTCGATCTGCTGGAGTTCAAGGTCATCGCCGAGGACTCCAAGCGTGCAGAAGCGGACGGCGAGGTCATGAAGAGCTCCGCCATGATAAAGATCTCCGTAGACGGCAGCGACGAGATCGCCGCCGCCGAGGGAAACGGTCCTGTCAACGCCATGGACCGCGCTCTGAGGCGGGCGCTGACCAGATTCTATCCCGAAGTGAGCAAAATGAAACTGACGGACTACCGCGTTCGCGTCATAGACTCCGGCGCCACCGCCTCGTCTGTCAGAGTTCTCATAGAGTCTACGGACGGCGTATCCGTCTGGCGCACGGTGGGCGTTTCCACCGACATCATCAACGCAAGCTGGCAGGCACTGAGAGACTCCGTTGAATATATGCTCTCTCACGTTTCGAAAAAAAGCTGAAAAAGAAAGGCGATGATCTATCATCATGGGCAAACTGAGTCTCGGAATACTGTTCGGCGGTAAGTCGTCGGAATATGAGGTGTCCCTCTCGTCGGCGTACGCGGTCCTCTCCAACGTTGACCGCGAAAAGTACGACGTCATCACCATAGGCATCACCAAGGAAGGAAAATGGTACCTCTTCGAGGGCGGCGCGGAAAAGATCCTCGACGGATCATGGCTTGAATCGGACGTATCCGAGGTGTTCTTCTCGCCGTCTTACGGCAAGAAACGGATCGGCGTGCTGAGAGAAGGCGGCAGGATCGAAAAACTGACGCTCGACGTGGTGTTTCCAGTGCTCCACGGCAAATTCGGCGAGGACGGAAGAGTCCAGGGACTTCTCTCCGTAGCCGGCATTCCCACAGTGGGATGCGGATGTACCGCCAGCGCCGTCTGCATGGACAAAGCGCTGACGAAGACCGTCGTCGGTGCGGCAAACGTGGTCCGTCAGGCAAAGGCGGTGGTGGCGTTAAGGAGCGACGGTGCGGAAGACGCCCGCCGCCGTGCGGAAGATGAGATCGGATACCCCATGTTCATCAAACCCGCGTCCTCCGGTTCCTCCGTAGGGTGCTCGAAAGTCAAGGACGGCTCGTCTTTTGACAAGGCGGTAAACGCCGCGTTCGCCGAGGATGAAAAGATACTTATCGAGGAATGTATCACCGGCCGCGAGATCGAGGTGGCGGTCCTCGAAGAGGGCGGACGGCTCACCGTGTCGGTGCCCGCCGAGATCGACGTGGGAAGCAGCGAGTTCTACGATTACGAGACGAAGTACGTCTCCGACGAGTCGTCTTTCTACATTCCCGCCAGGATAGACGAGGGGGCGCAGAAAAACGCCTCCGCCACCGCCGCGAAAATCTTTACCGCTCTCGGATGCCGCGGACTGTCCCGGGTGGACTTCTTCTATACCGCGGACGGCGAGCTGATCTTCAACGAGATCAACACCCTGCCGGGTTTCACCCCGATTTCAATGTACCCGAAGCTGATGGGTCACGCCGGGATCGGTTATTCCGAGCTCATCGACCGGCTGATCGCGTCCGCACTTGCATGAATACAATTTGCTGAAGCAGAAAGGAATATGAAAATGGAAACAAGAGTCGCGCTTATAGGCATCATTGTCGGCGACAGGAGCTCCGCCGACAGTCTGAACGAGATACTCCACGAATACGGAGACTACATCATCGGCAGAATGGGCATTCCCTACCGCGAGAAGGGGATCAACGTGATCAGCATCGCCGTGGACGCGCCCCAGGACGTGATATCCGCTCTGGCGGGCAAGATCGGCAAACTGGACAACGTTACCTGCAAGACGTCGTTCGCAACGTACGAATGAAAAAAAACTCCCGCGGGCGCCGAACGGCTCCCGCGGGAGTTTTGTTCCCATAAAGCCCTGCGCGGAAGTATTTCCGCGCTTTTTTTAAAAGTTTTGAAGGGTGCGGGGGACTTTTTCAAAAGTCCCCCGCGTCAAATCAATATCTGCCTATCTCATCCACCGGGATCTCGATAAAATCAGCGTCGTCGCGGAGGCGGTAATCGCCGTGGGTCGGGTCAACGAAGAACGGATTCTCCGTCAGCGGGTACTCTGCGCTGTTCTCCATCCTGGTGCCGAACCTGACGGAACGGTCGGAGCACTGTTCGTTGCCGCCCGCATC
>JAEEGL017034821.1_pt1 | contig 11970 bp, 5 predicted proteins | sample 9134231 | NCBI WGS metagenome assembly JAEEGL01 (sample SAMN16246548, study PRJNA631951) | gut metagenome | biome: gut microbiome; feature: rumen; material: fiber-attached | host: Bos | place: Iran: Karaj | collected 2018-10 | reverse complement strand
GCTCTGTTCGACGGAATTCTTGAAGTAGAACGCCTCGCAGACTCGTTTCGAGGCCTGGCGTTCGAAATCGTGCGAGAACTCGTCGCAGACCTGGGCTCGGACGTCGTCGTGTACTGACGAGGACGAGACGTCTCGCTTGGAGTGGGTCTGGACGTCGGTATCTGCTGAACGTTCTGATTCTGTTCGGCAAAATCGGGAACCGAGGGCTTAAACGGGTTGCTCAAGTTAAAGACGCGTCTCACGCCGCTTTCCGCTTTGCCCGCATTTTCTTCGCGAGAAGAAGCGAAACCCGCTATTTGCGCGTAAACGCTTTCAACGCTGACAAACGCAATCGTCGCAAACGCCATAACGACGGCGCCACGAACGACGCGTTTCGATTTAAGTAATGTGGTAATCATTTTGCGACTTCTTCTTTCTAAATGGACGCTATTAGGGTACGCCCCTTAACGTTCATATCGACCATAGCAATTTATTGCGTTAAGCATTTTTTAACTTTTTTGACGTTTAGTTAAAATATATCGATTACAACTATTATTCATAATCAACGTCAGGCTGAAAAAGGGTCGAAAAAGCGCGCGACAAAAGCGAACCGCGCGAGATTCCTCATACTAGAGTTTGCGGATTCTTCGGATCCGACCTGTCTTGAAACGTTGAAAGAGCGTTGAAGACTTCGTAATTTGCGCTATAATACGCGTGACGAAAACGTCGCCCTTGTTTTTAGGGAAGCCCTCGGAAAATCGCATGTACTTATTGTTTTTAGCATATCCAATCGCGGAAATCGCGTTGTTTATCCTGGTTGGAAGGCTCGCCGGCAGTTGGGACTGGGTCGTTCTGCCGACGCTAGCGACGTCGTTCCTGGGCTACGCTTTGTTGCGCGCTCAGCGTCGTTGGCAAGTGTTTGGTCAGAATAATTTCACTCAGAACTCGATTGAAAACTACCTTTTTGGCAATTTAGGCGCGTTTGCTCTGCTCCTGCCGGGGTTTATTTCGGACCTTTTCGGCCTGATTGTGATCGTTCCCTGGACGAGACGCCTGCTTCTTGCCGCGCTCAAGTTAATTCGTTTCGACGTGTACGAAAAATCGCAGGGGCCGTTCTCCGTTTTTCGGACGTACAGCTTCAACTCCAATCGAAATTTCTCGGATCAAGGCGGCGAATTCTACGACGACAATACGATCGACGTAGAGGCGCGCAACGCCGATTCGGAGGACCAATCGCCGTCAGACGACGCTATTGACGTCGAATTCACCGTTCGCGACTGAGAGACGCCCCATGAAATCAGACGTTCAAGATTTGTATCGAATTCTGCAAACGCCCGTCTTTCCTCAAACGAACGACGAAGACGGAAACGATCGGTCGCAAAACGCCCGATTTTCTCCAAACGAACTCTTGGGCGGTTTTCTCGTCGGCCCCGAAAACAGACTTGCGGAACTCGCGACTCGATTGGCGAGCGAGGGAGCCCCCGTCTTTGATCGACCGATTGGAAACGCTCCGATCGAACCTGTCGTCGCCGCCAATCCCGAACCTTCCCGCGCCGACGTCGAGTTCCTGCTTCAATCGAACCTTGTCTCGAATCGCGAAAAGTTTTTCGGATCTCTGCCCGGAGGCGCAAATCTGCTGTTTGACAAAGAACGATTCAACAGATTGTCCGTGGCCAACGGCGGACCTTTGATTCTCGGTTACCGTCGATTTGAAGATATTCCTTTTCTCGCGCCGTTGATCTTCTACGGACCGAGCGGCTCTGGAAAAACGCGCTTAGTCGAAGGAATCTGCCAACGCCGCAGACTTCTCGAACCTGGTAAAACGCTCTATTACCTCTCGGCGTCCGATTTTTCGCGCGCGTTAAACGACGCCATCCGCCGCGAACAAACGGAACTCTTTCGAAATCTCTTCAATCAGGCGGGCGTCGTCGCAATCGAAGACGCCGACGTCCTCGCTGGCAAAGAAGCCGCTCAAATTGAGTTTCTTCCCATGCTTGACGCGGCGATCAAAGCGCGAAAACTTATTGTGCTCACCTTTTCCAGGCTCCCCAACACGATCCCCGGTCTGCTACCCGATCTTGTCGCGAGACTGTCCGCCGGATTGCTCATTCCAACGAATCTGCCCACAAGAGAAACAAAAAGCGTCGCGGTCGATCGAGTCGCGACAAAACTGGGACTTTCGCTTGACAAGGAGACGCAAAACCTGTGCGTTGAACGGCTTCCCGCTTCCATCGGAGGCGTCTGCGCCGCGCTTGCGCAAGCCGCGCATGAATTCGCGACGTTCCACGTCAAAGCGTCGTACGAAAACATGTTGGAATATCTTGATCGACGCAATCCCTCTCCGCGATGGACGCTCGATCAAATTGTCAAAACGGTCGCTAAATATTTTTCTGTTTCCGTCGTCGAAATGCGCAGTCCTAAACGACTTAAAACTCTTGTTCTCGCAAGAAGATACGTAGCTTATCTGGCACGTTTCCTAACGGACGCGACGTTACAGGAAATCGGCGCGCAATTCTCCGAGAGAGATCATTCGACAATCTTGCATTCCGTGCGCGAACTCGAAGAATCTTTTCAAAATAGCGAACAGGCGCGGCACGATCTCCTGGAACTAACGCGGCTCCTCAATGCGGAATTACCGGAAGAAGTTGCCAAACTCATGCAAAAACAATAATCGCTCCAATAAGCGCTTTTTAAGCGTTGCGTTGTAACGGTCGTCGAAAATACGTAAGACGTTATGCTTCTATCGCAAAAGTCAAAAATAAAAGTTGCGACAATTAAATTTAATTAAACGAAAATAGAATTGAGAAAACTCAAAAAGATTGAGGAAACAGGCCTCTAGCCGTTTGTCGCTAACGAAATTTTACAGTAAAATCGCTACTATGGGTCTATAGTTTTCTGACCCTTAACAACGCGCCGTCGTCAACGCGGCGTCCGTAATTCGTCACTATAAACGTTTCTTCAATAAACGCGGCGTTTGCGCGTTTATCGAAGACGCGCGTGTTCGTCGTATAGAGGAATGTAAATGGCGGCTCAAATACTCGACGGCAAGGGATTAGCGCAAAAAATCCGCGCCGAAATTAAAGTCGACGTTGAGAAATTTGTTAAGGAAACTAATATTCAGCCGGCGCTCGCAGTCGTGCTTGTCGGCGATAACGAAGCGAGCAAAGTTTACGTCCGTAATAAAGAAAAAGCTTGCAACGAAGCGGGCATAAAGAGTCTTATGTATAGACTTCCCGCGGAAACGTCGAGCGAAGAGCTTTTGAAACTCGTCCGCAGTCTCAATGACGACGCGTCCGTCCACGGAATTCTCGTGCAACTTCCCTTACCGGACGGAATCGACGAACAAAAGATTTTAGACGCAATCGACCCGGAAAAAGACGTCGATTCGTTTCATCCGGAAAACGTCGGACTCGTCTCGCAGGGACGGCCGCGTTTCCTGCCGTGCACTCCCTATGGAATTCAGCAACTGCTGGTTCGATACAATATCGAAACTAAAGGCAAGCGCGCCGTCGTGATAGGGAGAAGCGATATCGTCGGCAAGCCGATGGGAATGCTTCTGTTGCAAAAAGGACTTGGCGGAGACGCCACCGTTACGATCTGCCACAGCAGAACCTCTAATCTCGGCGAAATCGCAAAACAGGCGGATATCCTCGTCGCGGCGATTGGAAAACCGGAATTTGTTACGGCCGATATGGTCAAGCCGGGCGCCGTCGTCGTCGACGTCGGCATGAACAAAATCAAAAAAGAAATCGTCGACGAGAACGGAGAAAAGAAACTCGTCGACAAGCTCGTCGGCGACGTCGATTTTGACTCCGTCAAAGAAGTCGCCGGCTGGATTACCCCCGTGCCGGGCGGAGTCGGCCCCCTCACGGTCACAATGCTTCTGCATAACGCCTTAACCGGCGCAAAAAGACAAACGGCGAAATAAATTCGCTTTTTTTACCCCCCCAAGCAAGAACGGAAAGCGAGACGGTCTCAACGATTGTCTCGCGATTGGACGAATTGGCAAAGTCAAGCGAAACACAGAAGGAAGATCTTGGCAGAATCGCCTTTGGAGCGTGGTTTTTGCTCCTTTGGCTCTTTCTGTGCGTCTCCGTCCTAAGCTACGCGCCTGACGATCTTCCCACGAAGTTCGTGTACCATGAAACCGAACGAATCGACAACGTCGCCGGTTTGCTCGGAGCGTGGTGCGCCAGTTCGTGCGCTTGTTGTTTCGGCGCCGCTTCCTACTTTCTTGTCGTGCTTTTGGGCATAGCCGTCCTGTGTTATTGGCTGGACTGGATCGAAGATCTGTGGCTTAAAACAATCGGCAGCTTCCTGATGATCGTAGCCGCGTCCGGTTTTTCCGCGTTTCTCGTCAATTCGTCAAGCGGCTCCCCCATCGGTCCGGGCGGATGCGTCGGCGCGCTGTTGAAATTTCTACTCGAGCGCGCGTTTGTCCCTCTGGGATCGTACGCGGCGCTGACCGGCGTCTTCCTTGCGGGGCTTATCCTTGTTCTGCCAAGCAGGGCGTTGAGCTTTCTTTTTTGGTCGACGGGTCTGGCGCGCGCCGTCGTCCGAATCGTCGCGCCCTTCTGCCAAAGAATCTACGCAGCGAAACCCGCCGAAGTTGAGATAGGCGTCCTCCTACCTGTTCCTAAACCGTCTTTGACGGAAAACGAAGCTCGATACGCAAACGTCCAACGTCGTCTTCAGCCTCGACGTCAAGTTGGAGTCGAACGAGCGCCCGGCGGCGGGGGCTATGCGCAATCTCTTCAGGTTCAAAGAACCTCAAGAACCGTTCCGACCTATGCGGCCAGGGCGGATCGCCCCGTCGAAGTCAACGTCAGCGATTTCGCTTCGCACGACCCTTACGACAAGAAAAACGATCCTCTCTTTGCGCGCGCGTTCGGGCCTCAGGTTGTCGAAAATCCGGGATTTGAGGTCGTCGATTCCTCGGACGCTTCGGTTCAGATTTCTCGCGACGGCGTGTCGTACGAAGGGGACGCGAGATCGCAAAGATACGACGGGTATCAGGAACGAGTCGACGAATACGAACTTCCGCCAATCGATCTGCTTGAACCTGGCGACTATGTCGACACGGAACGCTTCCGCGAACAAATTGAAGAGCGAGGAAGAAAGCTTGAGCGCGTCTGCCGAACGTTCGGAGTCGAGGTAAAAGTCGTCGACTTCCAGACCGGTCCCGTCTTGACGATGTACGAAATCGAGCTCAAAGAAGGTTTGCGCGTCAAAAAACTGCACGAGCTTACCAAGGATCTCGAAATTGCTCTAAAAGCGGAAACAGTCCGCATCGTTTCGCCCCTCCCCGGCAAGGACACCGTTGGCGTCGAACTGCCTAATCGAGTTCGTCAGACGGTTCGATTGCGCGAAGTTCTTGAGGCGTGTCAAGAGAAGGCGGACGAGTACAGCATTCCTATTTTCCTCGGAAAAGACGTCGTCGGCGCGCCTATGGTCGCCGATCTTGCGAAATTGCCGCACTTACTTGTCGCCGGACGAACGGGCACTGGAAAATCGGTGTGTCTCAATTCGATCATCATGTCGATTTTGATGACAAGATCGCCCAAGCAGTGCAAGATGATTATGATCGACCCGAAAATGGTCGAACTTAGCCCCTACAAATCGATTCCGCACCTGTTGCATCCGGTTGTCGTAGATATGGAAAAGGCGGCGGCGCTCCTGGAATGGGTCGTCGAAGAGATGGAAAAGAGGTATCGGCTCTTTGCAAGAGTTGGCGCCAGGCAGTTAAGCGAATTCAACGAAATGCCTCTGGAACTCATGCGCGACAGGCTCAATCCCAGAAGCGAAGCCGACTGGATCGATTTTCCCAAGTCGATGCCGAGCATCGTCGTCGTCGCCGACGAAATGGCGGATCTCATCATGGTCTGCGGAAAAGACGTCGAAACGCACATTACGCGGCTGGCGCAAAAAAGCCGAGCCGTCGGCATTCATCTTGTCCTCGCGACTCAAAAACCGACCGTCGACGTTATCACCGGCCTGATCAAATCGAATCTGCCGGCGCGTATCTCTTTTGCCGTCGCCACGAGAACGGACAGCCAGGTCGTTCTCGACGCGAACGGAGCGGAAAGTCTCCTTGGCAACGGCGACATGCTCTTCCTGCTCCCAGGAACGAGTCAAACGATTCGTGGTCAAGGCGCGTTTGTATCCAATTACGAAATCGACTCCGTCATCAACGAAATTTCCGTCGAAGAACCCCATTACGACGTCGTTATCGAGACGCCCTCTAAAACAGGTTCCCAGTCGGACGACGATCAGGAAGACGATTTCGACGAGTATTATTTCGAAGCGGTCGAATTTGTTATTGGAGAAGGCCGCGCGAGCACGTCGTTGCTTCAACGGAAATTCAGCATAGGCTACGGCCGCGCGTCGCGAATCATCGACATGATGGCGGAACACGGAGTCGTTTCTCCCTTTAATCCGGCCAAACCGTCGCGTCCAAGAGATATTTTGATCACTTTGGAACAGTGGCGAGGCAAACAAGGCGAACAAAAGACTTCAAGCTCCGGCGCGGCGTCTGCGTCAAGGCAAACGCCCGCTTCAATCGTCCCGCTCTCAGAAAGCGTCGGCATCGTCGTTCCCAACGTTAAATCCGCAGTCGTTTCCAAAGATTCGGAAGGCGACAAGGGGGCGCAAATCAGCAAGTCGAAAGGTTCCAATTATCAGGAATACGACCTCTCGCCAAAGCCCGAAACCGCCGACGACGCCTTTGATCGTTCAGACGACGAGGAATATGAAGACGATTCGCTTGTCGACGACGTTTATGACGACGACGTTGAAACGGAAAACGAATCGTTGTCTCGCGTGGGATGGGATCAAGACCAGTGGGACAAATATCTGGATTTTGATATTGACGGCGAAGACGCCTGAATGCAAGACGTTTCTCTCAAGACGCGTATTCTTTACGCGTCTTTTTTTATCGTTGACATTTTATCGACGTCCATAATCCCCTGAATACAAACGATATCAACGTATCGTACGCTTTGTTACGACGTCTGTTAGACAAGGTCTTTTGAAGCGACTTGCGCGCTGTACGGGCGAACTCGTTAGTCACAGTCGATTACAGGCGTTCCCAACAAATGAAAAGATTAGATTTTCAGAACACATATTTGATAGCCCCTCGAAGCGTAAAAAAACGCCAATTTGGCGAACGAAAACGTTCGGCCAAATTGGCGTAAGACAAGTGGGACAAAACCGCGTTCTCGCCCGCGTCAATTATTTCGAATAATCCTCGACGTGAGCTTTATCCTTCTCAGGATCGGCGGGACGCTGCGGACGAACGGCGGGGTTCTCTTCCATTTCTTTGAGCAATTCCTCAATGCCGCGTTCCAATTGAGGATCGCGACCCGCGAGAACGGCGGCGGGATCCTGCCAAACTTCGATATCTGGATCGACGCCGTGGCCTTCAATAACGTAAGCGCCTGTTTCGTCGTTCGTCGCGGTAAGCGGCACGGAAACGGAACCGCCGTCGGTAAGAGGCCCGCGTCCCGATATGCCGACGACGCCTCCCCAACTGCGCTTTCCGATCAATTTGCCGAGTCCGGACTTACGGAAGTAGTACGGGAAGATGTCGCCGTCGCTCGCGCTCGTTTCATTGAGCAAGCAGACCATTTTCGCGTTCGTCGCAATCGTCGGATAGGTCGTCGGCGTTTCGCGAACGCGTCCATACCGGGTCCCGAGAACCTTTTGATTCAATCGCATAATGATCCACGGAGAAATGTTGCCGCCGCCGTTGCTGCGCTCGTCGATAACGAGCCCTTCTTTGCCGCGTTGCGGGTAGTACCACTTGATGAACTCGTAAGCGCCGTTCGCGCCCATGTCGGGAATGTGAATATAGCCGAGTCGTCCGTCGCTCGCTTCTGAAACGCGTCGTTGACGATCAAGGACAAAATTCAAGTAACGGAGGTTCGATTCGTTGTCAACCGGTTTATAGGCGGTCTTCCAGGATCCTTCTTCGTTTCCGTCTTTGCTCAATGTCAATTCGACGCGATCTTTTTTGTTTTGGAGCAAACGATAAGGATTGTCGTCGCCCGACAATTTGACGCCGTCGATCGCAAGGACATAATCTCCCTCGGACGCGTTCACGCCGACTTCCGTCAGCGGCGAGCGATATTTCGGCTCTTCGTTTTGACCTTCGTAAATCCTGGCAATCTTATACAGATTCTTTTCGCGATCGAGAGCAAAGCGCGCGCCGGGAAGCCCGACGACCGGACGTTGCGGCACGATGTAATCGCCCCCTTCGACGTATGTATGACCGATGTTCAATTCGCCGATCATTTCCGTCAAAATATACGTCAGGTCGGAACGGTGCGACACATAGGGCAGAAGCGAACGATATTGCGCTCCAATCGCGTCCCAATCGACCCCGTGCATATTCTTAACGTAAAAATAGTCGCGGAAACGTCGCCAGACTTCTTCAAAAACCTCGTTCCATTCCTCGTTGGGCTTCAAATCGCTGTAAAGATCGCCGGTGTTAAACGTCTTCGAATCGCCCGCCGTTCCGCCGACGTCGTATAGACGGTAGCCGGCCTTATGCGTCAAAATTTTCGAACCGTCGCTGGAAACGACGTAACCGCTGAAATCTTCCATAAACGTCTTCGTTTCCAACGTTTTCAAATTGAACGACTTCAGAATGAAATTGCCGTTTTGATCGCGACCGTAGAAGCTTTCAGGCTCTTGAATGAAGTACAGATAATCGCCGCAGGAAACGAGTTCGCAGTAATTTTCCGACGCGACGGGAACGCGAACAACGCGGCTCTCAATTCCGTCGAAGTCGATTTTCTTCGTCTCGTCTTTGTTCTCGGCTTCTTTGTTTTCTCCTTCGGAGTTCTCGTCCTTCTTCTCCTCTTTCGCTTCTGATTCCGGAGCTTCGTCGCTCTTGCCGATAAAAACGTTCTCGACGTCTTTACGCAACGCCATGGCAAACACGCCGTTGAAGCGATCGCCGGCAAAGTTCCATTCGTGCGAACTGAACTGAGGATAAAATTCGCGCTGTCCGACAAAGAAAAGCCAATTTCCGTCTTTTGAAAACGCGGGGGAGAAATTATGGAACGTCGGATCGGTTACGCGTTTAGACTCGCCAGTCTCTTTACACCAGATATAAAGAGCGTCGTATTCGCTTGGTTCTCCAAGAGAATACGCAAAATACTGACCGTCGGGAGACCAGGAGCCGGTCGGAAAACCGCCGAACTTATCGCGAGCCACTTCGACTAAGCCGTCGGCTTCCGGAGCTTTTGTCGGGTCGTCGACCTTCAGTTTAAGAATCCAAAGACGATTCATCGAATCGCGGAAAGACAGAGCTTTGCCGTCGGGAGCCCAGCGAAGCGTGTCCAACTTGCAACGTAAGGAATTCGTCAGCTGTATCTTTTCGTTTTCCCCTTTTTGATCGATCACGTAAATTTGATCTTCTCCTGATTCGTCGGAGAAAAACGCGATCCATCGACCGTCGTACGACCAAATCGGCGAACGATCGTGAGCGTTGGAACTATTTGTCAAATTACGAGTTTGACCGTTTTCCAGCGGGACGGTAAAAATATCGCCGCGCGCGACAAACAACGCGCGTTTCCCCTCCGGACTAACCCCGTAAGACTCGATTTTGTTGCCGACGTAAACGCGCGAAGGCCGCGCGGCAAGGCCGTCGTGCGGAACGTGAATTGACAACTCGCGCGTTTCGCCGGAAGCCGCGTTGAAGACGTAAAGCAAACCGCCAAGTTCATAGACGATCTGCTCTCTTCCGTCGGAAGAGGCCCAACGAACGTCCCAATCTTTCGACTCCGTCTTCTTAACGACGGAATCGTCCTCTTCAACGTATTGATAAAGATTCATGGTGCCGTCGCGATCGGAGACGAAAAAGATTTGATCTCCAACCCACATCGGATCGCGATCCGTACGCGGCGTCGTCGGCAAATTTTTGAACTCTTTCGTCTCGCGATTGAAAACGACGAGATATTGAGCCCAGCCCCCCTCGTAACGCTTCCAATGTCGGAAATCGCGGAACAAGGGAGAATAGACCAACCTGTTTCCGTCCGGCGAAAGATCTCCCGCGCCGGCGACGGGCGTTCCAATACATTCCGGCAAGCCGCCGTCGACGGACACAAGATAAATATTCGTCAGAGAATCGACCTCGTCGGAATCGCGATTTGAACGAAACATGACCTGTTTGCCGTCCGGCGTCCAACCGAGAACCTGCGCGTCGAAACCGCGTCGGGGAGCCTTGGCGAACGGCGTTGGGTAGTAGGTCAGACGTTTGGGAACGCCCCCTTCGGACGGCATGACGTAAACTTGGTCGTCGCCGTCATACTGCCCCGTGAAAGCGATCATTTTACCGTCAGGGGAAAACTTAGGAAACTCTTCAAGACCTTCATGAGCCGTCAACCGAACGACGTTATTGCCGTCGAAATCGCTCTTCCAAATATCGCCGGCGTAACAAAAGACGACCTGGTTTTCATAAACGTCGGGATAACGCAATAACTTCGTCGGTTCAGAAGACGGAGTCTGCGCGTTTTCTTCCTGGGAAAAAACGCTGGATAATTGTCCCGTATACAACGCCGTTAGAAGTAAAATTGCAAGCGTCGTTGAGAATAAACGTCGTTTCATTGTGGACTCCTTGTATGGATTAACTCTTAAAACGGCCTCCTAAAAGCAAAAGCGCTCTTTCATGCCAATCGCCGTTCGGCAGCGCTTGCTTCGACAGTCAAAAAACGTCCTTTTCGTCGAAAACAAAGACGACTTTGATCTGGAAGAGACAGCGCTATTTTGGTCAATTATAAAATAGACCGATAAAATAAAAAGGATAAAATCGATAAAATAGAAAAATTTATTGCTATTAGAAGTCGTTTTTTCTTTAAAGAGATTCAAATAGAAGCGCAAAAACGCGCGTTTAACGTTTTTTACGTTAAACGCGCGTTCAAAAATTAAAAACTAATCTAAACGGTCGGTTCGTCACATGTGAGAAACCAAGGCGGGCGAAGGACTGATTTCGTAACCAAACGAATTCGGATCGCCGTAATCAGACGATTCAAGTTCGTCCTGGAGACGCAGACGACTTCGCGCGCGGCGCTCCGCCCATTCGGTCGTGGGATCGTACGACGATTTGACGGAAGAAGCGGAGGAAACGGAATCGTCGAGAGTCGAATAGACCGCCGGACCGACGTATTCCTCTTCGGTCGGAAGATATCCAGCTTCGTTTCGCGTCGTGTATCGTTGCGTCGTCCGCGTCGGCGACGCCGCTTCGGAACTGAGGTAACCGACCGTCGCAACGTTAGATTGAGCCGATTCCATGCTGACCCAATCGCCGCCCAACGCGCGGTAGAGTTGAACCACGGCGTTCGCCATACTAGCCCGGCATTGGATGTACTGTAATTCGTAGGACAATTTGCCGGCCTGCGAATCCAAAAGGCGTTGGAAATCGATCTGACCGCTTTGGTAGCGCTCGTTAGAAAGTTCGTAAGCGTCGGTGTACGCGTCGACGGCTTCGTTGAGCGTCGTCAAACGATCTCGTTCGTTCACATATGTGCAAAGGCAGTCGTCGACGTCTTTCGCAGCTTCCAAAATCGCCTCGCGATACGCGGTGATATACTCTTCCTGAACCATCTGTTGCGCTTGAACGTTGAAACGATACTTGCCAAAATTCAGGATGTTCCAGGAGAACGAGGGACCGATCGCCGCGCCGATTGAATTGCCTTCGAACAGATTTTCAATCTTGTCGGCGTCGAGTCCGAAAGAGCCGTTTAGTACTAAAATCGGGTACAAGTTGCCGATCGCGACGCCAACGCGAGCGTTTTGCGCGATGATCTGCTGTTCCGCGGCGCGAATGTCGGGTCGACGTCGAAGGAGATCGGCGGGAATTCCGACCAGAATTTGTTCAGGCGCCGCCGGAATCTGAGCGGGGGCGCGCATCAACTCGTCGACATAGCCGGGCGTGCGACCAAGCAAAATGCTCAACTGATTCAACGTCGCCTGATACTGCGTCTGAAG
>JAEEGL016606562.1_pt1 | contig 11970 bp, 7 predicted proteins | sample 9134231 | NCBI WGS metagenome assembly JAEEGL01 (sample SAMN16246548, study PRJNA631951) | gut metagenome | biome: gut microbiome; feature: rumen; material: fiber-attached | host: Bos | place: Iran: Karaj | collected 2018-10 | reverse complement strand
TGCAGCAGCTGAAGTAAACCACACCTTTTTGTTCTGAAAAAGGATTACAAGCAGATACATGATTACTGCAATTGCAAGAATAATATATTTAAGGACTTCCATATTAGAGGTCTCCCTCTATTTCGCTGAATAATGCTTCGTACAAGGTTGCTTTATCACTGTTTGTATTTCGCACTGTCTGAGACATTCGTTTAGCAAGATGAAGAAGAACTCGGTAACCAAGAAGAGGTTCCTTATCGCAAACTTCAAGGAAGTGTTTACCCGAAAGAACAATACAGCGGCATTCGGTCGAAGCAAGAACTGTTGCGGTACGAGTATCGCTGCTGATAAGGGAAGTTTCTCCAAAGAAAATATTCATTTCGCTTGTGAGCTTTGCAAGTGCAATTACATCGCCTGCAGGAGTGTTTCGCTGAACCTTTACACTACCCTCATAAAGAATGAAGAATTCGTCGCCGTATTCACCTTCTTTTATGATACAGTCACCTTTTTTATAATTCTTAATAGACATGCTGTCATATACAAGCTTAAGGATGCGGCGGTCATTTTCATTATTTACATCAAAATCAGTAAAAAGCTCAATCTTTACAAGCTTTGGTAATACGGTTTCAAAATCGTCCATAGTTTTCCTACCTTACAAAAATTGCCTTTGCGTTTTTTGGTATAACATAATCTGGAGCCGGACAAAGTATAGGCTCATTACTCTTTAAAAGCTTTACCTTCTTAAGCTCGTCTACAATCCTTTTAACGTCAGGATTTTTCTGTGCTTCACGAAGGGCATCCTTACGGCGCTGATGGAAGTTTCCTGTATTAAGAAGAAGTCCAATAACAACACCGTCTGTGGGACCAAGTGCGCGCTTATATTCAATGTAGGTTTTACCAACCCAGGAATCCTGAATATCTTCAATGATAATTCCAGATTCTGCATCGTCTCCAATAAGGGTACGAATTACATTTGAATAACCGCGTCCTGAAGAAGCTGTTGCAAGAAGGCTGTGCTCGTAATCTTGTGTAAGAATAATTTCATCACAGTGAGCCATTTCAAGGTGCTTCTGGAATTTAACGTCAATAAGTTCTGCTGCAATATAAAGACCCGGATTAATATTTTCCATAGTAAGAACAGCAAGAACGGTACGAGAGTCTATTTCAAGATCAGAATACTTTTTTGAACGGTCGCAAATTACAAGTGCTCGTTCTGCATCTTCAATCTTTGCGCGTTTTAAAGTTGCTTCATCGGCAAAGTCGCCCGAAACATACTGCATTCCCTTAAAACGACTTTCTGAACGCAGCTGCTCAATCTGATCAGACGGAGCTTCGTTCAAAAGAACAATCATATCAGGAGTGATATCCGTATTTGAATTCAAAACGCTATCCAGAATTTTTTCAAAGCCCGGACGCCAACCGCATAGCAAAAAGTGTCCTTTCATACTCTTAATCTTATTAAGTCCCTTATTTTTTTTCATCTGCATATCCATAAATACAGATGCAATTTTACCGGTAACAACACTGAGTAAAACCATACCAAGCGCAAGCAGCACCAGAGCTGCCATACGACCGCCGAATGATTTTACACAGTAATCAAAATATCCTGCCATTACAGATACAAGCGTAAACCATACAGAGTCGAACATTGTTTCAATGCCGCTTTCTGTTTGAGTTTCTGTTTTGTATACAATAACTGTTGCAAAGGCAAGAACTATGAACAGAAAAATCCATCCGTAAGTAAGCGGATTTTTAAACGCATACTTGGCATTGTTGAGGAATTTTTTTAGCCTGTTTCCTTTATTAGGTTTATTCTTTTTCATTTTTTATAGTTTGCTCGCAAAAGTCACGCACTATTTCTGCAGCAACTTGAATACTCCGTCTTCAGGATTATATGCAACACCAACATCATCAGATTCAACAGGATACTTACCCTTTACGAAGAAGTTTTCAGTAATCTTGATGTAGTAAGCAGCAACGTTATCATCCGGCTTGTGCTGGTGCAAAACCTTGAACTGTTCCAAAGCTTTTTCGTACTGTTTGTTTTCAAAGTTCTTAAGGGCAATTTCCCAGTTTGCATAATACTTAAGAAGAGATTCGTCTGCACCCTCTTTTTCGCAGATAAGCTCATACAAACGGATTGGAGTATTAACGTTTACTACGCGAACACGGTCAAGACTTCGTACGACAAAGCGGTCACCAAGCAAATCGCGTGTAGCAGCAGAAATCATAATACCGCCTGTTGAGTACTGTTTATTTACACCTTCAAGACGGCTTGCAAGGTTTACGTTGTTACCCATCATAGTGTAGTTCTTCTTGTTTTCAGAACCCATGTATCCGGCAATCATTTCACCAGAGTTCAAACCAATACGGGTAAAGAGCTTGCGGTTATTTTCAACCATGATCTTGAATGCCTGATAAAGCTCGTCGTCCATTTCGGCAGGCTTTTCTTCTGCAGCAATCTTTGCAATTTCCTGGTTCATTACGTCTTCTGCAGCCTTCATCTTAATTGCAGCAGCACAAGCACGCTGAGCATGGTCGTCCATCTGAACAGGCGCACCAACAAGAGCAATAATAGCGTCTCCTTCGTACTTATCTACAGTACCACGCTCGTCCATAATAATATCAGACATTTTTGTAAGGTAGTAGTTAAGCAAAGCAACAAGCTGACCGGCAGTAAGAAGCTCACTGAAGCCTGAGAACTTCTGAATATCAGTAAACATGGCAGTCATTTCAAGGCGCTGTCCACCAAGCTTGAATGAAGAAGGATTAGCAACGATTTCGTTTACTACTTCCTTAGAAAGACACTGGCTGAAAGCGTTTGTAATGAACTTCTTGTCGTGGTTAGCCGTAATAAAGCCTGCAACTGTCGTAGCAACGAATGACAGGAATACAGATGTAACTGGAACTACCGTACCAATATAAGTTTTTGTAACAAGGAAGTAAGCAAGAAGAGCTCCACCTGTAATGATAACGGCACCAATTCCTATAAAGATCTGAGGAGTCGTTCGTTTAATTCTGTATGTTACAAGACTGTATGCAAGACACATGATGATTGCAATAATGATAGAAATCCAAACAGGAGAATCATCAACAAAGTCGTTTGAAAGAATCTGGTTTGCAAGTGCATAGTGCATACCAGGCAACGGGAACTTTTCCTGATACTGAATTACACCAAAGTCAGTTGTACTTGAAGCGTTAGTTCCAACGATACACATTGCATTCTGAACCTTTGCAGAATACTTTTCGTGTGCGTCCATGTACTTCTGGAAATAATCTTTTGTTGCTTCAAAAAGATCGTGAATGTAATCGGCATCTTCTTCATACATGCTGCAGAAATATTCTTCCGTTTCATCTGTAAGGAATGCTTTTGTTGCAGCGTAATAAAGCTGACGATATTTTATATATTCATCATAAGTAATTCCGTCTTCAACAGATTCTCCGTATGTAAGTTCACCTTTAATATAATTGGCAGTTTCATACATATCATAAGGATTATCTTCTTCATCATAATCTTCAAAGAAGCCTGAATCATTCATGATAGAAAGGTTTCTAAGGAAGGTCTCTTCCATTTCTGTTAAGAAGTAAATGTTCCAGAGTGAAATACTGTTATAGTCTCTGAACTTCTTCTTTGGATATTTTATAATGACAGATCCATCCTGAGAACGAGGGATCTTAAGAGAACCTGCCTTAATATAGTTATCTGTAATTTCGATAATAGGATTTCCCAGCTGTTCAAGAATAGGACGGAAAACAAGCTGAGCATAATACTGACCGTTATATTTTACAACAAGATTTACATGGCGCAAGAAACCATCAGAGTCAGGATCTGCATTTACAAAGCCTGCTGATTTTCCCTGTGTAATAAAATCATACAAGGCTGGAGTTACACCTGTAAATTCTTTTGTAACTGTATCGTTATCGGCAACTACATGTTTTAATGCAATATAATTTGAAAGGAATTCCTGTTCTACATCAGAAGGAGTAATTCCGTTTTCAAAAGTAAGTGTAAGGAATGTATTTCCAAAATCCTTGATTGAGTTTGCAAGGATTTCATCTACCGGAGTAATTACATGCGAGATTGCAGTATTCAACTGAAGCTCGTAGCGGCGTGACTGAGCATCGTAATAATCATATGCTTCATCAAGATCAAGATCGCCGTCTGTAATAGAAATCATCGATTCTGCGGCTGCATCATTAAGAAGGCTAAAATAATCATTAACATAACCAGGTAAAGATTCCTTTACATAATCTTCATCTACAGAAGCCTGCGAATGATCAAGGAAGCTTAAATCGAATACAACCTGACGGGCACCAAGCTCTTTCAGGTTATCAAGCATTCGTGAGTATACATCGCGCGAAAAAGGAAATGTACCAATATTTTCTACAGCACTGTCATCTACCATTACCATTAAAACTTCAGGGCTTTCTTCGGTAGACTTAAGCGGGCGCTGAAAATAATCTGCAACTTTATAATCAAGTGAAGATAACAACAAAAGCGAACAAATCGCAACAGATATAATTGGAATAAAAATTGAAATAAGTATTTTTTTCATAATAAACTCAAACGTTGATTTTTTTTTAATTTGGAACAAAAAAAGGGGCTTATGAAGCCCCTTTTCTTACTGATTAGAGTGAACTACTCTTCCCAAGTAAAGTCTTCTTTTGCTTCAGAAGCTCTTGAAGAAGCAGTTGCAACACCTTCTCTTACACCTTCAGTGTCAGTCTTGTCAGATTTTGCAATTGACTGCTTTTTAAGACCACCCTTAGCAGGAGCAGCTGCTACATACAAAGATTCAACAGTACCATTCTGCTTAGCTTTGATTGTAATCTGCTTACCTTCAAAGTCGATATCTACACTTGAATTAAGTCCTGTCTTAAGAACTGTTGAAGCTTCCAATTTCTGTCCAACTGTTACCTTTTCGAACTTGCCTGGAGCAGCTTCGTAAGTAACATTTCCTACTACTGCTTTAACTACATATGAACCTGTAGCGGCAAACAACATTGTTCCTGTGAACAAAACCAATAACAAAGCAAAAAGTTTTTTCATTTTCAAAAACCTCCTCTCTACTCTATATAGTATTATCGATTTTTCTAAAAAAATCAATAATATTTTGCTTCCTTAAAGTTTTTAATAATTTCTTCACTTGAAGGCACATCAATAGAAGTATCAGAACCAGGTACGCTGATTGGAAGATATACATTCCAAGCATCGCTCAAAGGAATAAGCAGAGCATTTTCTCCAGCTTTTTTCCATTCGCGGGCACCGTATGTCCATGCAAGACCAAAAGTATCCTGAGAAAGTGTAATTTCAAGAGGAACCCAGATTGTGTCGTATGCTTCTATATAGTAACCTTTATCAAGCTTTGAGCGTCCTTCTTCAAGAGAAAGACCTGAATCGAATGCCATGTAAATATGGCCCGGTACTGTGATGAATGCAGTCTTAATACCAATTGCCTCAAGAAGAGAACAGTTGAGAATTGTAAGGTCGTCACAGTCACCACCATGATATACAAGTGTCTGATATGGGAACTGCAGGAAGTCAACTGCTGCGGTACCAACGTTATCTGTAAACGCACTTGACGGGTCTACTACATAGTTAATTCCGAATGATTTCAATGCACCAAAGAGAGCTGCAGCATACTGAATGTTTACAGGAACATTCGACTTAAGCTCATTCTTTACAACAGCCTTAACCTGGCGTGCAAAGCGCTGTGCAGTCGCGTCTTTTCCAGATACGAACGCACCAGCACGGCGGTCATCTTCCCAAGTCATTGAGTTACGGCTCAAAACAGTAATAGGAAGTGTATGTGTTACAGACTGGCGTTTACCAAGAGAAGAATACTCTACGGTAATGTCAAATTCTGCAGATTTTGGCTGCAAGAGACCAAGAATGTTTTCATTCAAGAAAGCAAGAAGCTGAATGTCAAATATTTCTCCGCGAGTTACAACAGGAATAGTTGCTACTGTAGAAGGGTTTGCCATGTAAGCTTCTATAAGGATTGAAACCGTTACGTCTGTAATATCATTTTCTTCGTTATTAACAAAAGTAACGGAACCAAAAGAATTGTCTGTGTAATGAGAATAGAATACAGGGAACAGAGACTCTACTTCACTGTCTTCTATTTCAATATAATTCTTTGAGAAAAGTCCGCGTGAAATACTGTACTTAAGGCTTAAACCAACCTGAACGTCATTAAGAAATGGCTTTGGCTTTGTGTAAAAAGACTTGAAGCCACCAAAAAGACTGATTGTTACAGCTGGTGAAAGATAATAATCAGCATACAGCTTTCCGCCAAATAAAATACCACTTACCGAAGAAGCGCCCAAAGAATCAGATCCAAGGTAATTCCAAAGTCCTGTGTATAACTCTGGAGTTACGCCAAATCTGTCAAAGAGTCTTACCGAATATCCAATTCCAAAACCACCATCAATCAGCGACTGAATACCAAAATCCTTTACAGGAAAGTTTGTTGAAGTAAACTGTGTAGTGATATAGAGTTTGTCGCGTTCCCTGATATTAAGTGGAGAAATATCCGCACCAAGTCCTACAGAAAAACCGCCTGCGTCATTAAACAGCTTTTCTGTAGCGAACTCATAGCCTGGCAGCAATTTGAGACTAAAGTCAAATGCAAAGAGGCTGGCAGAAAGGAAAACGGTTAGAACAAACAGAATAATTTTTTTCATTTCTATGCCCTATTCAATCTTTGCATTTGCATTTTCAAGACCTTTCTGTGCAACTGTATTTGAAGGGTCTTTATCCAAAATCTTCTTATACTGAGCAGCAGCTGCAGAATAATTCTTTTCAATCATAAGAATATTTGCAACGTTGTTCATTGCTGCAATCGAACCTTTGTCTGCAGACTTCTGGAATTCTTTTTTAGCTTCCGTGTAGCGTCCTGCACGAACAAGAGCAACACCAAGTTTGTTAGGATCTCCAGCTTCGCGGGCACGCTTGATTACTTCTTCAATATCAGAAGAAATGTAATCCTGAATAGCAGCCTTGATGTTCTTTACAAGAGCATCCTGCTTAGGAGTTGTTACAGAAGAGTTTGTACTGAATGCAACAGGCTTGTAGTTAGACCATGCGTCTGTTGTATCAATGAAGTCATAGTAAGCATCTTCATCGCTGAAGATTTTTTCTACAACATCTGCACCAGCCTTATAGCTTGCAGTAAAGCCCTTATCAATAGCCTTCATAGAAAGTGCAAGATAAACTTCATCAGCATCGTAATCAATTACAAGGCCGTCTGTAGAAGCGAAGTTGTTAAGAGCCTGATTTGCACCCATATTAAGTTTTACGAGTACAATAAAGTCATCGTCATATGGAATGTATCCTGTAGGTACGTTTATTGTCTGAAGACATGAACAAACAAGAATACCAAGGTCATCATAGTCACCAGAGAGACACTGGAGTGTCTGGAGTGGATACTGAATTGAATCCATTTCGTAATCATAGTGATATGTTGCATAAGGAGTCTGGTTATCTTCAGAATATCCAACACCAATAAGGCGGAGACCTTCCATAACGCCAATTGCGTACTGGAGGTTTGCGTTCATACCGGTATAGATATTATTTCTTGTAATACCTGCAACTTCTTTTGCAAATGTGGCAATTTCCTGTGAGTCAGGAGAGATGAATGCAGCAAGAGCTGAACTGTCGCCCCAGATGAATGCGTTACGGTTGCATACAGAAACGATAACAGGTTCAGTTACGCTCATCTTTTTACCAAGGAATTCATATTCTACAATGATTTCACCACTGATTTTTCCGTTCTCTGTAAAGCCTAAGATTTCATCAGAGAAGTCGGCAAGAAGAGTAAACTCAGCACTACCATGACGGTTGATTTTGTTTGCAGTTCCGCAAAGTTTTGCAGAGTTTGTATATTTTCCGGCGCGGAAGCTTACATGAACGTCACGAAGTTCAGCACCTTCATCATTCTTAACGTAAATTGTACCGAACGGCTCGTAACCGTAAACAGTACTGTAAACAGGGAATACATCAGATTCCTGGTCGATTCTAACGGTAAGAGCAGAACTCTTTGCATTGGCACCAACATGACCGTTCATTCTTAAAGAAAGTGCAGCAAAAGGACCTGCGATAAATCCCTGTCCAAGTTCAGATCCGGCAGCATAAGATGCCCATCCACCTGCAAGGTTTATACACATAGAAGGATTAAGTCGGAAACCAACTTCACCAAAACCTCTGTAATAAAGACCATTCAAAGTCTTTTTAACGGAAGCTTCTTCCCCTTCTGTCTTCTGCACCTGAGTCATTATGCTATGAATACCGAATCCACCACCGGCTCCAATGTAGAGACGCGAAATAGGATAGTAGTACACACCCAGATTAAAGCCACCGAAGATAGTATTTATTCCCTCTTCAGTCTTTTTTGGCTGTTCAAAAAGGTAACCACCTTCTGCACCAACTGTAAGAAGATTGAATAAATCAATATCGGCTTGAAGAGTAACTCCAGGTGCAATATTCATATTTTCCTGGACTACATTCGGGAACAACACTGTAGGCTCAATTTTAAATACAAAATCAAGTGCGTGCAGTGACAACACATTGCTAATCAGAAAAGCGAAAAACGCCACTCTCTTCATTTTATTCATAATACTAATATTTTAAGAGCAAAACAAAGTGTTGTCAATAAAAAATCCTGCTTTGAAATGCATTTGTGCTGATTATGTGCTCAATTATTCCGGTTTAGTAAAAGCTTTTTCTTCAAACTCTTCTATAGGAAGAGGTTTTGCAAAATAGAAGCCCTGAATAAGATCACAATGCTGTTCTGCTAGAAAATCAACCTGTTCGCGAGTCTCAATACCTTCTGCAACAATCTGCATGCCAAGCTTTTTGGCCAGTTTGATCGTATCGCATACAATAAGGTCTGCCCTCTTTTTATCTTCAATATCACGGAAGAACTGGGCATCAAGCTTGATAATATCAAGAGGAAGCTCTTTAAGAGAATTAAGCGAAGAATAACCAGCCCCAAAGTCGTCCATAGAAACTTTAAAGCCGTATTCCTTGAGTTTTTTGATTGTATCAAGAAGAACCTGTTTGTCATCAAAAAAGGCACTTTCGGTAAGCTCGAGTTCTATAAATTCATGAGGAACCTTGTAAGTATCTACAATTCCACATATATGCTCGGCTAAATCGTACTGACTGAAATGAGCACGAGAAACGTTTACAGAAATTGGGACGAGCTTGCGGCCTTCTGAAAGCCACTTTGCCTGAAGCTTTGAAACTTCCGTAAGCATAAAGTCGTCGAGTTTTGTAATAAAGCCGTTTCGTTCAAAAATTGGAATGAACTTTGCAGGAGAAACAAAACCATATTCAGGATGAATCCAGCGCACAAGTGCTTCAGCGGCAGAAAGCTGCTCTTTTTTAGAAGAATATTTCGGCTGCAGATAAACCTTGAACTCATTATTTGCAAGAGCCCTGTCCATATCATCTTCTACGCGGCGTTCCCAAATCTGTTCTTCGCGCATAGATTCATTAAACCAGAGCACTGAATCAGATTTTTTATCTTGCTTAGAAATTGCGGCTCCTGCATTCGAAACCTTTTCTTCAAGATTATCACTCTTAGAAACTACACGGCACGCACCAATTGTAAAGAACAGATGCTGCTTTGGCCGGCAGTCATTAAGCGCACTTGCAATTGCTTCCATTCTGATATTAAGAAGCTCTTCGTTATCAAAATGAAGAAGAAGTGCAAAATCACCTTTTTCCAGGTGGGCTGCAAGCTCCTCGCGTTTTTTAATGAGAGCAGTAATCTTTTTGTAAAAATCTTCAAGAAGATTATCCCCTGCCTGAATACCATAAGCAGTCTGATAATTACGGAATTTTTCCATTCGCAGATAAACTACAACATAACGGCGGCGGCGTTTTTTAATCATCTTGCCTGCTTTGAACAGGAAGTATTCCTTATTATGTCCGCCTGTTACAGAATCTGTATAAATAATCTTTTTAATCTTTCGGCGCTGAAGAATAATTGAAACAAGCTTGTAATGTTCATAAATCCAGATGAATGCAAAGATTATCAAAAGAACAAGCATCATAAAAATGTGGCGGCCCATATCTATCTGAGACTGGAAGCTTCGTTTTTCAATTGCAACATTTACACCATCTATCTTAGTTTTAAACAAAACCCACATGGAGCCTATGCCGTCTTTAGTAACAGCCCACTCGTAATACTTTTTTGTATTAAGCGAAGAAAAACCATTAAAGAAATACTTTGAGAACATACGAAGAGCTTCTTCATCGGAAAAATCCATGTTAACATAATGCTCCTCGTTACCTGCGTCATCTATAGTTGCAGTAAGATGAAATTCATCATCTGCGCCTTCTCTATATTTATAATCAGCGGCATATTCCGAAAAATAAAAACCGTTTTCTTCAAAAGACTTTGAATCAAAATTACGAACAAAGGGTGAATCATTAATATTTTTCTCACCAAAGGAAGCAAGAACATTAAAATCTTCATCGACAATATTAATAGAACCAATTGTTTCAGAATTATATTTTATGATATTTGAAAATTCATCTGCAGCCTGAGCTTTGAGTGATTTTGCAGCAGGATCCCAGTCGTCATTTACATAAGCGACAATCTGCTTACACTCATCTGCACCATGAATAATGAGATTATGATTTTCTGTTATTACGTCTACCATAAAGACATAAACTATTGCTACTAAAAATGCTACTTCTACAAGGAATGTTTCTATAAGCTGTGGCCACAAAGAATATTTTCTAAGGCGTTTGATGCGTTTTTCTTTCTTTTTGCTCATACAATCATTATATAACGGAACATCTTTTTTTTAAAGATACAATTTATTCCGTTATTTTTCGATTTTTTCGTCCTGAAGAAGCTTGTAAATTCCGCGTGCAAAGGTTGCAGCATATTTTTCATTTTGAGGACGATTTATAAGAATTATGATTGTTGTTTTTGTGTCCGGATGATAAGTGCTGAACGAATTAAAAACATTAGTTGCGCCGCCGTGAAAGATTTCTCCGTTCTGAACATAAAAGCCGTAGCCATAAGATTCAGTGTCTATCATTTTCTGAAAAGATTTTTTCTTTACGACCTTTCCGCGAATAAGGCTGTCTGTCCATTTGTATAAATCTACTACGCTTGAGTTAACATCACCGTAGCCTGTTGAAAAGCCTGCCGGAATGCTGTAGTAACGGTTTTTCCAGTCATAGCCGCGCGTGTCTGTTTTTTGAAACTCGATGTTCGTATTAGTCATGTTGCAGGGAATAAAAATATTTTTCTTCATGTAGTCTTCAAATGACAGCCCCGAAACCTGCTCAATGATTTTTGCAAGCAGATAGTAATTTGTATTACAGTAAAAATATTCACTTCCCGGTTTAATAAAAAGCGGAGCGGCATTCAAATATTTTAAGATGATTTCATTTTCAACAGGCTCATTACGAACGGTTGCATTTTCTATAGATGCGGCAACCTTTGTAGGGAAAAATTCATACGGTGCATTAAGACAATCAGTAAGGCCGGAATGCATGTCTAAAAGCATTTCTACCGTAATTTCATCTCCATATTGAAAATCTGGAAACCAGCGTGAAATTTTATCATTTACCGAAAGCTTCTTTTTTTCTGCAAGCTGCATTATTGCGGCTGCCGTCATCTGCTTCGTAATTGAACCAATTTCAAAAGTCGTATTAATTTGTATTTCGCCGGAGTCAGGATTTTTTCTGTCGCACAAGCCGTAGCCTTTTGCAAGAATGATGTCTTTATTTTTTGCAACAAGCACAGAACCTTCAAAGTTATTTTTGCCAAGATAATTTTCTATAAGCTCAATCTGATTTTGATATCCGGAACTCATAATCTGCTCACAGTCAAAAACATCCTTGCTTTTACACGAGATTTGCAAAAACAGCAGAGCCGCTATACAGGCTGTAGAGACAAGCTTGATTTTGAGTTTAAGATTCTTCATCATTTTTCGTTCTTGTTCCGGAGCCGGCGGCTGGGA
>JAEEGL014826718.1_pt1 | contig 11970 bp, 11 predicted proteins | sample 9134231 | NCBI WGS metagenome assembly JAEEGL01 (sample SAMN16246548, study PRJNA631951) | gut metagenome | biome: gut microbiome; feature: rumen; material: fiber-attached | host: Bos | place: Iran: Karaj | collected 2018-10 | reverse complement strand
AGTACATCTTGGTAGTGTCGTTATCGTCGTAGTCGTCGTCGAATAATGTATTGCGGAAGAAAACAGCCTTAGCAGCTTCGGCAGCCTTTCGGGCAGCAATTGAGTCGTTGATTCTGCAAACCGCCCCCGCCCTAGCGCGGTCGTTACGGAAAAACATGTCCGGCCTGTCGAGTTTCACCCGATCGACATCTCCGTCGAAGTCCGGTTCATCAGGAACGGCATGAACGATTCTGATGTTTCCTGCAGAATCGGCAACGATTCCGCAATGCGAATACGTACCGTTTCTGTCGGCCATAACCACCATGTCGCTTTCGAAAGAATCTCCGAGGCGGAAAACGACATCCCCCACCTGAAGATCGACGCTGTCGGGAAGGACAGAATGGAGGTTCCCCTGCTTTCCACAAGCCCCCAAAAGTAAGAAAGAGATGAAAAAAGGTAAAAAAACTAAAATAAAACGCCTCATCATGCGAAAATTTTCAAAATTTCTGCAAAATTACAAAAAAAAATCCTAACTTTGCAAATTGAAGGGGAGATTATGCCCAAATTAAAAATCAGTCTATCATATAATAATCAGAACGCGAGTTAAAAATCTTAATATTAACCCTTAAAAATTGTTTTAAAACGAAAATGAAAAAATTAATTGGTTTTATCTCTGTTGCATTAGCAATCATGGTAGCTGCCAGCTGCTCAGGCGGCGACACTCCCGGTGCCATCGTTGAGAAGGCTATGTCCGACATGATCAACGGTAACTACGACGGATTCATCGACGCTTGCGATTTAGGTGAGGACAGCCTGCCAGCAGATCAGGTTGCTCAGGCAAAGCAAATGACCAAGAGCATTCTTGAGAAGACTATGAAGAGCGTGAAGGAAGGCAACGACGAAGAGGCAAAGAAAAAGCTTCCGAAGAGCTGCAAGGTTCTGAACGAGGACGTAAAAGAGAACGAGGCTACAGTTGAGCTCGAAATCACCTCTGAAGGTGGCGAAGTTACCACCTCAAAGATTGGTCTGAAGAAGAACAAGGAAGGTAAGTGGAAGATTTCCAACAGCAACGACATGATGCCTGCTGCTCCCACAAATGTGATGAGTGGAGATGAAGAGGAGGCTGCTGAGGACGCTGCTGAAGCTGCCGAGGATGCCGCTGAAACTGCTGAGGAAGTTGCTGACGCTGCCGAGGAAGTTGCTGACGCTGCTGAGGATGCCGCTGAAGCTGCTACAGAGTAACTATTAATTGAACTTAAAAAAAACGGGCTTGCAGATGTTGCGAGCCCGTTTTTTTGGGTTGTTATGGGAGGAGTTGATGGGAGTTATGGGAACTGATGGGAGTGGATGGGAGTTATGGGAATTGATGGGAGCGATGGGAGAACACTCTTGAAATAAGTTTCTACTGATTGAGAAGCAGTTTATTTGAGGAGATACTTGTCGAAGAAATTCTCGATGCGGGTGAAGAGGTGAAGGCGGGTATTTCCTCCGTAGATGCCGTGATTTCGGTTGGTATAGACTTGCATCTCGAACTGTGTTCCCTGCTGAACAAGTTTCTCTGAGAGTTCAGCCGTGTTCTGATAGTGGACGTTGTCGTCGGCAAGTCCGTGGCAAATGAGCAGGTGTCCACTCAGTTTCTGACAGCGGTGGAGAGGAGAGATGTCGTATCCCTGGGGATTTTCCTGCGGCGTGCGCATATATCGCTCCGTGTATGCGCTATCGTAATATCGCCAGTCGGTGACTGGGGCAACAGCCACTCCACAACAGAAGACCGGCCTTCCCTCACACATCGACATAATGGTGTTGAAACCTCCGAAGCTCCAACCCCAGATGGCAATCCGTTCCTTATCGATGAAGGGGAGAGAAGCCAAATAAAGGGCTGTCTCCACCTGGTCTTTCGACTCCTTGTCGCCCATGGTCATGTAAGTAGATTGCTGGAACTCACGTCCCCTGCCTCCCGTACCTCGTCCGTCGACACAAGCCACGACATAACCCTTTTGAGCAAGACGGTGCTCCCAAATCAGTCCGCCCGCGTTGCCATTTGCCCATGAGTTATGCACCTGCTGGTCGCCCGGTCCGCTATACTGATACATGATGACCGGATATTGCTTAGCGGGGTTGAAATCCGCCGGTTTGACCATCCATCCGTTGAGTTCCACACCCTCCGATGTCTTGAACGAGAAAAGCTCCGGCTTACTGATTTTCAGCTTGGCATAAGCATCCTTGACAGCCTGATTATCTTCAAGCACCCTCACCACCGAACCTTTTGAATCACGCAGAGTCGTGACATAAGGCGTGTTGATATCAGAGAAAACGTTGATGAAATACTTGCATCCTTTTGAGAATTCCGCACTATTGGTGCCCTTTTCCTTCGTAAGCTTCGTCTTTTTCCCTTTCGCATCGACGGCATAGACATACTGCTCAAGTGGGCTTCCCTCGTTGGATGCATAATAGAACGTCTTGCCTTTCTCGTCGGTGCCATAATAATCGTTCACGACAAAGTCTCCTTTGGTGAGCTGCGTGACCAACGTTCCGTCCTTGTCATAGAGATATAGATGGCGGAATCCGTCGCGCTCAGACAGGAGAACAAACTGTGCGGCGGTGAAATCCATGTTGTTATAAAACGATGTCTCGATATATCGTGGCGCCTCCTCTCTGACGAGAAGTTTCACCTCCCCGTTTCGCGTGTCCGCCTGATAGACGTCGCAGCGGTCCTGATGGCGGTTGAGGGTGACTACCGCGACCTTGTCATTGTCAGCCATAGGCAAGACTCTCGGGATATAGCCGTCCTGATCGAGCGGCACATTCAGCACCTGAATACGCTTGGTATCGAGTTCGTAGGCAAGCACCATCACTTTTGCGTTGTCCTCCCCCGCTTTCGGGTATTTGTATTTATAGTCAGAAGGATAGAGTTTGTTCTCCTTCATCTCGGGCCGTGCGCCCATGAAATACTGGAAATCGAACGTCTTCACATTCGTCTCGTCGGTTCGCATCCATGCCAGCTTTTTGGAGTCAGCCGTGAAAGCGTAAGCCTTATTGTACTCAAACTCCTCCTCATACACCCAGTCGGGCTTACCGTTGATGATGAAATTGAACCGTCCGTCGGTTGTCACCTGCGTCTCCTCCCAGTTGGAGAGGTCAACCACGAAGATGTTGTTACTCCTGACAAACGCCACTTTCTTGCTGTCGGGCGAGAAAGAGGGAATCTCTTGGTCGCCTCCAGCAGACAGCTTTCTGACAGACTTATCCTTCTTGTCGTAGAGATACCAAGAAGAAGTGTAAGAACGTCGGTAAATAGCCTTGTGGTTGGTCTCCAGCAGGATTTTCTCGCCGTCGGGAGAGAGAATATAATCCTGGAAATAAGAAATTTTATCGCCATGCGTGTCGCGTACAGAGAAGAGCGTCTCCACGGTCTCGCCTGTCTTGTAGGAGCATTTCAGAATGGCGTCATTGGTGTCGGAGATACGGAGATAATGTTCTCCGTCGTCCATAGAGTTCAGTCCGCTGATACGGCTGGGATAATAGGCGTAGCCAACCACCTCCTGGAGTGAGATTTGCTGTGCCATCACGCTTGTGGCTACAGTGGAGAAAACTGCAATTACGTAATAGAAGAAAGATTTTCGGAACATTGTGATTATTTATGGTTTAATTATTAATGATTCATTTTTGTTCGTCCTCGGCGAGAAATGACGGGTTGCGCTTGATATACTCATATCCGAACCGGCATCGGAGACAGTTGTGCTTCTCGCAGTAATTCTTTGAGAGCTGGATGATCGCCTGGCTGTCGGCAGCCGACTCACACTGTATTCCTGCCTCTGCCCACTGTGTGATATACTTGTTTTTCTCGGGTTTGACCCCCTCCATCAAGTCGAACGAACGGTCGCAGAGCTCGTCGTCGCCCTTATATCGTCCGTAGGCGAAGAGGAACGGAACAATCGAGTTCATGACAATCAGATCGACAGAAGATTTCGATATTCGTTTTTCGGATGACGGTGACTCAGACTGTCTGAACGCGAAATGCGTATGCCAATATTCACTGACGCTGTCGGTATTTTTTTCAGGCATAAACAGTCTATACACCTCATCGACAGTGGCAGCCGCCAGCACCTTTGACAAACTGAGACATCCTCGATAGAACAGCATCGCCAACTGCGCTATCCTCACCTCGGGGAAGTTCTCGGGACGTACTTTGTGTGTCCACAGAGACGGTTCGATGGGAGTGAACGAGAACTTATGCCTCATAAACGAATATTCATTCCGCAGCCTTGCGTAATAGCTGCCATAATCGTCGTGAGGCTCGTTGAGCAGTCCGGCCTGTCCGAAGAACACCGCCTCAATCTGAAAGAGTGAGTCGCGGTGTTTTCCCATCGCAATGAGCGGGAAAGACTTCGCCCACATCTCGAAGGCGTCGCCGTTCTTTCCGAATCCGAAATTGCGTGCGATGGTGACGAAAAGCGTTGTCTCCCAGTCTCTGCACAGCAGCTCGGCACGTTCCCTTACAGCCCGGCTTCTGTCTTCGAGCCGTTCCACCTGTAATGCAGACAGCCAGGAGTGAACCATCAGACGCGGGAACGTCGGTACCACCTTGGCGCAAGGCGGGAAGCTGTCGGACCGAATGAGACAGTCGTAGTTATCCTTCACCCATTCCGGCACGGGCAGAATCATCTGCGGAATGAGTTTGTTGCGGTTCTCCGGGTAAGGGACATCGGCGTCCGCCATTCCCACCACATGCAGAATCACATTGTCGTAAGCAGGGTCGTTGTCGTGATGATGCCGGAACCAGTCGGATGCCCGTACATGAATCTCAACATTTCCCACCCAAAGCTGTCCGTCAATCCGGACCTTTGCATTGAAGAAATCCGGTCCGGATCCGAAATTATGCAGACCCGGGTCGATGACCTCGACCTTTCGCCCGTCGGTTGTGGCAAGTTCCCTTAACGGAAATATTTTATGTTTCCAGACGTAATGAATGAGTTCTTCCATTTAAAAAGCATATATAGTTTTGAAGACAAGAAGAGACTTTCTATGAAGACGAGAAGACAAGAAGACGAGAAGATGAGACGGTAGTCAAAGCTCAGAAATCGTGTCTGGCACAATGGTTTTATGCGTAAAAAAACGCAAAAAGGGCTTAAAATCGTGTTAAACGAACTAAAAAACGCTTCAAAGATAAGTTTTTTATTTTAAAATGGTTAACTTTGCAGAAGAAAAAATGAAAAAAAGATGAAAATTGCACTAATCGGCTATGGAAAAATGGGCAAGATGATTGAGCAGATTGCCATTGAGAGAGGTCATGAGATTGTTTCGATTATCGACATCGACAACCAGGAGGATTTCGAATCAGAAGCATTCAGAAGCGCAGATGTGGCCATAGAGTTCACAGCCCCCCACGTGGCATACGGCAACTATTTGAAGGCATGGAAAGCAGGCGTGAAAGTGGTGTCGGGCTCCACCGGCTGGCTGAAAGAACATGGTGAAGATGTCCGCCAAGCTTGTGAGCAGGAAGGCAAGACGCTGTTCTGGGCCTCAAATTTCAGTGTAGGCGTGGCTATATTCTCCGCAGTGAGCAAATATCTTGCAAAAATCATGAACCGCTTCCCGCAATACGACGTGAGCATGGAGGAGGTGCATCATATCCATAAGCTCGACCACCCGTCGGGCACCGCCATCACATTGGCTGAGGGTGTGATTGGTGAGCTCGACCGTAAAGACAGCTGGAAGGTTGGCACCGTCCAGAATCCAGACGGCAGCGTTGACGGCAGCAAGGAGAATGCCCCCAATGAGCTTCGCATCGACAGCATCCGCAGAGACGAGGTACCTGGCATCCACTCTATCACCTACAACTCGGAGGCCGACCAGATAACAATCACGCACGACGCTCACTCGCGCCAGGGCTTTGCGCTCGGAGCCGTGCTAGCCGCAGAATACACGAAAGACCATCAGGGACTGCTGACGACAGACGACCTGTTTCAGTTTTAACTTTATTTCTCAACGGTAAATCTGGAAAATCTGGAAATTCCAGCCCATCCGGGACACAAAACCACAACCACAAAAAACTCTAAACATCAAATATCATGGGTATATTTTCAAGCAAACCCGACTATTCAAAAATACGTACAAAGAAAGTCAAAGAAAAAGAGGAAAAAGAGAAAAAAGTGAGACCCGCATGGGTGAAATGGGTGAAATTCTCCGTTGTCGCCATCTTGTGGTTGCTCTTCATCTACTGGCTTGGCAGCTGGTGGGGCCTGCTCGTTCTCCCTTTCATCTTCGACGCCTATATCACGAAGAAAATCAACTGGACATGGTGGAAGAAAGAGGACCAGCCAGCATCCAACTTTATCATGAGCTGGGTTGACGCGATTGTATTCGCGCTCGTGGCAGTGTATTTCGTGAACAACTTCTTCTTCCAGAACTATAAAATTCCGTCCTCATCGCTTGAGAAGTCGCTGTTGACGGGTGACTACCTGCTTGTGTCGAAACTGTCGTACGGTCCTCGCATTCCGATGACCCCGCTCACGCTTCCGCTGACCCAGCACACGATACCCGGCATCAACTGCAAGTCGTATATAGAATGGCCTCAATGGGAATACCGCCGTGCCAAAGGCTTTGGCAATGTTGAACTTGGCGACATTGTGGTGTTCAATTATCCTTCGGGCGACACGGTAGCTGTGAACTACCCCAACGACTTCTATCAGCTTTGCTTTGACACAGGGTGTCAGATAGCAAGCCAGAACATAAGCCTACAGGACCTGCTGACCACGAACGACACGACCACCGTAGGCCAGATAGAGCAGTTCAACAAACTCTATGCCCTCGGCAAAGAGGAAATCAAAAACAACCAGAACCGTTTCGGCAAAATCACCACCCGTCCGGTTGACCGCCGTGAGAACTACGTGAAACGTTGTGTGGGACTTCCGGGACAGACCCTTCAAATCAAGAACAAGGAGATTTACATCAACGGCGAGAAGCAGCCGTTCCCTGAGCTGGTGCAGTTTAACTATAAGGTATATACAAAAGACGGAGGTCTGCTTGACGACAAGCTATGCGCCGATTTAGGCATTTCCGACGAGGACAGGAACCGAATTCTGGACTATACACACGGCATGGCTTTGACCTTCCAAGCCAAGTCAGCGCTGGAGAAGATGCCCGAAGTGATCGACAGCATCGTTGAAATCAAAGACGGTTACTTCGGAAGGATGTACCCCCTCGACCATGAATACGGCTGGACCCGCGACAACTACGGTCCCATCTTGATTCCCGCCAAAGGACAGACCATCAAGCTTGACATGGACAACATCTGCATCTATGAGCGTCCTATCCGCACCTATGAGGGCAACCAGCTCGACATCAAGCGCGACGGCATCTACATCAACAGCAAGAAAACGGACTCCTACACATTCAAGATGGACTACTACTGGATGATGGGCGACAACCGTCATAACTCTGAAGACTCACGCTACTGGGGCTTCGTTCCGGAAGACCATATCGTGGGCAAGCCGCTGTTTATCTGGCTCTCCGTCTCTCCCGACAACAATCCTGAGGCAAAGACCTACCGCTGGGACCGTCTGTTCAAATGGGTGGGCGACATCAAGTGATTTACGATTTTATTAACTACGATTTATTTGATTATTTGGTTATCTGATCAGGAATTTGCGATATTTTGAATTTTCAATTCTGGCATACATAAAGTAAGTCGCAACTAATAAACGACAAAAGTAAAACGACGTGAAGGAAATTCTGCTCAGCACCGCTTATTTGCCGCCAGTCCAATGGTTTACGCGACTGGCGGTAAATCGTGTTGTGTCAATTGAGATGTGGGAGAGCTATCACAAGCAGACTTACCGCAACCGTTGCATCATCGATGCGCCCAATGGCCCAGTCACGCTGTCCATCCCTGTGGAGAAGCCCGACAACGGCTCGAGGCTTATCAAGGACATGCGAATCAGCGACCATGATGACTGGCGCTCGAAACACTGGCATGCGCTTGAATCATCTTACTTCAACAGTCCATTCTTTGAGTTCTATCAGGACGACTTCCGTCCGTTTTATGAAAAAAAATATGAGTTCCTTACCGATTTTAACGAGGAACTCATCCATAAATGCATGGAACTGATTGGCATCCAGACGGAAATCCGGCATACAGAACGATTTGTCGATGAAGATAAAATCGACCATGACGCCACAGATGACCTCCGTTTTCTGATTAGTCCGAAAATATCCTTATCCGATGACCCAGATTTCCTGGCAACGCCCTATTATCAGGTGTTTGCCGAGCGGAACGGATTTCAGTCGAACCTGAGTGTCATCGACCTTCTGTTCAACATGGGGCCGGAGTCGATCCTTACTCTATCTCCTCAACGGTAACCCCCTCGAACTCCTGCATAATGTCGAGAACACGTCGCTGAAAACTTTTCCGCATAACCTTCATTTCCATACTCACGCTGAAAAGCTCTCCTTTCGAGGTGGATTTATCCTCCATCTTGTAGGAGTCGATTTCCACATGTAGTCGCCGTAAGCGATCGAGCACCTTGTCGATGGCAGACTGGCTCTCTGCGGAGAAACGAACCGAGAAAGCCCTTATGCCAAATCGCCGGAGGAAGAAGTTCATCGCCTCCAGACCTATCAGCACCAACACAGTCGTGGTGACACTCAGCACATAGAGTCCTGCCCCACATCCCATCCCGATGGCACCGACAACCCATATACCAGCCGCAGTGGTCAGTCCTTTCACCACATGTTTCTGGAAAATAATTGTTCCTGCACCGATAAAGCCGATGCCCGAAACCACCTGCGCAGCGATTCGGGACGGGTCGAGCCTGATGCTGAGGTCTTTGTTGCTCTCCAGCAAATCCATAAAACCATACTGCGAGAGCACCATCAGCAATGCGCTTCCCAGAGCGACAAGGAAATGTGTGCGGAAGCCCGCGCCTTTCGCGCGGTACTCCCGCTCCAATCCGATGGCACCGCCCATGAGGGCAGCAATCAGAATACGAAGGATGTACTCCCAAGCCATTATTATCTAAATTTACGTTACGATTTATTTGGTGATTATCACATTAATCTATTCACAGAAGCCTTTTCCGGAACAGACAATCTAAAAACCAGCAAAACGACTAGAAATCGTAAAATCACTTCCTTTCCAGCAGTTCAGTGAGACGGGTCATCTGCTGAGGAATACGTATGCGCTGCGGGCACTTAGGCACACACTCCTTACAGTCCATGCACTGTGTTGCCAGCTCACTGTCTTTCACAGCGGCATGGAAGCCCTTTATGAACTTCTTGTTCTTTTTCTTGAAGTCGGATGCTGACGTGTCAACAGGCGGCAGCGAATCCTCGTTGATGCATTTGTTATAATATGCGAAGTTCGCCGGGATGTTCACGCCGTAAGGACACGGCATACAGTATTTGCAGTCGGTGCAAGGGATGAGCGGATAAGCCACCATCTTCGACGCGATGTCCTCGAGAAGCGCCAGCTCTTTCTGCGTACAAGGTTCAAGCGGCGAGTGCGTCTTCACGTTGTCAACGAGATGTTCCATATAGGTCATACCGCTCAGCGATGTGAGAATATTCGGCTGTGAGCCGCAGAAGCGGAACGCCCATGACGCCATGCTGTCGTTAGGTCTCAACTCTTTCAGTTTTTTAGCAAACACATCGTTGATTGACGCCAATCGACCTCCCAGAAGCGGCTCCATGATTACTCCCTGCACATCGTGCTTCTCAAGCAGTCCGTAGAGATAGTCAGCATTCGTGTTGCGCCGGTTCTGGTCTTTCGCATGCTTCCAATCCACATAGTTCATCTGAATCTGCGCGAAGGTCCATCCATATTTGGGCGTGTTTTCCAACAACCATTCAAACACCTCCACATCGCCATGATAGGAGAAACCGAGGTTGCGGATACGTCCTGCCGCACGCTCTTCCATCAGAAAATCCATCATGCCGTTGTCGAAAAAGCGGCTACGGAGTTGCTCCATGCCACCGCCTCCCACTCCATGAAGCAGATAATAGTCGATGTAGTCGGTCTGCAGAGCCTTCAGAGAGTTACGGTACATATTCACCGACGCGTCGAACGACCATTCGTTCTGCCCGAAATTGGAGAGTTTTGTGGCTATATAATAACTTTTCCGGTCGAACCCGCTCGCCTTCAGCGCTGTCCCTAACGACGACTCCGACTGGTCGCGCACATAATGGGGCGACGTGTCGAAATAGGTGACACCATGCTCCAATGCATATTTCACCTCCTCGTTGACCAGGTCCTGGTCGATGCGTCCGTTTTTCTGCGGCAGTCGCATCATGCCGTAACCCAGTAAGGACACTTTGTCGCCCGTCTTACGGTTGATGCGGTACGTCATGTCGTTCGTGACGATAATTCTCTCTTCATCTCTGCCGAACGATGAGAGCGGCCCCAGCCCCATCATCAGAGCGGCAGAAGCTGATGTCAAACCCAGACGTTTCAGAAACTCACGTCTGTTCAGCTCGTTTTCGGGATTCTCTTTCATAACCATTCTTTGTTGTTAGTAATAAACAAATATTTAAATTGTAATTAGGCATTATACAGAAACATTGCAAAAATAATGATTATTTTTCAAATAAATCATGTTTCCATAAAAAAGTTTGATTTTATTTTGATTTATGCCCACTTATTCGTAACTTCGTAAACATAAACCAAGAGAAAACAATCATTATGTCACATTTACTTTTCATTGGCACCACTGAGCTTCTGGTAATCGCAGGCATAGCACTGCTGCTTTTCGGCGGCAAGAAACTGCCTGAGATGATGCGCGGACTCGGGAAAGGAGTGAACAGCTTCAAGCAGGGTATGAAAGACCCTATTGACGATCCTGACGAAACGAAGACGGCGCCTAAGGAGAACGAACAATGACAGACTCCGTTAAGGGGAACGGGAAGAGTCAGAATATGACGTTCAGCGGTCATCTGGAGGTGATGCGCAGGATGCTGTTCCGGATGCTGGCTGTGGCGCTGGCAATCGGAGTTATTGTCTTTTGTTTTAAGGATCTGACGTTTGAGCTTCTGCTTGCCCCGAGCCACTGGGATTTTGTGACGTACCGGTGGCTTGAGAACTGCATGAACGGGATGGGCATGGATTTCAAGTTTGAGGAGTTTCATGTGAGTATGATTGCTACGGAGTTGTCGAGCCAGTTCATGATGCACATCTCCACGTCGTTCTATCTCGGGCTGCTGTTCGCCTCGCCCTATACCCTCTACGAGCTGTTCAGGTTCATATCTCCGGCCCTCTACGACAACGAGCGGAAATACGCCACAAAAACGGCGGTGACCATCTACGTCCTGTTCATCATCGGGGTGGTGATTACGTATTTTATTCTGTTCCCCATATCTTTTCGGTTTTTAGGAACCTACAGTGTGTCGGAGGAGGTGGTGAGCAACATCACCATTGATTCGTATATCAGCACGTTCGTCTCGCTCACGCTCGTTATGGGGATTGTGTTTCAGTTGCCGGTTATCGCATTCTTCCTCGGCAAGATGGGAGTGATAAGTTCTGAGATGCTGGCGAAATACCGCAAACACGCATTCGTCCTCATTATGCTCGTGGCAGCCATCATCACCCCACCCGACGTGATGACCCTTGTGCTTGTGACGATACCGCTCTATCTGCTGTTTGAGCTGAGCATCAAAGTGCTAAAGTGGACAGGGAAGCGAAAACGATAAACCAGTTTTTCCCCTATTTAAATAAGATTTACGAGTTTTTTATACATTTTATTTAGTTCTTTGGTAATTTTTTTTTTAATTATTTGTGTTTTTTGACTTTTTTTGTAATTTTGCATGGTTTTTCCTATCAGTATTTAAACTCAACTGATAATGCCCCTGACTTTTGAAATTAGTTACAAACAAATAAACAATAACTGGCTTATGAAACTTAACAAAATCAAATCAGCCGTAATGATTCTTCTCCTTGCGTTTGCCGTGGGGGCAAAGGCAGAAGAAGTCAGAGAGGTTTCGGGTACCGTCTATACCAGT
>JAEEGL014322600.1_pt1 | contig 11970 bp, 21 predicted proteins | sample 9134231 | NCBI WGS metagenome assembly JAEEGL01 (sample SAMN16246548, study PRJNA631951) | gut metagenome | biome: gut microbiome; feature: rumen; material: fiber-attached | host: Bos | place: Iran: Karaj | collected 2018-10 | reverse complement strand
TTCGCTAACCTAAGCAATCGGTTGAGCGCCAACCGCATCTTCCCGCACTTCTTCGACGGGAACTTCTTCTTCAATCTCTTCTACCACTTCTGGTTTCTTGCTTACGTGATGTTTAGTCAACGCTAAGCGCCGCAGTTCCCTCTGCGATAGCTTAGGAGGAACCGGTATCCCGGTTCCCCGTTCAGCCATACTAGTACGGACTATCATATATTATTAGTCTTGTGGCTCAAAAGCTGTCCAAGTTCTTTCACGAGAAGGATCTTCCTGAGATAAATCCTTAACAGAAGGACGAGTATGCTTTCTAGCTACCATTGCATCCTAACGATCAAGATCAATAATCTGCATAGCAGCAAGGACTTTCTTAGTCTTATCAAATCTTGTGTAATCTGGGAATGCGTCAATTGTAAATGTAAAGGTAGAAGGATCACCAGAGTTAGCCATTGTAAATGTGAAGTTAGATTGAATCTTGCAGTTTGGAATTACAAACTCAGCAGGAAGATCTACACCGTTAGTATCTCTAAACAGAGTAGAAGCTTCAAGATAATAGTTTCCACCAAACTTATCAGGAGTAATATCAATCTGCATAGCTCCAGAAGTTCTTTCAACATAATAGTCAACAAGAACAACGCCACCTTCTAAGAAATATTCAAGATCATCACTACCCTTTAAGGTAATCTTGTACATTCCTTCGAAGTCACCATCAGTTTCAGCTTCTTCTTCAACTGATTCTGGAATATAAGGCTCAGTAATAACTTCGCCATCATTCATAACCATAACATAAATATAATCTTCGCCAGCTTTATCAAAAGGTTTTTCCTTTAAATAAATATTAACACCGCTAACGGAATAATCACTATCGCCATAAGTACCAGTAGATTCAACTTCTACAGCATCAGTTTGCTCAATCATGTGCTGTTTAATCTTATGATTTTCATGAACATCATCAGCATCAAATAAATCAGCACCTGAAAGAATAGCGATACCAGCAGGGGAAATAAGTGCGTCTTCCATTGTGAAGGTTACAGTACGCTCACCTTCCCAAGCAATAAGACGAGAATTACCACGACCACCCTGTGCATAAACAGTTGTAGCAGCGCCTTCTAAGCTAGAGGTCTTTAAAGTATCAAAGTAAATAACAGGCTCATTCTTATAGAAAATTTTATTTCCTACTCTTTGGGCTGCCTTTGCCTTTAAAACGACGTCGCAAATTTCGCGTACACCAAATTTCATGGTTTAATTCCTCCTTGTATATTTTAATGAATACTCTTCATCCAATCATCTGGTTTTGAGTCAAGTTTACCTCCGGCTAATCTAGACCGTATGTCAATGTCCCAATTAGTCCATAAGTAATACCGTTCAATTAAATCGTATAACTAAAACATAGTTAATTTTAAAGCGCTAGAAAACTCAAGATGTGCTCCAATAGTCAAAATAGAAATATACTTACCAAATGCACTATCATTAGTTCCACCTTGCGCCTATTGTGCGGCCACGCGTGCGCGTCCGCGCATAAGTTTCTAAGCAATATCCCTAGACTTTGCGTCTCCTGGATTAAATGCCTATTGATCCATAGGACCAGTATTGAAACAAAAAATTTCTTTCATAACACTTTGAAATGCTTCAAAATTATTTTCGTCAACAGTTTTGCTTTCGCCCTTGGAAGAAAATATTAGTGAACGAGGGGTAATCACAACATTTGTATCTGGAAACAATAATGACAGCACTTGCATCGTAGCATTCTTTTTATCTTTTGTTTCCTTTTCTAACATTACTGTCATAAATATCTAAAAATTATTGGTATTTGCTAGAAGAGATTCGTCCTGAATCATCATATTTTTACTAATGCATAGACATTGCATGCCAATAAAAAATTCTGTTTCCCCAATGAAGGCTATGTCAGTTAAATTTGGTTGATGCGCGATTAGCTAACATTCTGGTATTGGAATATCTATCCCAGTCATTAAAGCTAATCGATTGTCTCTCATTAGTCATCATCCTCTTCAACAGATTTTTGCCAAACTTCTGTATTAAATATATTATTGAAATTCTCAATAAGATCAGCATCCTCGGCACCAACTGGAGCATCCTTCTTATCTTCTTCTCCATGAATAGCTTGATACATTAAACATAATCCAGCATATTCATCTGTCAAAAGAATTTGGTTGCATCCTAAAAAATCTAATTTACCAATTCCTGTTAGTCTCTATCCATCAAGCATAGAATCTATTTCAGCAACGATTTTATAAGGACGTAATTGAAAATCTTTTAAGTTCCACTAATCAAAATGACAAATGACATCAAATTCAATTATATTATCCCTAAACTCTGGATTTTTTCTATTTGGAGTAAAATTATCAAAGTTAATAATAATATAAGTTAAAACACTATTATCAACATATAATTTTGGAACATTTTTAATATTTTTCCCCATCATACCAATTGTTTCTTCTGCTCCGACTTTTGGTCTTTGAAGAGCATCATTAGTTGTATAATAAAGCAACTTCTTTAATCTTTCATTCTAAAATAAAAGATTAATAATAATATTCATATCCTTATCAACATTTAAAAAACTTGATTTAGGATAATGGTAAACGTCTCTCTTCATTAGCATTCTCCTTTAACTCAAAACAGCGATTCTACTACAATAACTTTAGAATAATCACCATATTTTAATTCAAACTACCCACTATAATTAGATAACCATTTAACTTTGCATCGTCTAATATCATCACTACTAACAGTAACTTTAATGGGAAGTTGTCTATCATAAACCCACTCTTGCCGCAAAGCACCATCAAAATAATACTCTTCAGCAATCTTTGGTTTGATAAATGTTTTACCAACAATAGTATTATGAGTTTCTTCGACTTCTGGCTCAATATGTTGAACTTTCAAAGCTCCAGCAACTCCTGCCTCTAAATCATCTTCGGATTCATTAGCATAATATTCAACAGCAGTAACTTCAAGAACTCCAGGAGTAGAAATAGAATCAATAGCTTCTACTCTCCAACAAATGTTCTCTTCGCCTTCTTCCAAATTCTATAAATAAAATTTAGCATATCGTCTAAAATACTCTAATGTAATTTTATTCTTCGGCATATAAATATTCAAAGAATAATTTGGCGTATCAACACTTATCTAATGTTTTTGTATGTAATTTATCTTAGTTTCAACAGGCCCTCTTATTGCAGCATACGTCCTGTGAACGTTCCCTTCATCATCTTGAAATGCAATCTAATAATCGCATCTTCTTATTTCCCCACGAAAATAAGCAAGTTCATCTAGGTCTTGTAATCTTATTAACCAGAAAGAACCTGTGTTCAACCATTCAAAGACATCACCTGGGTGAAACTAATGTTCAAAACCGACAGATAATATCTTATCATCATAATCCATTTTTAATTTATCAGGATTAATAAGTGCGCGGCACATCATGTCCTTTTCATCACTCATTAATTCCTAATTATCAAAAGGAACTTTTTTAATAAACGCACTCTAATAAGAGTATAAAAGCGCTCTATTTAAAGTCCTTCTTTTATCTCGAATCATACGGCTCTATTGCGCCGGACCTCCAGCGATATAAAGCTAATGAGTCATTTCATCCAATCTTTCTACCGGCTAATCGGGGATTTTTAAATCACCATTGGTTAAAATTCCTTTTTTATCATGATATAAAGCCCCATACATGCGTCCAGCAAGAAGCTACTAAGCCGTATTATAAAATCTGTATCCTTTTTCATCAGGCATTTTTCTTTACCTCTTGTAATAAACTAATACATTCAAATACGGTTCTTCTATATAACTCAAAAGAAGTCTTTACTTCCTTTAAGCCTTCTAATTTAGCTCTTAAAGACAGAAATTGCGGGATCGCCGCAAACATCGTACCTAATCCTGCAATTTCAATATTCACTGTATCTAATTGTTTCTGCCAATCTTCTTCATGCTCACGCATTGGAATTAGCTTCCAAATTTGATTAGTTAATCTTGTTACGTTTTGTTCTATTGATTCATCTTCAAATAAAATACCAAAATTATCCTTTAATTCCACCACCATAAGTGTAAACTCCACTTCTGAAAACATCCCAGTTCGACGCAAATGGCCCAGTGGTTTTTTCCACTAAATCTTGCTCTGTGCTAGGTCTTCTTCTTTTATAAAGTCTTTGCATATGATGAGATTGCCTCTAACATTCTGCCAAAGCATTTAATAATTTTGATAAGTGGTTAGCTTGTGAAGTAAATTTAAAATCACTACCACTATATTTCATTCTAGTATTTTCAATAGATGTAACTTGTCTTTGCAACCAGCCAATCATCATTAATATTGCTAAAATATTAACTTCTTCTGATGTTAAATCATTTTCAAATGAAGACTATTCCACGATGACATCTGGAATTGCAGGTTCTGGACCTTCATCTAAATCATTCCAAACGACACCAATAATAAAATCATTTTCTGTCACTTCGTCTTCACGCATTTGAACTACCCGAATTGTATATTCTTCAAGATTAGTTCTTGGAAACTCAAATCCAGGAATGGCATCAATTAAAAGTCGTTGCAAATCCTTAACTGTATCTTCTGGAGTTAATTCCATATACATATCATCAGTAATTTTACCAAGAAAGCGATTATAAATTGTGGTAAAAGATGTTCCCATAATTACGCCTCCTTAATACAAATATTATGCTGTAGGTGTTGCCTTACTGACTACTTTATATTTAGATCCACTTGTTCTACGGCCTGGCGTCTGCTCTGGTTCAGATTCTACCTGTTGAGTTACTCTTCTACGAGGAGTATTTCGTTCTTCTTGCGCCGCTAAAGCCGCAGCCTCAGCTTCCTCTTCTTGCTTTGCTCTAATCATCCGAGCCAAATCAGTTCCAGTTTTCTTTTTATACGCATCCATCTTCCTTGTGTCAGTTAAAGGTATTTCAACAGAAAGAGCTTTTACTAAATCTAAAACTCCTTCTGGCGCAAAGTCTAAACAATCTAACCATTCATCTAAAGAACCAGTTTGAATCAACTCTCTAACTTCTTTTTCAGTCATATTATATTCAGGCTCTACTCTACCTACAATATCATTACGAGCTTCCCCAGGTTGAACCTGTAAATAGCCTCTAATTAATTCTAAACCACCGGGAATATAACTTAAAGCTTCTAATTCAGAATACTTTAATCTCTTTGTTTCTCCCGGTTGAAAGTCACGACTTTTAATACCAAGTTCAGGCAGAGAATAATGAACTCTGCTTGCGCTTCTATTTGTGACTAAAAAAACTTTATCTGCCATGTAATAATCTCCTTTTTCTCAAATAAAAATAAGGGGAGAAGGGGAACTTCCCCATTTCTCCCCTATCTCAAAAAACTATATTAACTTGTTAAATAGTAGTAACATTATTGATCAACAAATTTAACAGTGTATTCAACATCATTTACTTTGATGATCTTTGGTAAATCTTCTGCCTTAGTCCAGAAAATAATATGTCCTGCACCTAATCCAACAGAAGCAGATTCATCAACATCGTCTTGTGTTAATGTATAAGAGTCACCCCATTTAGCACCAACAATAGTATCAAGACCAGTATTTAAATCTAATCCAATCCATTTACCACTACCTTGAGCTGCATTAGTTGAAGCAAAGCTATTTAATGCAGCAAAGCTACCTGTGATAGTAATTACATTACCATCTTGAGATACAGTAACAGCATCTTGATTTGCCTGAGATGCGGTTTGATTCACATCAGCAGGTGCGGTAGCTAATTTACTAGCTGTTACTTGCGTCAGTTTCCCGAGTTCGATCCACCTTCGCCGCCTTCTCCTTCGTCAGAAGATGGCTGAGCGTCACTCATATTTTCAACATAAACATTATTTTTAACAGTATCTTTAAGAACGAATGGTCCATTCTTTGATAAGCTAGTATCTTTATATACATGAATAGCATTATCCATCATGCAAGCTACGCCAACCTTTTCATACATATGAATGTCACGAGACCAGTCATAATTATCGAATTCATTAGTATATAAATCGCCTTCAAAAGCAACCTTTACAGGTTTCTGATCAGCAGCAGAAGGAATAATGAAGCAAAGACTTGGGTCAAGAACTTTCTCAGTACCAAAAGCAGTCTTATATTGGTTAGGAAGAATGACAATTCTTTCACCCTTATAACCTTGAAGTCTTCCAGTTCTGTAAAGTTCATCCTTCATAGCTTCTGTGTATCTCCAAGCTTCCTGTGGGATCATCTTAACGGCAAATTCATTTGTGCAATATACAGTAACATTACCATACATCTTTGCTTGATTTAATAATGAATCAAAAGCAACTTCATCGAAACCAGCAGCAACAACTCTATTAATAGCTGGAAGCTGATTAATACCTTCAGCAAGAGCAGCACCGATTTCTTCAAATACTAAATCATCAATTCCTTCATAAAGGATATTTACTAATTCAGCCCAATCTACGCGGCCGTCTAAGAACTCTTCAAAACCGATTTGAGCTGCGCCGCCGATAGCGTTAGTTGGAACTTCGAAGCTCTCCTGAGCTGACCCAAGTTTCCAAACTTCGTATACGCCAGCAAGACCAACTCTGGTCACGAACTGTTTGCCACGATTACGATTGTTTAATAAAGTCTTACGACGGAAAATGGGTTTGTCACCTTGAGCATAATGCTTAACTTCAGCAAACTGCTCATAATTCTGTTTAATTCTTTGAGGAACAATTTCAGAAAGTGTTTCTTCAATAATACGGAAAATAGTATTTTTATTTTCTCTATATCCACGATAGTCAGGAGCTAATTCAGCAAATTGCTGTCTTAGTGTATCCTGAACATCTTCATAGCTAAAGTTTTCTCCATTAAAACTATAAGCAATAGGAGAAGAAGCATTAGCCTTAGCCGCAATTTTAGCAAGCTTGATAAAATCTTCAATCTTTAATAACATAGCTTTTTCTCCTTTCATTAGTTAATTCTCATCAGCTTAACAGCTGGTTGACGATCGCCAAGATCATAAACTTTAACAACTTCCCAAGTTGGATTTAAAGGACCATCGCCTTCACCCTCTTTAAGATATCCATCTTCATCTGGTGTGAAAGTAGTACCAATTTCAGGAATTTCATCATTCTCAATATCATAGCCTTTGAAGCAGTTAGTGGTATAAATATCACCAACATTAGTCTTGAAGACACGAGGAGTCATAACAGTTCCCTCTTCCATCTTCTTAGGTCCGCCATAATCCCAAGACTCAGCAAATGGGTTATCAGTAGCATCCCATTCGTATGGATCAGCAGGAGTTACAACTTTAGGAATATCATTTCCTTCGGCGTCTTTTCCGCCATAGTATCTCGGATAAGTTCTTTGCTCTTTTGTTGTACCATCAATTGGACTATAAATACGAGCAACATAATTATCTTTAATCATTGCAAAATCGCAATCAGATTGTCCTTCACGATATACTTTTACTTCGTTAAAGACTAACATCCATTCGCCTTTGCCTTCGAAATCAACAACACCTTTAGCATAGTCGTACTTTACATATTGACCATTTTCAAGGATTTTGATATCTGCAGCTGCTGGTAATTGAGCGTAGATCTGTCCAGTTCTCTGAGCTGAAAGATGGTTAGGCTCTACTTGACCATAGCCGTATTTAACGAACGTAGCCTTTTCACTTAAACGTGTTCTAGCCATCGTATTTCCTCCTATTATCAATTATCATTTTTTTCTCTATTCTTCCGAAGAATACTGACTATTGCTGGAATGTTGTCATCCTCGGAATCGTCATCTACATTATCTAAACTAAACGTAGTGCCCAAATTATTTTCCTCATCTGTTTTTCCTGACATATCTAATTTGTTATGGACACAGATGATGCAAAGCTTAGCTTCGATCTCATCTAAAGAATATTTATCAATATTTTCAATTACATCTTTCTTATCTTCATCACTAAGCATATAGAAACTATCAATCTTAGCTTGTTTAGCTTCTCTATCTTTGGTATTCTTAAACTCAACAAGCTCATCATAAGCTTCTTTCATAGCATTAAATTGAGTATTTAATTCATTAAATTTATTTTCGAGATCGGAATAACTCTCCTGTAAATTTTGAAAATCTGTTAAGCTAAATTGAATACCATTGTCCTGAGTTTCAGGATTTTCTTCATTTTCTTCTGCGGGATCCTCAACTTGCTGATCTTCTGCTTCAGGCTCTGCGCCGTCATCACCGGTTGCCGCACTCTCATCATTCTCAGGATCAGCAGGATTTTCTGCAGGCTCTTCCTCTTGTGTATCTGAATTAAGAATTTCTTCTTCAGCAGGTTGAACTTCTTCTTCTACTGGAGCTTCAATAACTTCTTCTTCAGCAGTAATGATATTATCTTCCACTATAAGGTTGCCTCCTTTCAATTCTTGAACCTCTTTCATTAATTTATAAATTTTGCTTTCAAAACTTTCATCTAATGAAAAAGTGCTGGTGATCTGTGCGCCTTCGAAGCAAGGCTCAACATTTTCACCCAAAATACACAATCCTTTAAATATTGCGTCATTTATTATGAAAAATTCCATACCTGTTTTATCGTCAATTGTCCAATTGCCTTTTAAAGATTGTTCATCTAATTCCATAGATTGATTATTGCCCTTAGATAAAATGCGATTTGTTTCTGGATATCTACCGGTCCAGATATAACCCTCTGTTACTAAATAAGTATGAACTTTATCATTATCCAAATAGTCCTAAAACCAAATTTTAGCACCTAAATCTACAAAACCATAAGGTCTTGTTTCGTCAGAAATTTCAAATGTTCCACCACCAACATGAATTACTTGGTTGTGTTCATCAAAATCTTTATTCTCTTCTTTCCAGAAACCAACAATTGGACTTCCAGGAAGTGAATTAGCCATTTTAATAGCAGTCTCTTTTGTAATAATACTACCATTACGATTTGGCTCATCACCAATATAACAAACTTTAATCTAACATTTAGAAATCATTGGATTTAAAGGAGTTACATTGATCAATTCACAAGGAGTATTCATTTTAATACTTGTATGCATCTTTCATTCTCCTTTAACTCATTGATTCTTGATTTTTAATAGTCTTATCACTTAACTAATCTTTTTCTTTGGCTGGTCTACCACCAGTATCGCTCTTAGGAGTTTGTGTCGTTGTCTAAGTACTAGTTTTGTTACCAACCTATGCCAATGTATCTGCATTCATAGTAGATGACATTAACGGTGGAATCATAATTTCGCTCAAATGTAAAACTTCATTTTCAAACAATACGGTATTCAAAATAAAGCTCTAACTCTAACCCAATGCTATTTGTGGAAGCATTTTTGAGAAACCAATTTGAGTTTGCTCTTTATATAATTTACTTAACGCCTAATAATTATTCTACGTTGTATGTAACATATAAAATCTAAAATTCCACTTCTTTTTACTTGTACTACGCTTTTGGGCAATAGTGTCAAATAAAATCTCAAATTGAAGAATTAAGTCTCTTAAAGAACCCTCATCTGCGAGAATTGATTTTTCTAGAGCAAGGTTACCTTCTGTATTAAAAATATTTTTAGAAGAACCTAATGCGTTATAAACAGTTCGTTCAGCATTAGATAATGAATCATCTGTTACTGTCGCATTGGCATCTGAAACATCAATCCCTTCAATATCTGCAAATGTTGTTAAAACATCAACACCAATGGCATTTTTTAACATTTCAACAGCATTATTATGAATATCTCTTGCTTCATCAATATCAAAAATTAAATCTCCATTTTTATCCAAAGGAAGTTTTTGTACAATAATTTTTAATAACTTTTGAAGTTGTCTTTGTCTATCAACGCCTTGCGTCATATCTAAATCAATTAATTCTGGAATAGCATTTACAAATAATGGCAAACCACGCATTCCCATAAAAGAAATTCGAAAAGCACAACTTGGATCCAGTAGATACCAATGTCCTTTCTTTTCTATTCCAGTTATATGCAATTCATCAACAGGCAATTTTCCTTGCTTATAAAGTAAATAACCTTTTTTAAACTCCGGTGGAAATAAATCAAGTACTCTCATTCGATATCCAATATCCGGGAACTTTTCATCGAAAAAAGTCATATCAAATTCAATAGCTGGAACACCAGCAATTTTAAATCTTGAACGGCAATAACGCCAAGGTAAATCTTGAATTAAAATTCTATTCTCACCTTCATAAGCATATCCATAATATAAACCATCTCTTATCGTAGCCAAAGCGAATTCGCCGCACAATTTCTTAATATGCGAAGCATCAAAGAAATTAAGATTAGCCATAAACTCTTTAACTACTTTATCTTCATTTGCGCTATCACTAATTATCTCTGGAACCATATACCAATCATATCTATAAGTGGTAGCGAAATAATTTACAATTTTTTGATATATACCATTAGTACGATAATAATAACGAGAAATTTCTCGTAATAAGGGAACATTATTATCTATTAATGCCTAAATTACAACTTCTTTATTTCTAAAATCTCGTCTATCTAATTTCTCATAATAGCGTAGATCTAGAATAGCATCACCATAAGATTTAGTTCCAAGTTTCAATCTAGCATAACTATCAACTGCAGAAGTAGGAGCTTTAAGCATATCAAAACCTTTTTCTCGAATTTCATCTTGACGATCTTGATTTGTCATTATAGCCTCCTTAATAACCTGCTTTAGTCATAATATAATCATAATTAATCAGGTTTTCTTCCGTATAAGGAATTTCAATTAATTTAAAATCATGTAATGCACAGAATCGTCTTTTCTACTAATCATTGTATTGCTACTGGTAGAAACCTCTTTTACCACCAAACTTGGGTGTAGGCTCATAATGCTACTTACCCTAATACTCAATGATAAAATCAATATTTCCATCATCATCAAATACAACAAAATCAAAGCGGAGTGGAACTCCCTTCGGACTCTTTAAATCTGGAAATATATATTCTTCTTCGAAATGTAATCCAGCTTCTATTAAAATTTCTTCAATTTTTATTTCTCCTCTTGACGCTCTCATATCTCCTCCTTAATTAAATAGCTTCCATTCTGCCGCATTAAATTTTTTCTTCTTTTTCTTTTTCTCTTCTTCTTCTTTTATATAATACAATCCATATTCAAAAGCCGAGAATTTATCTTTCTTTATTCCCTTATTGGCTTGCTTTAAAATAATGTTAATACCTTCATTTTCTTCACGAAGATTCATCATTTCCTCTTTTAATATGGAAGTTAATGTAAATGGTTTTAAATAATCTGCCCTTTGTTCAGGTGTCATATTCTAACCAACTTTTGTCCCAAGCAATTTTGTTTTAGCCTAACGTTCATCCTATAAAAATTTTACTTTTCCAGAAGAAAGCTAAACTAAAGCATTACCATGAGCTTCTGTATTAATCGGCGCATTTGCTTTCAAAATATAAATAGCATTCTATTCACAAGAATCAGTCTGATATTTTTTATATTCCTAAGCCGCATCATCTTGCGTTCCGCCATAGATACCAAAGTCTGGATAATCTTCACTGGTCTCTGGATCTATTTGCGGTTTAACCATATAATCTATAAGCCCAGCACCAACACCATTACCATCTATTACAAGTCTTCTTGCTTTATATTTATAATATAACTTTTTAAGCCAAATAGCCTAATTCTCAAAATGCTCATCATTTTTAGTATCTATATTTACTAACGATTTAATTGCCGCTCCAACAGACTATGGAGTTACTTTAAAAATAGTTGCAACAGAATCACAACCTTTTCTACCAATATCTGCTGAAATTATATAATAACTCTTTGCACTAGATCGTCCAGAGTGCTCATACTCTGGTTGCTTTAAAATTCTATTTCTATCAAACTAATCACCATTAAAATAAGCATCTTCAACAGTTCCAGACCATTTACTTTCATACTCACGACTAAATGATGCTTCATTATAAGTTCCATCATTTTTTAAGTCTTGTAAAAAAGTTTTATC
>JAEEGL013294719.1_pt1 | contig 11970 bp, 8 predicted proteins | sample 9134231 | NCBI WGS metagenome assembly JAEEGL01 (sample SAMN16246548, study PRJNA631951) | gut metagenome | biome: gut microbiome; feature: rumen; material: fiber-attached | host: Bos | place: Iran: Karaj | collected 2018-10 | reverse complement strand
TTCCGCGAGCGCGAGTGGTTTATCTTTAATGCCCTCGCCCCCTCGCAGCACTTCACCCTCGACATGGACGAGTTGCCCTTCAGCGTTAAACCCGACCACAACGTCAATGTCTCCGAGGTGATGGCCCTCCTCCGCTCCACCTACGAGGGCACCGACCTCGACATGACCCGCAACCTGAAGCAGGTGGTGGAACGCAAACGCAAGGACGGCAGCAAGTATAAGGACACCATCGTCAGCCCTGTGGCCAACCCTTGGCTCGGGGGCAACATGCAGCGCATGCTCAACTACATCGCCCCGGGCACCATCGACTTCAAACGCACCGTCAGCGTGGCCTGGTGCTCCTACTCCTTTGTGGCCCAGCTGCGCGACTGGCTGCCCGACGAGGTTGGCGGTGTGTGCTGGATGGCTGTGGACAACCCCGGGCAGAGTCCCCGTATTCCCATCTTCTGCGGCACCACCCGCCTGCCCAAGGCCTTCAGTCTCTGCGGTCAGAAGAAGTTTAACGAGCAGACCGTCCTCTGGCAGTTCCGCAAGGCCAACAAGCTGGCCACCGTAGCCTGGCAGACCACCAAGAAGGATCACATGAAGGAGGTGCTGCGACTGGAGAAGGATGCCATCGACGGTCTGAACACCCTGGAACCCGCCGTCAAGGGGCTCCCGGTAGACCGCCGCGCCGACATGCTCAACGAATACACCTTCCGCGTCTACGACAACGCCACCTACGCCTGGCGCCAGCTCGAGGAGAAGTACTGGCAGATGTTCGGCATGGGATTCTGATTAGTGAATGGTGAATAGAGAATGGTGAATAGTGATTGGTTTTTAGATATTAGATAAAAGATATGATCATACGTAAATGTGTTAATGTGGTTGTGTTTTTGTTGCTGCCGATGGTGGCAATGGCACAGAATGTGAAGATATCGAAGGATGCCAATCGGTTTACCTACTGGCAGTTCGAATACGGCGAGAAGACCGACACTTCATGCATCGAGGTGTGGCTCAACGACGGCGTGGCAAGCATAGAGACACCCGGCATCGAGGGAACACCTGTTCAAGGCTACGCCCCGACGCATACCTACATTGACTATCCAGACGACAGCATCACTGTTTCCGTCAGCTACCCCGACAGCAGCTACTACTATCGCACCGCGCTCTCGCGCAGCGACATAGAGTGGAAGGTGGAAGGCCCGGCCAAGGAGCGGAAATACACCTGCTCCATCAACAGCAACACGCTCGTCTTCGTGATGGACGAAACGGTGGAGCAGAATGCCACCCCACTACCATACTATGGCTTGGCGAAAGGCGTGCTTCGCAGCTTCACCCGCAACGGACAGCTGCGGATAAAGCTTGCCAAGAGCACATGGATAAACAATGCCCCAATGCCCGGTATCGGGGCGATGGGCCGTCGTGTGTCGCCTCGCGAACTCGACCGCATCATGAAGGAGCGCCTCGTCGTCACCACCCGCATCTTCGACAACGTACAGCTGCATTGGGGTGCTCAGAATGCACATGTGAGTGACAGCGTCCCCTTCGACACGGTGCTTCACTATGCTGGAGGCACCTTGGCCCTCAAGAGGCTTCACCTCCCGGTGCTGCCAGAACACTACCAGTATTTTCTCGAATTACACCAACGCAGCAATGGCGATGCCTACGACCGAACGGGTTCCGTGTTCGTTATTCCCGGGTTCAACAACAATCTCGAGCCGACCTTCTTCGACGGAATCAACGGACACCCTGACTCTCTGCCTGTCTTCATCGACCGCAACGGTGAACGTTACCAGGGCATACGTTCTGGTATCAGCCATCTAAAGAAATACTTTTTTTCATCGTTTGTCTACAACCCGCCGGTCGAGTTGATGCGTTTCTTCACACCTTTCGGCGTAGGCCATTTCAACGAACGCATGGCGAATTACGGCATCGACTGGGCAGACGAAACCTACTACCGGCAAGAAGTCAGCGACCTGGCTCCGCTGTTGCAAGGCGATGTGCTTATCGGTGTATGGATAGGCAACTACGACGCCGGCGGACACATTGTCAGCCTCGACCTAAAGTCCTACCCCAACGACTACCTGGCGCCCGATAGTAGTAGCAAACACCCCTATATCCGTTCACTCTTCAACACCTGCAATGTGCTGGAAATGGCGGGCCAGAACTATGGCAAACTTTTTGCTTCTGATTCACTCAGCACGTGGGGTAGCGTATGGATTCCCAAAGATGCCAAGCGTGTGCTACTGCGCTACATCTCCACCGGCCACGGCGGCTGGGGCGAAGGCGACGAGTTCGTGCCGAAGACCAACACCATTCTCATCGACGGCAAACCCGCCTTCTCCCACACCCCCTGGCGGCAGGATTGCGGCTGCTACCGAGACCTCAACCCCGTGAGCGGCAACTTCTGGAACGGCCTCTCCAGCAGCGACTTCTCGCGCTCTGGCTGGTGCCCCGGCACCGCCACGCAACCCGTCTACTTCGACCTCTCGCCCTGGGCCGACGGCCGCGAGCACACCCTCACTGTCGCCATCCCGCAGGGTAAGCCCGTCGAAGGCATGTTCAGCCACTGGGCCGTCAGCGGTGTCCTAATTGTTGAATATTGATGAAAAAGATATCTTTTGTCTTGTGGTTGCTGCTGGCAGCAACGTTCTCCCAAGGGCAGAGCGTAAAACTCATCTTTGCCGGCGACCTGATGGGGCACATGCCGCAGCATAACGCCGCATTGCAGAAAGACGGCAGCTACGACTACGCGCCCTGCTTCCGATATGTGAAAGACTATGTGAAGAGTGCTGACCTGGCCATCCTCAACCTCGAGGTGCCGCTCGACGGCAAGCCCTACAGCGGCTATCCGCAGTTCTCGGCTCCCGACGCCCTTGCCGAAGATGCCCGCAACGCAGGTTTCGACATCATGACCACCGCCAACAACCACTGCATGGATCGTGGCAAGCACGGCTTGCAGCGCACCCTGCAGGCGCTCGACCGTATGGGAATACCGCATCTCGGCACATACGTCGACCGGGCCCAACACGATGCCGAACACCCGCTGATGGTCGACGTAAAAGGTCTGCGTCTGGCACTGCTCACCTACACCTACGGCACCAACGGCATCCCCGCCGTGGAACCCAACATCGTTAACCTTATCGACACCGCCGAGATGGCCCGCGACCTGCGTGTGGCGAAAGAGAAAGGTGCCGACTATGTGATTACTCTTATCCACTGGGGCATAGAATATGCCGTGAAGGCCAACCGCGAGCAGGAGCAGACGGCCCGCTGGCTGCTGGAACATGGCAGCGACGCCGTTATCGGCGGTCACCCCCATGTGGTGCAGAACTTCACCCTCGACGCCAACCCCAAGAACGACCGCTACCCCGAGATTGTGGTCTACTCGATGGGCAACCTTGTCAGCAACCAGCGCGATGTGAACACCGACGGCGGCATCATGATAGAGCTCACACTCACCAAAACACAGGGGTCGTCCATTATAGACCAAAACTGCCGATATATGCCCTATTGGGTGCACCGCGGCACTGTGGACAGCCTCTACCAATATTACATTGTTCCGTCGACCGATGCCATAGCCCACCCCGACAGCTACCAGATAACAGGTGCCGACCTGAAGGCGTTGCATCTCTTCGACAAGAACACGCGCCAGCGTCTCGATGCCTGCCGCCTGAAGGACGGTAGCAACATAGAGGAAGTCAGCTTCTACCGCAACACCCTGCCGTTCCATCCCGCCGCAGGCGGTGTGGTGCCGTTGCGTGGCAATCCTGCCTTTGGACAAAGAATAAAATAATAACAGCAAACTATGAAGAAGATACTCGTTTTGGCCTTTACGGCAATTCTCGCCAGCGGTGCTGCTTTCGCACAGCACGGCCATGGCAACTGCGGCAACTGCCCGCACCACAAACAGCATCAGACACAGCAACAGTGCATGAAACCCGCACCGTTGCAGTACAACGCCGACGGCATCGAGACCACTATCCTGAAGGCGTTTCCAGAAGCCAAGAGTGTGAAGAAGACTGACAAATGGACCGAAGTGTACAACGCCAAGAAGAAACTCATCGGCTATGCGGTATACAGCAAACCCGCCAGCGACGGCATCAAAGGATATGCTGCCGAGACGCCGGTGCTGATAGCCATGAGCAAGAAACAGGTGATTATCGGCGTGTACATGCTTCCCAATGTCGAGACTCCCAACTTCGTGAAACATATCGAAGATAAGGGTTTCTTCAACTGCTGGAATGGCCTCACTGTGAAACAGGCTAAGAAGAAACAGGTCGACACTGTATCGGGAGCCACCTTCACCAGCCGTGCCGTGGTGCAGAGCGTCCAGGCCGCATTGGAGAAACTATAGTGTGCTTGAAGAAATACTAAAAACTTACAACTTAAAGCTTACAGCTCTAAAAAAAGTTGTAACTTTGCACCGATGAAAAATATCCGCAATTTTTGCATAATAGCTCATATTGACCACGGTAAGAGCACACTGGCTGACCGTCTGCTGGAGGTTACCAACACCGTTTCGCAGCGTGAGATGCAAGACCAGGTGCTAGACGACATGGACCTCGAGAAGGAGCGTGGCATCACCATCAAGAGCCACGCTATCCAGATGAACTACCGCGTCCCCGCGGAAGGGAATTCGGCTTACGCAGGCCAGAATTTTGTATTGAATCTTATCGACACTCCAGGCCATGTGGACTTCAGCTATGAGGTCTCGCGTGCCATCGCCGCCTGTGAGGGTGCGCTGTTGGTGGTCGATGCCACACAAGGCATACAGGCACAGACGATAAGCAACCTATACCTGGCCCTCGAGAATGACCTTGAAATCATCCCTGTGATGAACAAGATCGACCTCGACAGCGCCATGCCCGAAGAGGTGGCCGACGAGATTGTCGACCTTCTGGGTTGCTCGCACGACGACATATTGCGCTGCTCGGCCAAGACCGGCATGGGTGTGCCTGAGATATTGGATGCCATCGTCGACCGCATCCCCGCCCCCGAAGGCGACCCCAACGCACCGCTTCAGGCCCTGGTGTTCGACTCTGTGTTCAATCCCTTCCGCGGCATCATAAGCTATTTCCGCATTGTCAATGGCACGCTGAAGACGGGCGACCATGTGAAGTTCTTCTCTACGGGCAAGGAATATGATGCCGACGAGGTGGGCGTGCTGCGACTCAACATGGAGCCCTGCAAGGAAATCTGCGCCGGCAATGTGGGTTATATCATCAGCGGCATCAAGAGCAGCAAGGAGGTGCGCGTGGGCGACACCATCACCCATGTGGCCGAGCCTTGCGACAAGCCCATCGAGGGCTTCGAGGCGGTGAAGCCTATGGTCTTCGCAGGTGTCTATCCCGTCGACACCGACGACTACGAAGAACTGCGCGCCAGCATCGAGAAGCTGCAGCTCAACGATGCCAGCCTCACCTTCGAACCCGAGAGTTCGCTGGCTCTGGGGTTCGGCTTCCGCTGCGGTTTCCTCGGCCTGCTGCACATGGAGATTGTACAGGAACGCCTCACTCGCGAGTTCAACATGGATGTCATCACCACCGTGCCCAACGTGCAGTACAAGGTGAAACTCACCAACGGCAGCGAAATAGACGTCTACAATCCCTCGGGAATGCCCGAACCGAACAACATAGCCGAGGTCTACGAGCCATACATCCATGCGCAGATCATCACCAAGGCCGACTTCATCGGGCCGGTAATCAAGCTCTGCATGGACAAGCGCGGCATCCTGAAGAACCAGAACTACCTGACCACCGACCGCATCGAGATTACCTTCGACCTGCCGCTCGGCGAGGTGGTCTTCGACTTCTACGACAAACTGAAGAGCATATCCAAGGGCTACGCCTCGTTCGACTACTACGTCAACGGCTACCAGCCTTCGAAGCTCGTCAAGCTGGAGATACTCCTCAACGGCGACCCCGTGGATGCCTTGAGCACCCTGACATACGTCGACAATGCCTATCCCATCGGCCGCAAGATGTGCGAGAAACTTAAAGACCTCATCCCGCGCCAGCAGTTCGATGTGGCCATCCAAGCCGCCATAGGCAGCAAGATTATCGCCCGCGAGACGGTGCGCCAGGTGCGCAAGGATGTGACAGCCAAGTGCTACGGCGGCGACATCACGCGTAAGCGCAAGCTCCTCGAGAAACAGAAAGAAGGCAAGAAACGCATGCGCCAGGTGGGCAACGTAGAGGTGCCTCAGAGCGCGTTCCTTGCCGTTTTGAAACTTGATTAAACAAAATAAACATCACAAAATATGAAGAAAATCATTATTATTTTGATGGCCATGATGGCCACTGTCACGATCAGCGCCCAATCCTATACTTTGCACCTCGACAGCATCAATGCTGCTGCACTCAATGACGGTGACACCGTTGTGCACATGGTTACTGATATTGAGCGTCAGCTCGGTACAGCAATCATTAATCTTTATGTGGAGAATCTCACTGACTATGTGCAGACCACAGATCAGGTTGTCACTGTAGTTGATGGTCCGTCCGACCTTGAAGTGGCCATCTGCGCCGGTGGTCTCTGCCCCATCTATCCTAATATGCCTCCGCCCTATGAAATCGAGGCTAACACCATCTTCTCCGAGCCGTTGCAGGTCAAGCCTCACCTTACTGGTGTCGACGCTAATGAGTTGCTTCTCCGTCTCGAAGTTTTCAATAGTAGCCGTCCGAGCAACAAAATCACCGTTTTCCTCCGCGTGGTTATCAATAATAACGCCATTGATGCTGCCGAAGCCGAGACTGTGAAAGTATATCCCAACCCGACCACAGGCAAGGTTGTTGTCGGAGACAAGGAATACGACCTCAGCGGACGTCCTGCGGGTGTCTACTGCCTGCCTTCCAAACAAGGTACGGCACGTGTAATCAAGCTTTAAGATTTCTGTCGTATCGGGCTACCTGCCACAGGTACCATATCGCAAGCGATAGACAGACCGCCGCCGACGCTGCCGAGAAGAGTCGTATGGCTATAAGGAAATTGCCTTGTACTATACCAACTATTATGGCACCTGCACGTAGTGCCAACTGTGCGATATAGAACAGGAACTCTGTGCGTTGGGTGGAAAAAATGTTGGCCACGAACATCAGTGAATTGGCAGTCAACGTCAGCCAGACCCAAGGCAATAGAGCCTGAACGAAGACTCCGCACCCTTGCCAGCGGCTGCCAAATCCGAAGGTGAATAGCGGCTCGGCCACGAACCATGCCAGCACGCACAGTGGCAGTGCCACGGCGTTGACTATTGCCGTGAAACGTGCGGTCAGAGGCAGCAGCGGTTTGCCCTCGCGTATCGTTTCGGCACCGCGAGCATATAGCACTCGCTCAAATGCTGTGCAAAGCAGCAGCACCGGTTGGCGCGAGAATGTTAAAGCCAAACCGAAAAGTCCTACCTCGGCTCGGTCGAAGTAGATGGCCAGCCATAGGAACGGCAAGTTCGCCGAAAAGGCGTTTACGAAATCTTTAGTGGCTACAAAAAATGGGAAGTTGCGGTGCTTCCGTGCCGCCTCGCTCTGTTCGGCGGCGTCTGTCGACGGCAACCCCAATCGGCGTAGCCCCAACCTGTAGTTGATGTTGCCGGCAGCCTGGCCTATCACTGCCCCGATTGGCAGTCCGCCGGGAATCATGCCTGCCCAGCCCAGAAACGCCTTGAACAAGGCACCGCTCCCGGCAGTCACATTGTCTGATATGGCTATCTGTTTATAGCGGTGGAAGCGGTTGTAGATGAAACTATAGATGCGAGAGGTACCGCAGAAGAATACCATCGGCGGGATGAGCAACACCATCCACCCCAACTGTGCAAAGTTGCCGGGCAGGGCTCCGCTCAGCCACAGTACTAATGCCACGGTGAGTAGTACCACCGATACGATGGCGTTGAGCTTCATGGCAAAGCGGCTGACTGCCGCTGCCTCACGGTCGTCTTCGGCCACCACCACCGCCAGCTCGTACTTGCATGTGCTGAAAATGATGAGTACTTCAATATAGGAGTAGAAGATGTTGAACAGGCCATAGTCGTCGGGAGTATAGATGCGTGTGAGTATGAAGTATGCGACCAGCGCAATGGCTTGTGCCAGTACATTGCCGCTGACCAGTGTGCCGGCCTCTCGGATAAACTTAGAACTTGACACCTTGTTCCCTAATGCCATTACTCTGTCCTCCTATTTTCTTTAGATGCTCCCGTGGTATTTTCGCAACACCCATTCTGCTGCTAAAAGCAGGATGATTATTACCAATACCAACGGCAGCCTTAACATTTCGTCATAGTGTGTGTGACTGTAAATGACCGGTTTGAGGCCTTGTAGTTCGGCGATGAGCATGGAGAGCTGGTCTGGTTGGTACAATGCTCCGCCAGTTGTTGCGCTGATGGCGCGCAACAGGTTATGGTCGGCAACCAGACGACGTTGTTCCAGATTCAGTGCCTCGACGGCGAATGTGCCGGTAGTGTTCAGGTCGCCTGACGTGGCAGTGTAGTGGTATAGACCCTCCGGTAGGTCGGGCAAAGCCAGGCGGTAGGCTTGACCGTCGCGTGCGAACATGTAGTCGCCTTTTACAGAGTCGCCTATGAGGCTTAATGTCATGTCTGGGCCGTTGGTGAGTTCATAGGCTTCGTTGTATAGCTGAGCACGAATTATCGGTGTCTCGCCAGCGGCATAGCTTCGCTCAGTCTCTACCCGCATACGGTCGCGTTGCTGCTGCATGGCGGTAAATGCTACCAGCTGCGAGAGCAGTCGGTCGAAGTGCTCGTAAGAATTGTTCTCCTGCCAGTCTGCCAAGCGCCAGCGCCACAATCCCTCGCCCCAGATGAAAGCGCGGCGTTGTTCGCCCTGTGCTGTGGCGGACACCAACGGCTGGCGACTGTCCACGGGTCCTATGCGGGCTGTGAAGAGGGTTTGAAGGCCGGCAGTGATGCGTGCTTCGCCGAAAGGAGCCGCGAGGGGTGGCATGGATTCTATGGCTTCGCGGTCTGTGGCGTCGAGGTGGAACAATGAGAACTGATCCTGCCCAAAGGCGGTCACCTCGTTGGCTCGTACGGCCTTGGACAAAATCTCGAGACCGTTGTGTAGTGCGTTAAAGCGTGATAGGTCGGTCTGGAGGCCTATCACGAATATCTGTGGTATATTGCCGGTGAAGCTTATGTCGGGATGTCTCTTCGATGGCATGTTGTGCAACAGGGCAAGGCTGTAACTGGAATCCTCCAGGGTTACATGGCGTCTTTGCAGTTCGTCGGCCAGAACCACCGTGGCCTGGTAGGCAGGATTGCTCTCGATGGCACGTTTCAACGCCCCGAGGTCGGGATGTGGCGCGTCGGATACTATGGCCACACGGCGTCGTGTGTCAATGACGTCTACAAAGAAAGTCATAGTGTTGTTTTCTACAGTCACCTCACCATCGGCTACCGTGAGGTGTACGATGTAGCGCTGCAGGCCTGGTTCACTGGCGGGCAGATTGGCTGCAATGGTCACTCCGTAGTCGTCGCCATCGTAGCTTATGCGTTGTGTATAGAGCTGTCTGCCGTTTGCATCGTTGACAGCAAGCTGGGCGCTCTGTCCTCCGAGGAGGGTGGCTCCTACGGTAACCTCTATCGGGAAGTCGTTGCCCAGCATGGCTATGCGGCTCACCCTCAGATCGGTCAATGCTGCATCGCGCCGCAGGGTGGTGTCGCCCAGCGCTACAGTGTATATTGGGCATCCCAGTTGCCCGGCAAGTGTTGCAGGGTTGCCGCCGCGATTGTATATGCCGTCACTGGCGAGGACTATGGCTGCCACGTCATCGTAGCGATGGCGTAAAATGGCTTCCCCGATGTCGGTCGAGTTGCTGCTGCCGAAGGTCTCGTGGCTTATGCGGCAATCATCCAGCTTTTCTGCGAGGTCGGCAAGACTGAATGTCGAGTCGGCACTTGACCGTACCGACAGTGACGCATCTTCCATCAGCACCACATAAGGTTTCTGCCGCTCGTGGGTGGTGCGTCGCGACACAGGAGCCAACAGCAGCAATGCTATGGCGCTCACTGATACAAAACGCAATGACGCCAATAACCATCGCATCCCACGTCCGAAACGTGTCCTGCCGATGAAGTATAGCACTCCGGCATAGATTGCGCCAGACAATAGGCAGAGCAGGACTGTGTACCACGGATAGTCGATTATCATTGCTGTCGTTTTAATTGTAAATCAATGTGCTGAAGTTGCCTTCTGTGAAGTGCCGCTCAGCGGCATCAAGCAGGTCGCCAGGCGTAAGTCTCATGATGTCGGCATTCATCTCCTCGATGCTGTCTACATGGTCGAAACAGAGGCGTGCCTTGCCGATGCTTTGCATCTCGTTACTTCCATTGTCGTTGTTGATGGCCATTTGGCCGATGAACTGTCGTTGTGCCTGACGCAATTGTTGCGCCGTGAGTGCCGTAGAGGCCATGCGCTCCATCTCGTCGTGTATCAGCCGCAAGGCACGCTCTTGCGAACCGGTGTCCACTCCGGCATAGATGTAGAATAGCCCTGTGTCGCTCATAGGTACATATTGCGATTCTATAGTATAGCAGAATCCATAACGCTCACGGATGGCAACATTCAATCGTGAATTCATGGCTGGGCCGCCCAGAATGTTGTTCAGCAGGGTAAAGGCGGTCTTGTCGGTACTGTATATGTTGGGCGCCTCGCAGCCTACCAGCAAGTGTGCTTGATGTGTGCGACGGTGGATGTTTTTTTCAAAGTGATGAAAGACAGGTTTGCAGCTGCGGTCTACAGCCGATGGATGGTCCTCGAAGCAGCCGAAGTAATGCTCACACTGCCGTACCAGTCGACCGAAGTCCACGTCACCTACGACGCTCACAACCATTCGCGACGGCGTATAATTATCTTTCATGTGAGCTTTCAGTCGCTCGGCGGTGAAGTGTCGTACGTTGCGTTTGGTTCCCAAGATATTGTGCGCCAGTGCGTGCCCTTCATAAGCCAACTCTTCATATTGGTCGTAGATGAGTTCCGCCGGCGAGTCGTTGTAGCTGTTGATCTCTTCAATCACCACCTCTTTTTCTTTCTCAATTTCAACATCGGGGAAAGTGCTATGGAACAAGATGTCGGCGAACAGCTCGAGGCAGCGCGGCAGGTGCTCCGCCAGCGAGGTGGCATAGACGCAGGTCTCCTCCTTGGTGGTGAAGGCGTTGAGTTCGCCGCCCACGCCGTCGATGCGGTTCAGGATGTGGTAGGCTTTGCGGTGGGCCGTCCCTTTGAAGAGCGAATGTTCTATGAAGTGGGCCATGCCTTCGTCGGCACCGTGCTCGTCGCGGCTGCCCACGTTGATGTAGACGCCCGAGTAGACCACGCGCGACGGCGTGTGGCTCAATATTATCTTGATGCCGTTAGGCAGTGTGTGGTATTCGTACATAGTCTGTCGCACTTATTAACACAGAAAACAGCCTTTTATTGTATTCCATAGTTAAAATCGACCACTTCTGTATGGCGGTCGTTCGGTGCTGTTTCTTTGGCATTTCTTTGGCCAAAACCAAAGAAATACCAAAGAAATACCGAAGAAATACCAAAGAAATGACGGTTAACGGTGTGTGTTACAGCGATATTTGAAAAGTTTTTGGTGAAGCTTTTTCCAAAAAGCTTCTAATGTTGCAACGTCTATACTCCTACATGCCTGCTGCTTTTCGGCGGTCGTTTGTCGCTGATTCTCATGTTGTTGTTCTGTTAAAACAGATGAACAACAGATAAACAACAGATGAACAACCGTTGAAATGACGGTTAACGGCATGAGTTACAGCGATGTTGGCGGCATTTAGCGGTAAGTAGCGGGATACATAAAATGTTAAATAATGTTAAAGTTTACACCCCAGTGTAACGTTTTGCCCCCAAAAGGGGTTCTATTAGTAGTGAAAAAAGGGAAAACTCCACCCCCATGGAATTGACCGAACGATACAGACAGTATTCCTCGCTGGTGCGACGTCACGAGCGCCTCATCGTCATGCTGAGCCTGCGTCACGGC
>JAEEGL012310663.1_pt1 | contig 11970 bp, 5 predicted proteins | sample 9134231 | NCBI WGS metagenome assembly JAEEGL01 (sample SAMN16246548, study PRJNA631951) | gut metagenome | biome: gut microbiome; feature: rumen; material: fiber-attached | host: Bos | place: Iran: Karaj | collected 2018-10 | reverse complement strand
GGCCATTGTCTCCCCCTCTTCTCTTTAAAAGGAAATATCGGGCATACCCTTGGAGCCACTGGAGTCCTGCAGGCCATCGCCGCGATGGAAATCCTTGCGACTCGACAATTCCCCCCGCAGGCAGGTTTGGAAACTCCTGCCCAGGGCGCAGAACATGCGGTTGCCACGACATCGCGGAGGCTTCCAGCAGACGCACATGCCGTATTGAGCCTCAACGCGGGATTCGGCGGCCTGAACAACGCCCTGCTGCTCACCGATCTGGACATTTCCCTGCCAGGAGAAAGTCCTATCGCGAAAACTCTTCCGCGGCCGGAACTGCTTGACATGGAATTCGACGCCACTTGTGAAGAACGGCTTGGCGAGGAACGTGATGCGCTTGTTGCACGCGGGGTGCTCTCAACCGAGGACACGGCGGACTTCCGACGCGCCAGCCTCGCCGTGAAACACGCCATCCTCGCTGCAGCCAAACTCAAGGAGCGCATGGGCAATGCATGGCGTCCCGATGAAATCACCATCATCGGCTTCGGTGGCGATGGAGTCCGCCATAGCAACCCTGCCTACTGGAAGGACTACATCGACCACGGTCGGCGACGCGGCCGAGGAACGCTTTTCGTGGATACCCTTGCCTCCATCCCCCTCTGTGAAGTGGCTATCGCCCTGCAATTGCACGGGCCGGCTGGATATCTCCAGGGCAAATCCCATGACGAACTTTTTCCCCCACGCCAAGTCGGCTTGACAAAAGCGCAGATGGATTGCATAAACGCCGATCGCGATTTGCGACTTCGCACCTCGAAAACGCACTTGACATTGCTCATCAGCGCCCATGCCGAATTTGCCTCTGCCGCACTATTCGGAATCGCCCATCTATGAAAATCTGGCGTGTCATTCCTTTTTACATAAGAATGGGCATGCCGTCGTTGTTTTTTGCAGGATTTTCCTTTTGTACTCCAGAATAGCTTTTTAGCCTGAACATCGCCATGACATTTCACTTAACCCATCTGCTAACGATCTGTGCGTTGGTCATTGCCTTTTCAGCCAATGCCGCCACGTCGATTCTCACATCGGAGACCAAAGTCACGGTACGTACACCGCAGACTGACACCCTGGTCATCCACAATCAAATGATTTCGGCGGAAGGCAATACCGGCCTTTGTTTCACCACGCCAAAGTATCCCGGCAGTGGCGAGGAGTGGCCGGCCTTCGAATTCAAGCCTGCCGTGACGGACTGGTCGGAATACGACCGGCTGGTCATCGACTTGGTGAACACCTCACAGGGCGACATCCGCTTCAACATCTACATTTCTGACTCGAAGACGCCCTTTCGCGAGTATATGATGATTACCCCATCTCCTTTGGGAATCAGCAATTTCCAGCGTGTGGAGGTCTCCTTGGGGCAGCTCGCCAAGTTTGTAGATCTCAAGGACATTTCGATTGTCCATTTCTTCACCGAACGGCCCAGTTGCGACGTGCAGCTCCAGGTCGCAGGGCAGGTTCTGCTGCGCCCCGGCGAAGAGTTGCCAGAGTATTCGCCGGAATATCGCGAAGCCCTGAAAGCTCTGGCCGCCAAGACAATCGATGCCTCCGCCCGAACTTTGGAGGATAACTATCACACTCTCGCCGCCCAGCAGGACGAAGAACTCCACGCACGCCTGGACAAGGAGCTGGGCAGGCTCCGTCAACGCATCCAGGTGCTTCGCGACGAACAGGAGACCGCCGATTTCGATCCGGTTCGCTACCGCGAGCGTCTGCTGGGGGCCGAAATGGTCGCACTGGCCATCCGCCGCGTGCCCTCCGTGCTGGCGTTTGAACGCAGTGCCGAGGCCGCCGGCACCGCCACTCCAACGATGGTGGTGGGAATTGCAGGCGGTGATGTGCGACTCTTCCCAAGGGAAATGCCGATCGAGGCGACCGGCAAAGATGAAGTCAATATCTCTCTGGCACGCAACGAATACGAGAATTTCCAGGTCGCGGTCTATGCCCGCGAGACACTCAAAAATGTCGCCGTGACCGTCAGCGACCTGGTGGCAGAAGACGGCGCGTACATCCCCTCCGGCGGCGTCTCCGCGCAGGTGACCGGCTTTGTGCAGACCAAATGGCGCCCCGAAAACAATCCGGAGTATGTCGGATGGTATCCGGATCCCATCCTGAACGGCCTGCACTCGTGCGATGTCGTCGAGGACGATCTCCAGAGCTTCTGGGTGCGCATCTACGCGCCGCGCTACCAGAAACCAGGCCTCTACCGCGGCAAAGTGACCGTCACCGCCGACGGCCAGCCGTCCGTGGAAATCCCCCTGACGGTGAAGGTTCGCACCTTTACCCTCCCGGACCACTCTCCTCTGCCTACCGCCATCTCGTTCAATCCGCTGCAGCAGTTCTGGGGCAATCCCGAGGCCTGGGCGCGCCTTAAATTCGCTTACGCGGACTTCCTGGCCGACTACAAGATCGACTACGACCACCTCTACTGGCAAGGTCCGCCGGACTGGGAGGTCGTGGAGCATCTGCACCGCCAGGGGCGCCTCGTTGCATTCAATCTCGGCAATGTCTTCAACGGCGGCATCGACGAGGAGCATTTTGACGAACAGATGGCCAAGACCATCGACCGCCTGCGCATCGCCTACGACAAGGCCAAGGCGCTTGGACTGCTCGACTACGCATACATCTACGGCTTCGACGAACAGTCCGAGGGCCAGTTCCCCATCCTGGAGCGCTGTGCCAAGGCGCTCAAGGAGGCCTTCCCGGAAGTGCTGACGATGACCACCAGCTACGACCACAGCTTCGGCACGGAGACGGTGGTCAAGTCCATCGACACCTGGTGTCCGCTCACCCCGAAATTCGACCCCGCAAAGGTCGCGGCCGCCCACGCCCAGGGACGGTTGGTCTGGTGGTACATCTGCATCTACCCCAATCCGCCATACGCCAACTGGTTCGTGGAAAGCCCCGCCATCGAGTCGCGCCTCATCCAGGGAGCCATGAGTGCCAAATTCCAGCCGGACGGCTTCCTCTACTACATGCTGAACATCTGGAACCAGAACAACGGCATCGACCAGGCACAGGGACCCTACACCACCTGGAACCCCGTCGCCTACGAGACCTGGCATGGCGACGGCTCCATCTTCTACTGCGACAAGGACTTCCGGCCACTGCCGTCCATCCGGCTGGAGAACTTCCGCGACGGCATGGAGGACTACGCCTACGCATGCCTGCTCAAGGAGGCAATCGAGTGGACCAAGGAAATTCTCGCTGACCGATCAGATCCATTTGTATCTCCTATTATTGATAGGAAATGGCTTGCCCAGGCCCAGGCCGCGTTGCAGGTGCCGGAGGAGCTGGTCAAGAACATGGCCGAATACTCCCACGATCCCGTGCTCCTGCGTGCATGGCGCGAGGGCATGGCCGAGGCGCTCGACGCCTGCGACTTCGCCGCACAGCTCAATCCCTGGTTCGACCCGGACAACCCCTTCGGGGTGCGTGGTTTCCATTCGTTAATGACAAGATAATCATGAGCAACAAGACCATTCTTCAAATGGCGCAGGATGCCAAGGCCGCCAGAAGTGCCTTGGCGACGGCATCTGGAACAGCCCGTCAGGATGCCTTGAATCGCATGGTGGACAAACTGCTGGCAGTCAAGGAAGAACTTTTTGCGGCAAATGCCGAGGACTTGGCATCGGCGCCGGAACTCTCTCCCGCCTTCCGCAAGCGCTTGCAAATCACCGAGAAGATTTTCGCCTATATGCTGAATCGTCTGCGCGAGGCCGCCGCTCTGCCGGATCCGGTGGGCCGTGTTCTGGAGGGGCGCACGATGCCCAGCGGGTTGCAGGTCAGCAAGGTCGCGGTGCCGATCGGTGTCATCGCCATCATCTACGAGGCGCGGCCCAATGTGACTACGGATGCGGCGGCGGTTGCCCTGAAAAGCGGCAATGCGATCATCCTCAAGGGAGGCTCCGAGTCCATTCGCACCAACCGCGTGCTGGCAAAGGCGATGCGCGAAGCACTTGTGGAGGCGGGGCTGCCCGCCGATGCCGTGCAGTTGATCGAGCGCACCGACCATGGCGCCGTCACCGAACTCCTTCAACAGGACAAGTTTGTGGATTTGGTGATTCCGCGTGGCGGTAAGCAGCTCATCCGTGCGGTGGCTGAAGGCACGCGAATCCCTGTGCTCAAGCACTACGACGGCATCTGCCATCAGTATGTCGCTGCAGACGCGGATCCCGCGATGGCGGTTGCGGTGGTGGTGAATTCCAAATGCCAGCGCGTGGAGGTCTGCAATGCACTGGAGACATTGCTGGTGGATGCGGATGGCGCCGAACGCCTTCTTCCGCCCATCGCAGAGGCACTGCGCGAACAGGGCGTGGAGTTGCGAGGATGCGAGGAGACACGGAAACTGCTGTCCGACTGCCTTCCCGCCACGGAGGAGGACTGGGACACCGAATATTTGGCACCAATTCTCTCCATCAAAATCGTTCACGGGCTGGACGAGGCCGTGAAACACATCACGCGACACGGCTCCGGCCATACGGATGGCATTATCACCTCCAGCCTGGAACTGGCTCGGCGCTTTACCGCAGAGGTGGACTCTGCTTCCGTGCTGGTCAACGCCTCCACACGGCTCTCCGGCGGCGGGGACTACGGGATGGGTGCCGTCGTGGGTATCAGCACCGACCGCTTGCATGCCCGTGGCCCCGTCGGCCCCGCCGAACTATGCACCTACAAGTGGATTGCCGTGGGCAATGGAACTCTGCGAAAATAGACGGTCATTCGCGAAACATTTTGTTTTCGTGATGTCTTATCTTGTACATTTCCATGGCATTCTTCCATATATACGTAGTTTATGGGAGCTCACGGCTGTCCGGTTAATTTTTCCCACGAAACACACGAAACACGTGAAAAGCACACGGTCTGCGCTGGAAGGCGTGGGAAGGAACTCCCTTTCGTGGGTTTCGTGTGTTTCGCGGGCAAGCTGTCCCGTTTTTTTCACATTGACTTTTTTACCGGACACCAGTGATGGGAGCTATGTCTTTAACTTGCCTACTCGGATAAATGGGACAATTGGGACCCGTGGGACGATTGGGGCGGTGGTTTTCGATTAACTTGTCCCAGATGTCTCAGATGTCCCGTGTGTCCCAGATGTCCCGTGTGTCCCAGATATTCCGTATGTCCCAGATATCTTTCGGAACCAGGCAAGTTAAAGATATAATTCCCTTTATTATAGGGTTATTCATGCACGATGTATTTGCAGTTCCATTTTGTCTTACGTACACGTACCATATAGGGAGGCAAACCCCCACCCCTTACAGGGATACTATAATGCGAATTTCGCACACGGCAAATTCGTTGCCGGGAAAGGAAATCGAATCTTAGTTTTCCTATGATTTTTGGCGGACAAAAACCTCTGGAAAAGTCACGGGGAATGATTCTATTTAGAAGCTATTTTACTCCGCAGTAAATAGTTGGATATTCTTTATCCAATAGGTGAGTTGGGTCCCGACGGGATTGCATCCAATGCGGAAAAACCGGATGGTGGCATCTGGCGGGAGACTCTGGTCGAACATCACGCGACGTACCTCCCAGGTGGTCAGCGGAGCGCCATAGGCAAAATTGACGGTGCGGACCTGCGGATCATCTGGCGTATTGTAGCCGACCATCACGAAAGCGCAATGGACATCGTTCTCCACCTTGTTTTGCGTGGTCTTGACTTCGAACTGGACGCCTAGCAAATTTCGGGCGGGTTCTCCGCTTTTGAGTTGGTGGACCGGATAGAACCAGCGGTCCACCGGACTGTCCCAGACGGCCTCGAAGCGCAGGGCTTCCTCCGCCTTGTCCACCACGCACTGATAGCCGGTTGCGGAGGTATTCCGTTCCCACGCAGCAGGTGTCAACCAGTTCATCGGAAGCGACTTGCAATTCTCCAGGAAGAGTGAGAGATTCTTGACAGGAATGTCCAACTTGGATGTGCTTTTGCCATTGAAACGCCCAGACAGGACGATATGCCCCGTGGACTCGCCCTTCGGAAAAGCGGGCCGGAAGATCCCCTCAAATTCTGCCTTGCCCATCGGGGAAAGCGTGATTTCCTCTGGAAGCCCTTCAAATTCACCGCCTTCCACGATGACTTTTCCAGTCTTGGTCAATTCGCTCAAATTCCAGATGACCACTTTCATCCGCCCCTCGGTGCTTGCCATCTCGGCGGTGGATTTCTGGTCGGTGACGACAAAGTCGTCGTCATTCAGTTCGCCACGGAAAATGACAGTAAGATCTTCGTCTTCACTTTGATTAAGATGTCTGTCAATGACTCCTGCGGGCAATGCCTCAATGCTTGGAGACAATCCCCTTAGCCCACTTAGATATGCGGGGTGGCGGGTGGCGGTGAGGTGCATCTTGCCGTCCGTCACCTGGAGGCTGGTGGGAATGCCGAGCATGTCGGTCAAGGTGTAGGTGCCATTGGGGACATCAAGAATAATTTCTTCTGGCTTAGACGGATCTGCGTGTGAATCGACGGCCGAGAGCTGCCAGAAGACCAGCGTCTGAGAATGGTCGGGGTGTTCCAGCAGGAAGGCGCGGAGCGAATCCCGTAGTTTGAATTCGCCGAGCAGCCGTGCGTCTGCCAGTTGGTCTAACATCGTGGCCATGGCGGCGTATGCGGGCTTCACCGAGCCGTCGCGTCGCATCACGCCCCAGTCCTTGAGGCCATTTGCCTCATTGTAGGGCGGAAAGACGAAGAAGAAATTCCGTGCGATGCCCTGCATCATGTGACTGAGTTGCGATTTCGGATAGAACTCCGCGTGAAGCATCTCCTGCTGAGGGGAATGCGCCTTGAAGCCTGGCATGATTCCATCCTTGGTTGAGTGTCCCTCCAAGTTTGTCCCGCACTCGGTGATCCAGATGGCTCGGTTAGGAATCCCATTGGTGGCAAGGAATTTCCTCAATTCAGAAGCGAGGTGCGCATAGTCCGCAGGTGGGGCATAGGTGTGGTAGTTCATCACATCGGTATATTTTGCGGCGTCATTGAGATACATCGTCTGGTGATAGGCGGTGTTTACGCCAGCGCACAATGCACCTGGGGCGACAACGAGGTCGGGCTTGCCTGCGCGGAAGCCCAGGCTGGCGGCCTTCAGCGCGGCAGTGTAGTCCCACACGGGGACACTTGTGAAGCCGATGTCCTCCTCGTTCCAGAACTCCCAATCGCCCATTGCTTCGCCGAAGTCCTGCGCTAGTTGGCGACAGCCACGGAAGACTCCCGCCAAGTCCAGGGGGAGGCCATGGGGGGTGTCCAGCCACGTTGGCGCATCATGGAACATTCCGGAAATCAATATGTTGCGATCATGGAGCAACCTCGCGTTCTCCTGATACAAGCCATATTGAAACTCTCCCGGCGAGGGATGCACGACACGCCAGGACAGACGCTCGCGGACATTCGGGATGCCGGTCCAGGCAATGAGATCGGAGACGAGGCGGAAAGTATCCCCGTCATACCACCGGCATTGGAAATTGCCGCGTTGCGCCAGCCAACTCTGGGCGGAGTCTATTCCAAAGAAGGGATTGACGGGATGCTTGCGGGAGGCGGGAGGCGGAATGATGGTGAAATTGAACTCCGCAACGGCCTCGCCGGCCTCGTTGGCAAGCCGGACGATGTAGTAGCCGTTGGGCAGGGCGGGAAGCGTCAGCGGTGTCGTGCTTGCCGTCAGCCAGTCGCCCTGCTGGAGAATCCTGCCATGCCAGTCCAAGAGCGAATACTTCAGGTCGCTTGTCGCATCGGTCACCTGCAATACTGGTTGGTCGCCTTGGAAAAAGACATTGCCTGGTGCATCCGTGAAGACTACGGGGGCATGCATTTCCTGCGCCACGACTGCGAACGTTGCCATGAGTGCAAGACCAAAGACAAGCAGTTGTTTCATCATCAGAGGCTCCGTGGTTGATTCGGTTTTGCCAAAATACTCGCTGAAATTCTAATATAATCGCTTGCGAGTCAAATATGAATGGAGGCAATGATATTCCTGTCCGAAGCAGTGACTGTCCCAAGTTTTCACAGGACCGAACGAAACAAGTGCCGCAAGAATGGATGCGAGATTGGCAATATGTATTTTGTAGGCAAATGGAGGTTTATTCATTTGGGGCGACGGGTGACTCTGCCGACGGATTTGGCATCAATGCATTTATGGCCGAAAGAATTCTGTCAGCGGACTCCTTGGCATCCGTGCGATTCTCGTAACTGCCTCGGAAATCCTTCAGTTGGATGGTGATGGTTTCTGCCAACAGAGTGTCTGGGACGCCTTCCTCGCGTTTTTGCCTCACGACCTCGTATGCGTGACGTCGCAATTCATTCTGCTCGGCGATGCCTTCTTCTATCTTTTTCCGTTGCGGGACCGAGAATAGCGCGTCAGAGAAAATCAGTCCCAGGCAAACTGGCAGCCAGGTCCACCAGCGCGGTTTTCGACATACAGCGATAAATCCGCCGACAAGCGCCAGAATGCCAAATGCAGACCAAAGGAGGCCGACTGCGAGAGAAGGCGGAGTCAGCAGTTCCTCGTGGAAGCCGCCTTGGGGCAGTTGTTCCGCCAATTTGGTGAATAACTGCTCCGTTTGGACAGCGAAAGCATTGTTCACATCGATGAATGTCAGCGCATAGATAAACAAAAAGACGAGCAGATGCGCTGCACCAAGAATCAAATACAATACGATTCGCCAGCCGCGTGGCAACACATACAGGCCATACAGGGCGCAGAACATGATGCCGAGGTATAACAGGCCGAAAACGACAATTGCTTCAAAAGTATTCATAAATGTCCAGCAATTTTCAATCCATTCCCGTGCAACGCAAATGCTCCGACATTTGAGACGGCGTTACTATGTCATAATTTATTCACAATACTGAAGTTTTTCCGGCAGAGCAGAGATTTTGAATTATCAGGCGATAGTCCTTGGGAAAAGAAGGGAATACTTAGTGAATGTTTTCAGGACAGATTTTGGCGAAAATAAAATAATATTGTATATTAACATAAAATTACCAAGAAAAACAACATTTTCAAAAAGGCATGATTCAGTCGTTAGACAGGGCAATCAAGATTCTGGACATCTTGGCGGAGTGCAGCCCGGAGACGGTGTCGCCGAGCGTGCTAGCCGGGAGGCTGGGCCTGTCTCCGCAGACGGTGGGGAACATCCTGCGGGAACTCTATTCCCAAGGGATGGTCAGCCAGGATGGCTCGCGTCGGTATCGCCTGGGCTCGCATTGTTTTTACCTAGGTCAGGTGGCGGATCATTGGCAGACGCTTCGCGAGCAAAGCCGTCCGATTTTGAAGGAATTGCGCGACGCGACCGGGAATTCGGTCTTCCTGGGTGTCATCGAGAACGACAAGTTGCTGTGCCTGTCCCTGCTACAGCGTGGCGATGACTTCTTCAGTTTTCCGCCACAGAACTGGGCGGACCAATTGCATTCCACGGCGAGCGGCCGTCTGCTGGTGGCGTTGATGGACACCGAGAGCCGACGTCGGTTGCTTAGGCGCATCCAGCGTCGTCAAGTCACCAGCCAGACGGTGACGGACGCCACTCGCCTGGAGGAGCTGTGCGAGGGCATCGCTGCCGACCGCTACGCCGAGGTCAGGGACGAATCGGTGGAGGGCACCTGGTCGTTGGCAGTTCCGGTGACAACTCCCAATGGCGAGGTGCTGGCGGCACTGGCTCTTTCCGACCACCAGTCGGCATACGGCAAGATGGATTTGAAGTCACGCCTGGAACTGCTGTTTGCATCGGCGGCACGCATTGGCGTGGCGGCAACTTTTAGAATTAGCAATTAGCAATTAGCAATTAGCAATTAGGTGATTATGATAGTGAAACGACTTTCTCTTTTCAGCCTTTTCGTGTTTTCGTTCCTGAGCGCCATTTTTGCCGAGTCGGCGTACCTGCGGTTGCCGCCGATGCCTCAGGCGCCCGAAATCGACGGCCGTATCTGGTCAGGGGAGTGGCGGATGGCCTCGCCCAGTTTCGGCTCCTGCTCTCAGGAAACCGGTCTGATGAGCGTTCGTGATGTGCATCATCACATCGGCTATGACGACCAGTACCTTTACATTGCGCAGCAGAGCATGTTGCCGCCGGGACCGATGCTGCTCTCTTCCACTGGGAGTATCTTCGTGGCCTTTGGCGAGGGTGATGCGATGCAACGCATCGACTTCGACATCACCGGCGCATGCGCTGTGGATGGCGTGGTTTCGCGTGCCGTCCCGCAGCGCGAATATCTGGAGTTCGAGGCCGCGATCCCCTGGCAGGCTCTCGGCATTGCGGAACTGCAATACGGGAAGGAATACAAACTGCAAGTAGGCAGGGATTTCCAGAATTTGGAGGAACACGTGGTCTGGTCGCCGGATGGCCCCGGCACCTTCGTGCCCCAGAAGAACCTCCCCGTGGCGGGCCTCAAGACCTTTGGAAAGCGCTGGAAGGGCTATGGCTACGAAATCCAGTGGTCCGTGGCGAACCCCGGCGTGGATGACTCGCGGGTTACTCTGGAGGCGCTGATGGTGGCGACCGACGTCCCCCGCAATGTGAATACCACGCTCGAACCGGCTCCGGATCAAGAAGTGACTGCAATGCTACGGGCCATCCTCCAGCCGATGGAACGTCGTTTGGAGGCCGAGATGACTTGCGTGCAGGATGGCAAGCCATTGTACCGCCGGACCTTCTCGTGGGAACAGGAAAAAGGTCTCGCCTTCGAGGATCCCGACCCGCCCTTCGTGCTGGATTTCGCGTTCTATCCCACCTACGGCTTCATCAAGGCAAAGGTAAGTTGTTCGAAGGCGGAGAAATACGCACGCGCCACGCAGGTCAACTTCAAAATCGTGGACGAGTCCGGCGTGGTTCACTCGCTTCAGGAATGCGCCAAGCGGAACAACGCCCTGCAGGACCGCTGGAATCTACCGGAGTTGCCAGTAGGCCGCTATGACCTGGTAGCCGAAGTGGTGGATGCCGAAGGCGCGGTCATCCAGGAGGCCCGACGGGATTTCCTTGTTCAGAAGTTCCCGTGGCAGGGACTGGGCTTGGGCGCGAAGCGCATCGTGCTCCCGCCATATATTCCTTTAAAATATAGCGACCGCGAGGTCCAGGCGCTCCAGACCGGCTTCCATTTGGGGGGAGGGCTGTGGGATGCGATTTACGCGCAGGGCGAGAACCTGCTGACTGCTCCGGTCACGTTGCGCCTGGGCGGTCAGGAGACCGCGATGGTCGGCGAACCAGAACTGCTGGAACAGGCCGACGACCACATCACCTTGGAAAGCCGCCTGGAGTGCGGCAAAATCAACGTCCTCATCCGACAGGAATACGACTTCGACGGCTTCTGCAAGGTCACGATGACCATTGAACCAGCCGATGGTCCCGTGGAACTTGACTCCGCACAGCTGGACATCCCGCTGAAGGCGGAGTACCTGAAGTATGTCTGCGCAATGGGCAACGGAATGCGCAAGAACATCCACCGCGAACTCGCACAGGAGGACGGCGTAATCTGGGCAAGCATGGAGGACTGCCAGACGCATCCCTACCACCACGGCTTCCGTCCATACATCTGGTTTGGCGAGATCTACAAGGGGCTGGCCTTTGTCTGCGAGTCTCCCGCCAACTGGGAGCGCGTGCCGGAGACCTCGGCGCAGGAACTCATCCGCACGGGCGACACGGCGGTCTTCCGCCTGAATCTGGCGAACAAGCCCTTCACCCTGGACGCGCCACGCCAATATGTGCTGGCCTTCCAGCCCACGCCCACGCGTCCGCAGGACACCGGATGGCGCAATCAATACGGCTCGATGTACAACGCCCGGAATCCCAAGCAGACAGTAAATTTCATGACTGGCCTCAACAACTACGCACGCTTCCTGTGCATGCGAGTCGATGACGGCATCTGCCAGGTGCCCAACGACGACTGGTCCTTTGTCGAATATCTCACGAAGAACCGATGGGAGACCGAGGCGGATGTCCGTCAATTTGCCCAGGAGTATCTCG
>JAEEGL012150404.1_pt1 | contig 11970 bp, 7 predicted proteins | sample 9134231 | NCBI WGS metagenome assembly JAEEGL01 (sample SAMN16246548, study PRJNA631951) | gut metagenome | biome: gut microbiome; feature: rumen; material: fiber-attached | host: Bos | place: Iran: Karaj | collected 2018-10 | reverse complement strand
GCCATTCGGGATCGACGCCCACCAGCCCCAGGTCCAGAACCTTGGGATGCTTGATGGCGCGAAGCACGCGGACAAGCGCACCGGGGGTGAGACGTCCGCCGGACGGCCGCAGTGCATCGCCCACTGCAGGGAACGCCAGGCCCATGCAGATCATCTTGTAGTTCTCGTCCAGGACTATCACGAGATTGTCTTTGCTGAGTATCAGGCTGAAATTGTCCAGCATCAACTTTTTCATGGCAGGAGTGAAGGGGACGGAACCGTAGATCAGGTCGTATGACTTGTCCAGCAGCTCAAAGAAGCCGTCGGCATATTGTGCCAGATACTCCTTGGTGGTGCGGGCTGTGGCCAGATGCAGTTTGTAGCGGCGCATCACATAGTCGGCCATCTGTTCCAGTTCGCCGTTGTAGTCCTTTGCAAGGCGCAGGCGGCTGCCGGTCCAGTCAACCTCTTTCTTGTAGCCAAGTCTCTCCACGAAATCTCCGTAATAAGGATAGTTGTAGCTTTCTTCAAAGGTGGCGGGGTACTCGAACCCTCCCACCAGCAGCCCCTCCCGTTCCAGGTCAGAGAAGCCCAGAGGCCCTTGTACCTCGTCCATTCCCTGTTCGCGGGCCCAGGCCTCGGCCGTTTCAAACAGCTTTGCCGCCACGTCAAAATCTTCTATAACGTCAAAGCGGGTAAAGCGGCAGCGCTTCTGGTTGTATTTGGAGTTTGCCGCGCGCTGGATAATGCAGGAGATGCGGCCGGCCATCTTGCCATCCTTATAGGCGTTGAAATAGACGTGTTCGCAGGTGTCGTTGTAAACATAGTCCTTGCGGAAAATCTTCTTCTCGTCTGAATACAGCGCCGGAGTGTAGCACTTGTTGCCCTTGTAAAGCTTCAGTGGGAAATCCAGAAACTCCCTTTGCTGCTTTTTGGTGGTGACTTTTTCTACGGTGATCATAGCCTAGCGGTGTATTGCGTGGAAGCAGATTCCCAGGCCGTTGGGGCCGCAGTGGCTGCCGATGGTTGGGTTAACGACGGTAGTAACTACCCGAAGGTCGGCGCCGAAACGGGCCTTGAGCTGCCGCTCGGCTTCTAAGGCGATGTCGGGACAGTCGGAGTGGCCTATCACGACGCGGTGCGCCTTGACATCGTCACCCAAATCCTCTACATACTGCACCAGACGGGCGATTGCCTTGGTGCGGCCGGTCTCCTTGCCTATTGAAACCATTTTGCCGGCATCGTCGAGGTGGATTATGGGGCGGATGCCTATAAGTCCGCCCATCGTGGCTGCCAGACCACCTACGCGCCCGCTGCGGCGGAAAAATTTGAGGTCGTCGGCGAAGAAGTACATAGGAAACCTGGGGACTTCAGTCCTGGCCCATTCCACAATATCCTCTGCGGTTTTTCCTGCCTTGAGCAAATCTGCCACTTCGAGCACGATGTTGTAAGAGAGGGCCGATATTCCCAGGGTGTCGACAGACCAGAACTTGCGTTCAGGATATTTCTCCTTGAGTTTTTTTACCGCCATATCCATAATTGCGAAGGTATTGGATGTGCCGGAAGAGAAGTGAACGTAAAGTATATCGTTTCCTGAAGCGAACTCAGGCTCGAATGTCTTGATGTAGAAATCCTCGCTCATCGCGCTGGTGGTGGGCATTGTTCCCTTGCGGAGCATATCGTAGAAGGAATGGGAATCGAATTCCTCCCAGTCTATGTAAGGGTAGATGACCTTGTCGTCTACGGTATAGGGCATACTGATGAGTTTGATGCCATACTCTGCGCACTCCTTGGGCGTGATGTCGCAGTCTGTGTCAGAAAAGAATGTCAGCATAGTACAAGAATATAATCGTATATCGGCTGCTGGCCGTTGTTAAACATTATTTCCAATGAAGGATATCGGGCCGCAAGGGCGTTCCGGAGCCGCTCTGCCTCATCGGCGGGGACGTCGCAGCCGGTGAACACCAGCAACACGTCGCGGCCGGCGGCACCCATTCTCTCTGTCAGCAGTGCCGCCGCCTCTTCCCTGGATGCGGAGTCGCAGAGAATCTGCTTGCCGCCATAGCCCACATAGTGGCCTTTGGTTACGGTGACACCGCCGTCCTCGGCATCGCGGATGGCACGCGAAACCATGCCGGTAGAAACCGATTCCATTATTGCTGTGACCTGGGCGATAACATCGCCGGCATCGTTGCAGTCGCGGTCGGCAGATGCAATGCCGTAGTACCCCTCGCCTATGGTAGAGGACGGGAGTACCCGGACATCGGCCTGCTTATAGAGTCCGGCAGCCTGCTGTGCGGCCATCTTTATGTTGGAGTTGTTCGGGAATACCAGGATGGTGCCTGCATCGACCTGCCCGAAAGCCTCCAGGAAATCTTGGGTGGAGGGATTCATTGTCTGTCCTCCGGGAATCACCACGTCGGCCCCGATTTCTTTGAAGGAGGCGATGAGACCGTCGCCTGCAGCCACCGTCACAATTCCGTATTTCTGCTTCGGACGCTTGAGTGCGGCATTGTTCCGGTTGCTCTCCTGATGGTGCTGCAGCGCCATATTCTCTATCTTGAGGGTCAGGAATTCGCCGTATTGCTGGCAGTGGTTCAGTATTTCGCCGGGACGGAAGGTGTGAACGTGAACCTTTACGACGGTGCCGTCGCGAAAGGCCACTACGCTCTCGCCATTGGCCTCCAGCCACTGTATCAGGGCCTTTTCGTCAAAGTTGTCTATGTCGGTCTTTGCCCGGGTCAGGCGCAGCAGGAATTCGGTGCAGTAGCCGAACTCCAGAGTGCTGTCTTCTGTAAATTTGTCAAGGTCTATCTTTTGCTGCGGGGAGACTGCATCCGGTGTCGCATCGTCTGCCACGACGCCTCCGAGGGCTTGGTTCATCCCTCTGAAGATGCACACCAGTCCTGCACCGCCGCTGTCCACCACACCCGCCTTGCGGAGCACGTCAAGTTTGTCGGGGGTGTGCTCCAGCGATGTGTCCATCGCTGCCAGCAGGGTTTCGAAGTAGCGTTCCAGCGAGGCTTGTCCGTCGGCACCTTCGGCCCCTTCGCGGAGTACCGTGATGATGGTCCCTTCGACCGGGGTCGGTATCGCGGCGTAGGCCTCCTTCACGGCAGAGGCCATAGCGGCGGCGAATGCACCCGTATCGGCCTCTTCGAGCCCCTTGAGCCCCTTGGCAAGCCCGGCGAAGATGCGTGAAAGAATCACGCCGGAGTTGCCGCGCGCTCCGAGAAGCATCCCCTGTGCAGCGGCTCCGGCCACTTCCGAAAGGGTCCCTGCCTGGCCGGCCGCGGTGTCGCAGCCCGCCCGGAGTGTCATATACATATTGTCTCCCGTATCCCCGTCGGGAATAGGGAAGACGTTGAGGTCATTGATTACGGTCTTGTCTTTTGCGAGCGAGGCGGCTCCGCTGCGGAGCATCCCCGCAAACAACACGCTGTCAATCTTTTGAGCCATAGGGTTTCTTTTTCAGGACACTTCTCTTGTAGGCCGGCAGTTTCATCAGCTGACGGAACAGGAACGGCTGGAACGAATATGAGAAGATAATCGTGCAGGCCATACCGATCAGCGTAGAGAGACCAATCGAACGTATCGACGGGTGCTGTGCGAACAGCAGCGAGCAGGTCACAATCAGCAGTATCACTGCAGAGAAGAATATCGCAGACTTGTGATAGCCCAGCATCTGGTCGTTTCCGGTACGGGCCCTCGCAAGGAGGCCTTCGGTGATGAATATGCTGTAGTCCACGCCTACACCAAATATAAAGGTGGATATAACGATGTTTATCAGGTTGAACTCCAAGCCGATGATGGCCATATACCCCTGCACCGCAAACCAACTGATGACCATCGGTATGAACGAAAGCAGGGCGGTGACGATGTTCCTGTAAGAGAATATGAGGATCAACAGCACGAACAGGGCGGAAATCCATACGGCGATATTGAAATCGTCGTGGATTACCTGTACCATATCCTTGCAGTAGTAGAATGGGTCCAGTATAAAGGTCTTGGGGTTATCCAGGAGCGAGACCGTCACGGCATCCTTTTCCGAGAGGGTCATCGAGACGTCGGTGAACACCATATACTGCCCGTCGGCATTGCACTCCATAAAGTTGCCCAGCAGGTTCTCGGGAACCACGCCGCTCTCCAGCAGCGATGCCGGCTCGTAATCGGTATCCAGAATGGCCGAGAAATTGTCGAACAGGTCGGGATATATGCCGAGGCGTCCGGCTTCGGCGTATATGCGGTCCATTACATCCTGTTTCCTGGCAGGTGTCCAGAATGCGTTCCAGGCATCTATTCTCTCCCGCTGCATCTTTTCCGTAACGAACACTTTGGAGACGATGTCTGTGTAGCCGTGGACTTTTCCGGCGGTTTTCAGGGAGTCCAGAATCACCGAGAGTGACATATTTGTCTCCAGCGCCTCGTCGGCATCGGTAGATACCGTGGCAAAATACTGATGGATGAAGCCGTCGTTGTTCTTTTCGTTGAACAGGGCTTCGCTCTGGAGTTCGTCGTCGCTGTTGTAGTCAAGATTGCGCAGGTCGCTGTCGAATTTGACTTTGTGGGAGAAGGCAAGACCGACCAGTATGATTACCGTAAATATGGAGAGTACCCATTTGTTGCGGTCGAGGGGGAGGCTGTTGAAGCGTTCGATGGTCTTGAAAGTGGCGGCTTCGCTGTTTCCCTTGGCATTCTTCAGGAAATGCGGCAGGAAAACCAGTGCAAATATGGTGCTGCCGGCCAGGGCCAGGGAGGCGAACATCCCGAAATCGCGCAGCAGGTCGCTCTCTGTGAACAGAAGGCTCAGGAAAGCGCCTATGGTGGTGAGTGCTCCCAGGAACACGGGGGTTGACTCTTCGATGATCAGTTGCTCGACATCTCCGACATAAAACAGATGGATGAGCAGATGCAGGCAGTAGCTGATGGCTACGCCCAGCACAATCGCGCCAAAGCCCAGGGCCAGCAGCGACATACTGCCTTTTATCCACCAGGTGCAGGCCAGCGCGAAAGCCGTGCCGTAGATAATGGGTCCCAGAATCTTTATGAAGAATGATTTGCTGCGGAAGCACAGTCCCAGCAACACGAGAATCATTACCAGGGATATGCCCACCGTTACGGCAAGGTCGCCCTTTATACGGGTAGCGTTTGAGACGCTGCCGATGGGTTCGCCGTGAAAGAGGACCCTGGTGTCGGGATTGGCTTGTTCGAATTCGCGCACGGCGGCGCGCATCATCCTGCAGAAATCACTGGCAGTACCGCTGTCAAGGGATTTGAAGGCCGGTGCCAGATAAGATATCGTCACGGTGCTGTCGGGGCAGAAGAAATGACCTTCGACAATATTGTAGCTGCCGGTGGCTTCGGTGAAAAGGTCGCTCAGTACCGCCTTGCGCAGATTCAGCGGGTCGTAGCTGACTGCCTGGGTTATATCTCCCGTCTCGTCGCCTCTGACCAGTTCTGCATCCAGGGCAAGTTGTTCTTTGATGTCATCGGGCTCCACGGCGGTGCTGAAAGCCGTGTAGGCCGTGGTGTCGATAAACGAGGGCAAGTGACCCAGCACGAAATCGAGCGCGTTCAAGGCGGTCTCCGGCTCCATCCTGCAGAGGATGTTGTCTATATACCGTCCGGAAGAGTCCTTCTGCTGCAGCAGAGCAACAAAAGCGTCGGTGCGCGCGGCCAGCGTTGTGACATCGAGCGGGCTGTCGGCAGAAGTTACCTGGATGAAAATCTTATCCTTCAGGCCGATCGAACCGAAAGCCAGTTCGCTCTCGACACTGCTGGAGGGGAGCAGCCTTGAGACATCCTCCTCATATTTCACTTTGGCGCCGAAATAGACAAACACCGCGCTGGTCGCAATCAGGATGGCGTACATCAGCGCCTTGTGGCGGCAGAAAAAATGATATATCGGCAAAAAGATCCGGTGCATTCAGATTATGGCTAAAACGGTATGCGAAAGTTAAATAATTTCGCAAATATAACCACTTTAGTTGAGTCGTACAACCCTTATTCCCTTGGTTGATTTGTGAGTCAGGACATAATCTGCGACAGTCTGTGAATCCACCACCACTTTCATCGCCTTGGTGGAGGCGTGGATGAAACACATGCGGCCGTCCTGTTTTGCCGCTATGGCGACGTGGCCGATGTCAAGGCCGGGGACAGAAGTCACGAAGCAGATGATATCCCCCTCGCGGATGCCTTCTGAAAGGTCGGCGATGCCGCTCTGCGGAAGGTACCAGTATTGCTCCCGCTCAAGGGACAGCTCTGTCTCTTTTACCAGTTTTACAAGATCGGCATTGCCGGCGAGTTGCTTGTACGACTGGGGGTGGGTGGACATAAAATCGAAGCGCTGGTTCAGCCTGACGCCCCCGAGATCCCTGGAAACTTCGCGGAATATACCGTTCCGTTCGCCCTGCAGTATCCATCCGGAGGTGTAATGGTTGCGCGATGCATAGCCGTTTACCGTACCGTCTGCATACCTGAGATTGCGGGTGTTGATGCAGAAGTTCTCAAAACTACAGTCGTCACTTTTCACGGTTTGAACCATCGCCAGGCACATTTCCACGAAAAGGATGCAGTCGGTCTTGTCCATATTGACCGTGAGCTGTTCCGGTTCTGTCTCCAGCGTGCCGCCCACATATACGGTACCCAGGAACTGTTTGGCACAGCGAACCATCAACTTGCCTGCGGGTTCGTCCCTGTGCGGTTCCAGTGCGGCAGCCACCTTTTCAAAAATGGCGGCGGAGTTTTCGCTGCAGCGTACTGTGGACATAAAATCCGGCTGGGCGGCACAGCTGAGCGCAGCCAGCAGTACAGACAGGCAGACGAGCAGTCGCTTAATCATAACGGCAGACGGGGCTTTTAGTTGAAAGTGAAGGATATGCCCAGATGGACGTTCTCTACGAAACTGTTGATGGGGAAGGTGGTAGATTTCAACTTTCCGAGAGGACTCAGGAAACTGTCAGCTCCTGCAATAATATTGACAGGGCCAAGATGCAGGTTGACGGCAGTCCCCCAGGTGGGTCCCATAGTGCCGAGACCGAGATTGGCGGTTACACTTACTATACGGACCGGAGTGGCTGTGACACCTATCCTCGTTTCAAACCAGGATGAGGCCCGGCCGATGTGGCAGGTATTGAGCATACCGACCGTCATACCGCTCCAGAAGGGCATCTGATATCGGGCGCCGGCGGCAATGTTGCAAGGCATCATACGGAGGCCCCTTCTCCCTTTTATGACCCTGTAGTCCAAGGCGTTGTTCAAATCCAGCAGGTCGTCCAGGTCGGTTTTGATATTCCCCCCTTCTGAGAAAAATCCCTTGAATTCAACCGATGCATTTGCCTGTGCGCTCAACTTGTTGTTCCAGCTGATAGCGCCGAAATCGGTTATGGAGACCATGGCGTCCAGGCCAAAGTCGGACTTGTACTCGCAGCCGAGGTCCAGCGTTGCCCCCAGGCTGCCGAACGGGGTGGGGCTGAATTCAATCCTGCGCATATCCACACCACCGTCTTCATTGGTGTGGAAGCCGATCATTCCGGAGGCGTTGAGTTGCATATCGGCGCCGGCAACGATGGCCTTTTCGTCCATCGTAACCGAACTGCCCCTGCTCCGGAAATTCAAATTGGCCAGGCCGAAAAGCAAATGGAAGCGTCCGCCGACCGAAAGATTCTCCCCGAGAACGGTGGAATAACCGTAACATATATCGGCAAGTGCAGAGGCGTCTGCATACAGGCCGTTGAAATCATAGGTGCCGGTCTTGCCGCTTTTCAGAAGTGAGAATACCGATTTGGGTATGCTGGCAGTCCCCATAACGCGCGTATTCACTTCGATGGTATGCATCCTGCGGCCGTCGGACAGGCCCAGGGCAAACAAATTGATGTTCTCGTCCAGGGAAACGAAATTATGATTCTTGAGGCCGCCCAGGAATCTGTCGGTAGAAATGGCTTTGTTCAGGCCGGTTACCAGGGAACTGCTGCCGTCAGGGTTGGGAAACAGGAACGACGAAACTCCCACGGAAGATGCGTTCTGCAAATCAAAATTGCCGATGAACAGCCCCAAGGACGAACGGTCATTGACCTGGGCTGGATTGATACGGTAACCGTATATGTAGTTATCCAGGAAATACCCTGTCCTGAACGACTGGGAGGAAGCCCCCAGGCTCATCATTATCGCCGCTATGAGCGATATTAACCGGAGTCTTTTCATATTTTAGGCAATAATTCCGGGTCAATGGTCAGTCCTTCGGGAGCGACCGCAACAAGGTCGATGAATTGAAGGCATTCCGATGGCTTGACGGGTTCGTCGGAGACGGCCGTGATACTGATTGTGAGCCGTGCCTTGGCAATTGCCCGGTCTTTGTCGGCAGAGTAGATGGAGACATCTATGTCGCTGGTGGCCTTCCCGTCAATGGAGATGATGTTTGGCTTTGACTGGGGTATGATCTCGCCCTCTGCATCCAGGATGTTCAGCTCGACGCTGAGGCTCAGGGGGGTCTCGTTTACGACCTTTCCCTTTATGCCGAATTCACCCATAGAGGTGACTGCCTGTACGCCGGAAAGGTCGATTTCCGTGTCGGCTGTAATGTAGAAGTCTTCGCCGAATGCCAGGGGGACCCTGATGCCATAGTCGATGTCAAACTTGTACTGTGCCTTGGGCTCTATGACGGCCGATGTGCCACCTCCGGCATTGGCATCAATCCTGATCTGGATGGAATCAGGTATCTGCTTGAGTATCTTGGACAGGTCGGCCTTGAGGAATTCGTATCCGGCAGGGACAGACGCCTTGTCGTTGCATATGCAGAAGGCCTTTACGGCATCCTGAGAAGCCGAAGAGGAGCAAGGCAGCACGACATTTTCGAGAGTGATGATGTTGTCTGTCAGGGGCTGGTCGTCAACGAAGGGTACAATCTCCAGAGAACCGCTCAGGGGGATACCCACATTGGTGGTAAGACCCAGGGAAATCCGGGGGTTGCTCAGGTCAATGCACATACTGTCGTCCTTGAGGATTTCCGGCAGGGTGTTCAGGGGTATCGTGGTGGTCTGGGAGAAATCGTAAGAGAACTTGCCCCTTGCCTTGGCTATGGAAAGTTTTCCGTTCTCGTCCTGCAGGGATGCGTTCACCGTCATAACGATATCTTTCTGAAACGCAGAAAGGTCTATGTTTTCGTCATTTGCGCTGATTTGTCCGACAATGGTGACTTCAACTTCCAGCGATCCGTTTTCTGGAATTTCGACTCCGGAAATCTTTTCAAGTTTGATTGGGGTTATTGCAAACCTGTTGTCGGCAACGGTCCCTTTTATGGATATGGAATTCGGGGTGATGAACGAAGGCAGGCCGATTTCCAAATCTACGTTGATGGCCGCTTTCGGGTCGTCGGGCAGACTGTCGAATATCGCCTCCATATTGAGATATACCTCATCAAAGACAACCTCTTCCAGTTCTTTGAGTTCAATGGGGAAATCCTTGAGGGTGGCAGTGTAAGTATAGTCAACATCGTAAGAGCGGGCATTCTGGTCCAACTCGTCGGTATGAAGGGTGAAGCCTTGTGAGAAGGAAATACCGTCTATCGAGGTTATTTGCCCTAAATCCAGATCCTTGAGCTGGTCGTTCAAGGAGAAGGAGCCGTCATAGCAAAACGTATAGCTTCCATCGTCGCCCTCTACGAGATAGTCATCGACAGCCGGCTGTATCCTCTTGATGAGAGTGTCGAGCCTTATCCGTTCAGAACTGCCGATAGGGATAGTGAGTCCGTCCTGGAACAGCGTGACGGAAGGGTCGATGGGTTTTTCGTCAAGGTTGTACGACGGATCTACGGCGCAGGCCGTTACAATGATAAGGAACAAGGGAAGCAGCAATGCGGAGAAGCTGCTTTTGCGTTTGGTGGTCATAATGATATTGTTGATTCTGTGCAAAGGTACTGAATTATTCTGATGGTTCGCTCTCTTTTAAAGAAAGTTCCAGCCATCTCAGTTCCTGAGCGTCGATATCGGCCAGTATCCGCTCTATTTCGCGTGACTTGGCGTTCAGGGACGGGATATCCAGGGTGCCGGAAGACAGTTCCTCTTCAAGAGAAGCCTTGCGGGCTTCGAGCTCCTTCAGGCCGGCTTCGATCTGCTCTTTTTCGCGCTGTTCCTTCCAGGTAAGCTTTTTCCTTTCTAACGAAGCCGTTTTGCGGCGGGGGGCCGCAGGTGTCTTTTCTCCACGGGCAGCCCGGGCTTCTTCGCGCCGCCTCTCTTTAACATATTCGCGGTATTCGCTGTAGCTGCCCACGAAATCCTTGATGTTGCCGTCGCCGGTGAACACAAACAGATGGTCCGCTATCTTGTCCAGGAAAAAGCGGTCGTGGGAAACCACTATCACATTGCCGTCATAATCCTTGAGATAATCTTCCAGTACGTTCAGGGTCACTATGTCCAGGTCGTTGGCGGGCTCGTCAAGGATGAGTACGTTGGGGCGCTGCATCAATACCGTAAGCAGATACAGGCGCCGCTTCTCGCCGCCGGAGAGACGGCTGATGTGTGTATTGAACATCTCCACGGGGAAGAGGAACTGCTGCAGGAAGGCCGTGACAGAAATGTGGGCACCGGTTGTGTCCTGCACCGTCTCTGCAATCTCCTGTACTGCATCAAGTACCGTCTGGCTCTCCTTGAATTGCATGCCCTCCTGCCGGTAGTAGCCGAACCGGACGGTAGCGCCGCGCTCGATCTCCCCGCAGTCGGGCTGCAGGTCGCCGGTAATCAGGTTCAGGAATGTGCTTTTGCCGATGCCGTTGGCCCCCACGATACCGATTTTCTCGCCCTGGGCGAAATTGTAGGTGAAACCGTGCAGTATGCAGCGGTCTCCGTAGCTGAAGCCCACACCGCGGCAGTTGACAATCTTGCGGCCTAGCCGGGAACTGCCCAGATTGATGGTCAGCTGCTTGCTCTCGCGTATAGGCGCCGCCTTCTGCTGCAAATCATAGAAGGCGTTCTCGCGGTAGCGGGCCTTTCCGGTGCGGGCGCAGGGGGTGGAGCGCATCCATTCCAGTTCACGCCTGTAGATATTGCGGTATTTTTCGTTAAGGGCGCCGGCGACCGACAACCGTTCCTGGCGCTTCTCCAGATAATACTGATAATTACCCTTGTAAGTATACAGGTTGCCGCCGTCCAGTTCCAGGATCGTGTTGCATACCCGGTCCAGGAAGTAGCGGTCGTGAGTCACCATAAACAGGGTCCGGCGGCTCTTGGAGAGATAATCTTCCAGATATTCGATGGCATCCAGGTCCAGGTGGTTGGTGGGCTCGTCCAGTACCAGGAAATCGGCATTCGTGATGAGCACTCCTGCCAGGGCCACCCGCTTGGCCTCGCCTCCGGACAGGCTGGCGCAGCGGCACCCGAAGTCATTCAGGCCCAGGGAAGAGAGCAGTTGACGCGCGTCCTGCTCTATGTCCCAGCTGCTACGGTGGGTCTTTGCCGGATCGACCTTGCCCGTTACGGCCTCCAATATGGTTTTGGAAGGGTCGAGAGACGTTTCCTGTTCCAGAAAGGAGATGACGATGTCCTTCAAGAATTTAACTTCTCCGCCCCGGTCGCCGGTGTCCTTGCCGGCCAGGATGCTCAGCAGGGAGGTCTTGCCCGTGCCGTTTGGGGCTATCAGGGCTATCTTGTCCCCTTCGTTTATATTGAAAGAGATGTGCTCGAACAGCACTTTCGTGCCGTACGATTTGGAGATATTCTCTACCTGAAGATAACTCGGCATATGACAAAGATACTATAAATTCTTAACTTTGTGGGAAAGACACTCACTATTAAACCAATAATACTATGTCAATCAATCGTTTAAGAACATCGTTTCTGAAAGGAGCCGTCCTTTTGCTGGCGATGCTGTTCGCTTCGGCCACATATCTGTCGGCCCAGAACGTCACCACGGTCAAAGGGCGGGTTACCGATCCCGACGGCCAGCCGGTTGCAGGAGCTACAAGTCAGAACTTGATGAAAAAGACATTCACCTCCACCG